>JAABUH010000164.1_pt1 | contig 100660 bp, 99 predicted proteins | sample 5559121 | NCBI WGS metagenome assembly JAABUH01 (sample SAMN10711871, study PRJNA513364) | rock metagenome | isolation source: Antarctica rocks | place: Antarctica: Victoria Land, Battleship Promontory nord | collected 2015-12-28
GAGCGGCCCCATATACGGCTTTATAAGTTGGACGGAATGGTATAATTCTATGAATGCTTTGAAATACGAAATGAGTTGGACGGGATGGCATATGTCAGATGAAACAACACATGTGACGTTCCTGCATATTAGACAAGATAGACATGTTAGGAAGCATCTGCTGGGAAGGACGAATCAGAACTTTAAACAATCATAATATGCAAGTAAGCATCGACATGATAGAGCATCATAGAAAGTACATCCGTAGGTACTTTTGGAGACGAAGCCGCCCTTGGATTGGACTGGAGAAGTATTGACCTTAGTATAAGCGTAGGGGTGGTCTGAGAGGATGGCTGGCTAGCTCGCTAAAGTGGCAGCCTCCGGGTATGATTTCTCACCGCCTTCCAGGTCACTTGCAATATCCCAGTAGCTCAACAAAACATAGCTCGGTGCATTTTGAATCGCACAAAGAAGACGTTCGTAGAGGTGATTGTGTCAGTTGGAGGAATAATTCAATTAAGACAACAACCACGAAGCCATGGGGTCAATACGGCGAAGCAAGACTAAGCGTAGGACCAGGTACTAGCTCTGCTTGGAGGAGAAGGACTATATCATTGCTAACAGACGAAGGGACCTTGACCAGATTCATAACGACCTCCGCTCCCCAAAACACCTTGCCCAGCACAAAACCATCAAGCCAGCCGAGGACCTACCTGGCCTAGGGCAATTCTACTGTGTGGAGTGCGCCAAGTGGTTCGAGGGCGAGAACAGCTTGGTACAGCATAGGCGGGGAAAGAATCACAAAAGAAGGTTACACCCCCCCCTTTGTTCCGTTTATCAGAGTGAAGCACCTTTATAAGCTTTCTAACTCGTCACAGAGTACGCTCTTTACGTGACGAACCGTATACGCAGAAGGAAGCCGAAGCTGCAGTGGGCTTGAGGACAGACAATGGCACCAGGGAGAAAATAGCAGATGCAGCTTCAGCTTCAGCACAGCAGCCTGCGCCAATGGAGGTCGAGGACGCTATGAACCAGTCATACGTTCTATGAGGAACACATAGAAGGAAACGTTCCTATTCCAGGTCTACCCGGCAGCTTCGCAGCGCACATTACAAAGACAACTCTCCAACGCCAGGTTTCAGACCCTCAACAATGCCCGTCTCAATCACTGCGGGGACCTCCAAAGTAATTTCGCCGCAAGTTACCGTCAATCTTTATCATTGATCGCGACGACACGGAATCGCTAGGGAGGTATCAGAGCCTTTGTCAACCGTATAAGAAAGATTACATTTACCGCTCAGAGTGGAAATCATGATGACAGCCGCTGATCAGCACCTCAAAATACCCGAGCGCAGATTTTCTGAAGCAGATTTGGTCTCAAGACTTTGTTACCCGAAGCAGCTGCGTTCCGCGAATCGAGGGACCCGTTGCACCCGAGAAAGGGCCTTCAAATAATTTTAGCCATATCAAAGACTAGATCCTGAAGCTTGAAGACTATTTTGGCTATGAGATCAGTCTATATCTATTCTGTGTATTTATCTATCTCAAGTTGCCTATAGTCTATCCCAACCCCTACATTCTTCCCCTAACTTCCGAGTAACCCCCCCCCAAAACCAAATCTCCCAAACCTCTCCGCCTTCACCCACACTAATTCCCCCCCACAATCCTCCCCTCAAAATCCTCCCCCTCTGAAGCCCCTACCCCAAAAAGCCCCCAATTCCTCACACACACCGACTCCACTACCTCATCTCTCATCCTCCTCCCCGCTTCCACCAACCTCCCATATCCGTCCTCCCCTCCATCCCTCCCTCCATCTTCGTTCATGGGGTTGCCGGCAGGCGTAGATCGAGCTGGCGCTAGACTCTCACCGGGAATATGCGGGATATTGACCGTGATGACGATATCGGTAGATTGCGGCACCAGCCGGATAAGGGCCAACAGGATGGTAGAAGTAGGCTGGGCGGTTGGGCCAGGGGGTGTCGTTGTAGCATGCAGTGTCAGTGCAGGAGTTCCGGAGCTGCACCTCAAAACAGTATCGATTAGCACACACAAACCACCAACCATCCCAAACCCCGCTCAGCCAAAACCCACCCCAACAGGAAAAGCTTACACATACGGAAAATTGCCCAACCGCACCTCCGCACTCTCAAGCACCGTACACTCATCCCCTTCAGCAACAACATCCGCGAGGTGGAACCTTAGGGCTTCGGCGTCGGTGTCTGGGTCCGGGTGCACGCGCTCGGCGAGGTCGAAGAGGAGGGAGGTGAGGCCGGTGGTGGAGAGGTAGGCTTCTTGGTTGTCGGGGACTTGGCGGATTGTGCTGTTGGGGGGGACGGGGGGGTTAGGGGGGGTGGTTGTTGGATGTTTGGGGGGATGACGGGAGGTTAGAGAAAAAGGCGAGGGGAAAAGGAAGGGATGTGGGGTGGGATGTGGGAGGGGTTGGGGGGGAGGGATGACAAGAAATGTGAGGCAATGAGACACCAACGACAGCATCCTCTTGAAAAAAAACACGAACAAACCCCAGCACAGAAACACCCCCCTCCTCCCTAACCCAAACCCCACTCCCCAACCCCACCTCACCCCCCCACCTCCAAAACCCCCCCAAAAAATCAAACTCACCTAACATCAGCAAACCCCCCCGGAATCCCCGCCGTAATCGCCCCCCCAAAAAGCTCCGTATGCCTAAGACCCGCCGCCGCCATAACTTCCCACTTTTTCTAATCTTCTCTGTTCCTCTCTCTCAAAAAAAAAGAGGAATGCAAATTTCGAAACTCAAAGCTAAGAAAACACACGAGTCAATGCAGACGTTTCGCCATAGCGCATATATGTATGCCGGATTCAGGCGGTTTTTTTGTTATCAAAGATCCTGGAGATTTCTAGGCAGCGCAGGCGGCGGGTTTATGTAGGCATCGGTAGGTGGCAGCGCGAGTGACCAACACACTTACTGTACGAGCAGCGAATGAAGAGGGATTTTGATAATAAAAAGAAAGGGTTCTGGGGTATTGAGTCGCTAGGTTTTTGTAGAGTTGTTGTTATTGTTGTGAGGGGTGGGGGTTGGGTTGGGTTGTTACTTTGGGGGATGGGGGGTTAGGGTTAGGGTTATTGGACTGGAGGCCTGTCATTACATTCTCTCGGGGTATCAGATGATTTAAAAGCGAGAGAATCCTTGGTTCTAGAAGACAATACTTTTGCGACGATTTAATTGTATTTCCTTTTGCGTTTGGACTGTAACACATTTCAGCAACGTTCGCGAGTCAACTCAGATTCAAAAAATCTTATTTCCTCGCCACATCATCCACCACCCCTTCGTCTCCTCCTCTCGACCCCTCGTCCTCCTCCGAGTCCTCAACGACCACAGCTTCCGCACTGCTACTTCGCTCTTCGCCCTTCTCAGCTTTCATCTCCCTAAACTTCCTCCCCACCACCGCCATCACCTCCTTCTGACCCAGTCCCTCATTCTCCCTCTTTAACCTAGCAAAGTTGACCTTCATAAATTTCTGGTACTCCGACAAGCCGCCCATCTTGCCGTCATTGGCCGCTCTCGGCGCCGGCTGCACCTGCACCAGCTTATTCTTGCACGAGCCACAGGAATGACGGGAGGGGTCGATAGACTTTGAATGGCGCTTGAATTCCATGCCGCAAGACGTGCAGGCCCAGATGTATTTGTAGGCGATGGTGTAGCTGTGTTTGGTTGTGACATGGATGTTGCGGTGGGAGAACGCGGCGGTGCATTTACGGGCCCTGATGTGGGGAGAGAGAATTAGGCTGGATGGATTGGGGATGGTGGAGGACTTGGACAATGAGAAAGGAGATCGAACGGGGGCGGTACCATGCTTTGAATTCTTTGCCATGAGGGTTGTTCTTGACCCCTGAGATCATGAAGTTTGCTAGGTGACAGTACTCGTGAGCGATTACGTTAATGAGACGATCTATGTGTTCAATTAGTGGTTTTTCTTGTCGGCCGGATTAAAACGTGCAAACCTTCATCATCAATAACCTTCTCAGCAAGCTCGATTGAAGCATGGTGACGGTAGCTTGTTGTGATCACAGTACCATCTGTGCTCTTCGGCTTGAACGCTTCTCTTCTCCAATTTGCTCTCCCGGCTGTGGAGTTCAGTTTCTTGCTCCAGATGATATGAATGCCTCCGGCGGAAGAGGCCAGCGCGGAAACTTTGCCGTCATTGATAGTCTGATCAAGCTCATTTAGGAATGAAGTAGCGAGCTCGTATTTCTTCTCATTGAACGCTTTCCGTTGCTTTGCTGCTCGTTTGTCTATCTTAGGGCCTTTACTAGGACTTCTACGAGGAGATCCGGGAGACGGCGATTCTGCTTCATTATCTTCGCTGACAGAGAATAGCTTACGCCTCCTCGAGGTGTTTGGGGTCTTCTTTGGTGAATATTGGTCATTCCAGTCGTTCATGACTTCTTGACTCCAGAAAGCATCTATACTAGGGCGATGAGGAGATTGGGGAATGCGAATCCCTCCTGATGGAGAACGCAGCCTGGGTTTGGATGGACTTGCGGGAGGCGTAATAGGCCGTGCGCCTTCGAGGATCTTATGAGGTGATCTGGACCTCGGAGGAGAACTTTCTGTTTGTCAGTAGAAGCCAGAAATGGGGGTTTGTTAGTCTACGTACAATTGCAAGACTGCAGGAGCTGCATCACTATTCTGATCTTCAGAAGACCCGGGCTCAGTCATGGTGGACTGGCGTTTTGGTAAAATGTCGATAACTTCAGTCAACGGGTTTCGTGCAGACGGGACTGGCAGATAGGGCTTTCCTATCAGTAATTTGAGCTTGCTTGAAGGTCTTTGAGGGTCTTCTTCAGGTTTCTGCAGGGGCATATTTTCTCCATCGCTGGTAGAGTCGTCGATGACAAAGGGGTGAGATTTCCTGGACAAAGGCGTAGACACCTCCCTAGTCTGTGGGACACTTCTTTTGGGTGACCTCGTTGATACCATTTCTGATTCACTAGCAGATTCGTCTACAACAAAGTCTGAAAGATCGTCAAAATAGCTCTCGTCATCTGATCCAGATGCGTTCCCTTGAGGGATAAAGACTCTGTAATTTATAGGTTGCCTCGCCGTCCTTCTCGGACTCGAACGTACCTGTCTGACATCGTTGAGACTGCCAGCACTCGTCTTTAGCCCAGGGTTTTTGGCCTTTACGAGCCGTCCATCGGTAATTGGAAGTATGAGGGAATTGACTTGAGCAGTTCCGAGTGGTCGCTGACGGCGGGACTGCTTTTCGTTGCACGAGACATCGGTGACGGTCATAGACATATTACCATGATATTCATGAGCAGCAGCGCTCTCCACTATGCGCTTTGAATCATTGTACCCAAGAGGCACTTTGTTCCCATGCTCTTTCGTTAATACCTTTCTAGGTATCTTCGGAATATCTGTCCTAGACCGGCGTAGAATTGTCGAGACGTCTGGGAATTCCTTATCACTGTCGTAAACTGCATTCAATCTAGCCATCTCATGGATCTATGTTCGTATCCCGATCACGTTGCTAGCGCTCTATTTAGACCTGCCTGCCAAAAAAAGGGATGTCGTTGAGTAGAGTGCAAAAGTAAACAAAGAGGCGTTACTAGGGGCAACGCTTACTTCTGCAGAGGTAACTTTTGCGGCTTACTTGCAGGTCCTTCATATACAAGTTGCTTTGATAGTGCTTGTATGATTCATGTGCAAGCTTCTCTGGCCCCAATATGCACACAAATGCCAAAACAATGTAGTTTAATTGTACAATACTAACAATCATAACCAACGCCCATCAGAAAGACCACATCCTATGCGTCCATAGTGCACCATCTATGCGAAAAGACAAAAGGCTTTCGAAATAGTACTCCGGCCGCCAGCAACTTGAACTGATCCGAGAACGTTGTAATTTACAGCAAAACCATTCCCGCACCAACCAGCGCAGCTACCGTGACATATACCGCAAGTTGAAGCATACCAAAATCAAACCTGGGGACAGTAACCAAACCCGCTGAACTCTTCGTGCTGCTCGAGGAGCTGCTGGAGCCAGTGCCTGAAGGGCTGGAAGTGACGACGCCAGTGCCTGCCGGACCAGCTTGGCTTACCAACGCTTGACAATTTCCGTTGGATTTGGGGCTCTGCTTTGTAGCGGCACTATTGAAGTCACAGGGATTGGTGTTTGCCTTATTATTCGTGGTTTGGTTGAGGTAGAACTGATTGAAAGCCCAGGAAAGTCGTTCAGTAGAGTTACACATTGAGTATGCCCCATACGCTCCAGTGGTAGCGTTGGCGTTGATGCCCTCGCAGTAATTGCCGTTGTGCGGATCGCAGACATAGGCGAATTGAGTCGTGGAAGTGGTGTTGTCGAGGTTGGATTTGGCAACACAGGTCAGGTTCTGCATCATGCAGCCGCACAGCTGTGTGTTTGGGGTTGGAGGTAGTACGTCGCTCTTAGCCTTCCAAGTGGCATCGACACTCGGGCAAGCTTGAGGGCTATTGGTTGGGGAGTATAACGCCGATTGAACGCCAGTCGGGGTGACCTTGGCTATCTGGCTTGAAAATGCTGTGAAGTCAGGAAGCTTGGTGGCTTTGTTGTCGGTGCCCACGGAGACAAGACCTTCCATCGGTGTCAATAAACTCCACAGTATATTCCTGCAGCATACATAGACTCACCAAAATCGTTAGCCTCCTGGAAGTACATGTAAACAATACCACCAGACCACACTTTCGTCATGTTGGATCCGTATAGGGCCTGGACTTCTTCGAATTTCCGCGGTGGCGATGTGTTGCAACCATATTCAGCGAAGAACGCTGGCACATTATAGGAGGCAAATTCCGTTGTTCGGACATCGTACTTTGAGGTCTCGTAGGTGTCGGTACGTTTACACCACGAATAGATGTTGTATCCCCAGAAGTCGATAGCCTGCTCTGGTGGGCCGCAATCAAAGTAGTTTGCAAGCTCGGTTCGCGTTTCATCATCGTTGGTAGCATATCCAACTCCCATAGGTCGGTATTTCTTCTGGACAATATACGCTTTCATATCTCGTACCGCTGCCTTAACGAAAGCACTGGCGACAGTGTTATTTGGGGCATTCGAAACTTCGTTGCCTGCAAAGAAGCCAATGACGTTTGGGTAGTTCGCAAGAGAGTCAACAACTGCACTGTACCGGGAATACAACTCCTCGTTCCACATGGATGTATCCCGATTTATGGAAGTTGCAGGCTCTCCTAGATCTGAAATAACGTAGATGCCAGCATCTTGGAGCAGCTTCATACATCCCGAGTGATCAAGTGTGGGATTAATGGCGTACACACGGATCGTATTCGTTTGTAGCTGTTGCATAAGTGGGACATCTCGCGCGCAATTCGAAGGATTGGCCAGCGGGTCCTGGTAATTGGTACTACCACTGATCGTTCCGTTGGCAGAGAAATCCTCTATTGCACGTTAGATCTCCGGTCTATCGTGATAGTTTTAGGATACTGACGCTGATATGCCACACCCTTAATGAAGCTATACAGACCGTTTATCAGCGTATGATACAAACACATCTTCGTACTCCCAAACTTACAATTCCGTCCCATTGGTCTTGTAGAAGAACTTGGAACCCTAAAAGTCGAGATAGGTTAGCTAGAAACAGGGTAACATTTTATCAACTGAAAAGGCCACGAACCTTGATAACAATGGGATCAAGCTGGGCAACAACAGATGAAGTGAACAGGGCCGCTGCCACGATGGCAGCTGATGTGCACCCGAGGCCCTTCATCTTGATCAAAGCTGAAATGGAATATTGGTATGTATTGTAAGAAGCAGCCAGGTTCTGGTGTAACTATGCTGGGTTGCTGAACGCAGAGATGATGGCCCGGCAGGTTAAGGACAGTTCAGGAAGTAAACAGGAAGTCGCGGTCCAGGATAAAGGGAGTCAGGAGACCAAGCAGGTAACAAAGCGACCTTCTTGAACGAATGTGAACGATCAATACTGATCCCAGTTATATGAGAGAAGACAATCAACGAAGGCAAGAATGTTTGGGCGTTGACACGGTGTTGGCTCCTTGAAGTTGTTACTGTGTGTACGGACTCTACCTGGCATTACCCGATGCCGCGCAATCAAAAGAACTGGGATCACGTGATGTGCCGCAGCCGGCAGAGTAATCCTCTACTGTTTCATAACTGGCATCACCTCACTGTTCCTTCCATAAAGTAAGGTGAGGTCCTCACTCGTACAATGGTCGATTTCACACTCAGGAAAATACCACCAGCTGCCACCACATAGCAACGCAGTCGCAAACCGAACCCGGCAATTGCAACTCCGACGGCGGTCTTTACACGGTCGTGATATTCACTCCAGGGATTAATTACCATCCTTATTCCTATCCTTCCAAGATTTCGCAGAATTGGCGGAACCAACGGGAAACGCGCGAGTTAATATAATAAAATACCTGTTGAGATTACAGTGGAAGTACGGAGTACGGAAGTACGGAATACTGTAAATTTATCGGGGGCTACAGCGGCAGAACCGCCGGCCTGTCCCCCTTTTCCCCCCTAAACGACTATCTTGAAGATCCATGCCGGTTCAGGCATATCCTTATGCTTAGGTAGTGCTCCAGACCAAACCGTTTGCGGCCATCTCGCCACTAAGCTCGCTGCAGCTATTTTTGGCTTGCAAAGCTCTTCGGCCAGCGATGATGCTATGATAAAACTCATGATTGGTGTAGAGTAGGTAGGCATTTGACGAAATAATGGTGATATTCCAATGCGAATAATACATCAGGTCTAGAAGATCGTCACAGAATATATAAAAAAAAATAGACTCGCAGATGGCAGGGTTTTAATTAGCAACACGGCGTCTCGAAGCTTCCAAGCAAAGCCGTTGGTATTATTATTATCATCATTATCATTGCGGTTGGAGGATGCGGTCATGGTCGTTGTATGTACTTTACCCACGACCGCCACCCGTCAAGCCCTTTCTGTCTTCTCCGGATGTCTAGGAGATTAAGTGCTTGGCGTAGGAAGGAGTTGCGTACGTGAATTATCATACCTGCCTTAGGAACCTGGGATACTGGGATATTCTTTGCCCAGCAATACAGTGATTCCTCAACTTTCTATAGTTCAACTTGCCAGTTCTGCCAGAGCATATCCGCAGAGCTGAATGATTAGTGTACGGCCTTTTGATTCGGAGACATGAACAATACCTTGACCGGCGGTTACCCTAATCCCCTGCGAAAAGGGTCTTGGATTTATGGTACGGAGCTAGTCCGTGTCGGTATCAAATACCTACAGTGGATCTCGTAAGCCGTAACCAAGTCAATTACACCAGGGGAAGTGACTTACTTTGATTCTCCTATTCCTCCTTCCCATCGAGATAACACTCTCAGCGTTTCACGTCTTTCGTTACTTTGACCCTCAACCCATCAGCCCGGTCGTTGGCGACATCTCGCTCTCGCTTCAGGTGTCATTGAGTACGAGAAACGGTGCAGTACTATTCTAATTGCAGTGGATATTACAGCCGGTCGTAACAGCAACTGCGCGCTTTCCTCTTTCACTCTCGTTGCAAGTCAAAATCAACAATTACAACATCCACAATCCTTCATCTACGGCCACGGAAATAGGGAGCCGATCAAACCGATATAATCTCGTCGAGAATCTTTGGAGGTTTTCAACGGCTATACGTCGAGTTTCTTTCTTTCACCAGATCAACTAGTTTTCACGCGACAGCTTCCAGTTCACGACACCGAACCGCCTGGCTTGGCACTTCTTCACAATAGTAGAACTGGCAATCCTGTAAATGGAAATCATTTGATGTAAGTTCATTCTGATGCTTTTGAGAGACCGTATTTTGTTGCCTTCACACTTTGCACAGTCCTCTTGTTACGCACGCCGCAACAACGCAATTCCCCTCGTCTCTCTCTTTGACTGACAATCAGCAGCAGCACGAAAGTTTCACCTATTCCTAATCATGTCCGGCCATCCACAAGGTCAGTACGACGATGGCTATGGCCATCAACCCCAGGCGACAGATTCGTACTATCAAGACGAACACGACCAAGGCTACTATGATCAGCACCAAGACTATCACGGTGGTCAACAGCAAGAATACCAACAGCAACATGGAGGTGCCGGTTATTACGACGAGGCGTAAGTTTATGTTTGAAATTATCTTTTATTCCGCTCACGTTCAGTAGTGGCTATTACAATGCCGACGCGCATGATCCGCATCAGCAAGATGGAGGATACTATGAGGGCCATCAAGGCTATCAAGATGAGTATTACAATGATCAATATTACGACCAAGGTACACCGGCTGCTGGTCAGCAACCTCAACACGGGCAAGCAAACTATGGGTTCGTACAATGAGAAGATTGAACGGCTTCCAGTAACATTAACATCTATTAGGGCCAAACCTAGACGTCGCGGTCACGACTCAGAGGAGGATTCCGAGACGTTTAGCGATTTCACCATGAGATCGGATATGGCTAGGGCCGCTGAAATGGACTACTACGGCCGGGGCGATGAGCGCTACAACAGCTACAACGAAGGTCAACCTGGTGGTCGTGGGTACCGGCCACCATCGTCCCAAATCTCTTATGGAGCAAACCGATCCTCTGGTGCATCGACACCTGTGTATGGCATGGATTACGGAAACGTGCTTCCAGCTGGGCAACGATCCCGAGAACCTTATCCTGCATGGACTTCTGATGCTCAAATTCCCCTTTCAAAAGAGGAAGTCGAAGACATCTTCATGGATCTAACGGCCAAATTTGGTTTCCAGAGAGACAGCATGAGGAACATGTACGATCACTTCATGACCCTGCTAGATTCTCGGGCATCTCGCATGACCCCCAACCAAGCTTTGCTATCACTTCATGCCGATTACATCGGAGGCGACAACGCCAATTACAGGCGTTGGTACTTCGCAGCACACCTTGACCTCGATGACGCTGTCGGATTTGCCAACATGAAACTTGGAAAAGCGAATCGTAGGACTAGAAAAGCGCGTAAAGCTGCCAAGAAGAATCAACAGGATCCCCAAAACGAAGAACAAACCCTTGAGAATCTAGAAGGCGACAATAGTTTGGAGGCTGCAGAGTATCGATGGAAAACTCGCATGAATCGTATGCCTCAGCATGACCGCGTCCGACAAATTGCTTTGTACTTGCTCTGCTGGGGAGAAGCCAACCAGGTGCGTTTTATGCCTGAGTGTATGTGCTTCATCTTCAAGTGCGCTCTCGACTACATGATGTCCCCCAATTGTCAGAATCGGGTCGAGCCAGTCGAAGAGTTGACCTATCTCAACAACGTGATAACTCCTCTGTATCAATATTGCAGAGACCAGGGTTACGAGATTGAAGATGGCAAGTATGTTCGCAGGGAGAGAGATCATAATCAAATCATTGGCTACGACGACATCAACCAGCTGTTTTGGTACCCTGAAGGCATTGAAAGGATCGTCTTCGAAGACAAGTCGAGAATGGTCGATGTACCAACGTCGGAGCGCTACCTAAAGCTAAAAGAAGTGAACTGGAAGAAGGTCTTCTTCAAGACATACAAAGAAACTCGATCATGGGGCCACATGCTCGTCAATTTCAACCGTATCTGGGTCATTCACGTCACAACCTTTTGGTTCTACACAGCCTACAACGCGATCACTTTCTACACTCCTCACTATCAGCAGCAACTAGGCACGAAGCCAACAGCGGCAGCTCAGTTCTCTGCGATTGCCCTGGGTGGTACTCTCGCCTCTTTGATCATGATTGCGGCAACCTGTGCGGAGTGGACTTACGTACCGCGCCGATGGGCTGGGGCTCAGCACTTGACCAGGCGCCTGCTGTTCCTCATCGGTATTTTCCTGATCAATCTTGCACCCAGTGTATACATTTTCGGATTCGCCAATAACAAGACTATCTACAACGCAAAGATCGCCAAAACCCTCGGCATAGTACAGTTCCTGGTCGCCCTCGCAACGTTTTTCTTCTTCTCTATCATGCCCATTGGTGCTCTCTTCGGCAGCTACCTCACCAAGAAAAACACGCGGCAATACGTGGCCAGCCAAACTTTCACCGCGAGTTGGCCACGTCTACTTGGTAACGATATGTGGATGTCCTACGGACTGTGGGTCTTGGTGTTCGGGGCAAAGCTCGCGGAATCTTGGTTTGCCTTGGCTTTGTCTTTCCGTGATTCTATCAAGATTCTGTCGGAAATGAAGATTAGCAGGTGCGCTGGCGACGCGATCATCAAGGACATTCTCTGCAAACAGCAACCGAGAATCCTCCTCGGCTTGATGTTCGTCGTTGATCTTTGCTTATTCTTCCTTGATACGTATTTGTGGTACGTTATCTGGAACACCACCTTCTCAGTCGCCCGCTCTTTCTACCTCGGTGTCTCCATCTGGACCCCGTGGAGAAACATCTTCTCCCGATTGCCAAAGCGCATCTACTCAAAGGTCCTGGCTACCACGGATATGGAGATCAAGTACAAACCAAAGGTGCTTATCTCCCAGATCTGGAATGCCATTGTCATATCTATGTACCGAGAGCATCTACTGGCCATTGACCATGTACAAAAGTTGCTCTACCATCAAGTCCCATCGGAACAAGAAGGGAAGCGGACGCTGCGCGCACCGACGTTCTTCGTTTCTCAAGAAGATCACTCATTCAAGACCGAGTTTTTCCCAACACAAAGCGAGGCAGAACGCCGAATATCATTCTTTGCTCAGTCCTTGTCAACACCTATTCCCGAGCCTCTACCGGTTGACAACATGCCAACCTTTACAGTGTTGATACCACACTACGGGGAGAAGATACTGCTTTCTCTTCGTGAAATCATTCGTGAAGATGAGCCATATTCGCGAGTAACGCTTCTGGAGTACCTCAAACAGTTGCACCCCCACGAGTGGGATTGCTTCGTCAAGGACACCAAAATCCTTGCCGATGAAACTTCTCAGTTTAACGGTGACTACGAAAAAACCGAGAAAGATACTGCGAAGAGCAAGATAGATGACCTTCCTTTCTACTGCATTGGTTTCAAATCTGCTGCCCCTGAATACACATTGCGAACACGGATCTGGGCATCCCTTCGATCTCAAACGCTGTACAGAACAATTTCTGGATTTATGAACTACAGTCGTGCGATAAAGCTTCTGTACCGTGTCGAGAATCCAGAAGTTGTCCAAATGTTTGGCGGTAACTCTGACAAGCTTGAACGTGAGCTTGAGCGTATGGCTCGGCGCAAATTCAAGATCATAGTATCGATGCAGCGTTATGCCAAGTTCAATAAAGAGGAGCGAGAGAATACCGAATTCCTTTTAAGAGCATATCCAGATCTGCAAATCGCATATCTTGATGAAGAGCCTCCAGCGACTGAAGGCGACGAGCCTCGACTGTACTCTGCTCTTATAGATGGTCACTCCGAACTTATGGACAACGGTATGCGTCGGCCTAAATTCCGCATTCAGTTGTCTGGCAATCCCATACTAGGTGATGGCAAATCAGACAACCAGAACCACTCGCTTATCTTCTACCGCGGCGAGTACATCCAACTTATTGACGCTAACCAGGACAATTATCTCGAGGAATGCCTGAAGATTCGAAGTGTTCTCGCCGAATTCGAGGAGATGACAACTGACAACGTCTCTCCCTATGCTCCTGGGCTTGCTCCTACTAAGACTAATCCTGTAGCTATCCTCGGTGCTCGTGAATACATTTTCTCGGAAAATATAGGTATTCTTGGTGACGCTGCCGCCGGAAAAGAACAAACATTCGGTACCCTGTTTGCCCGTACTCTTGCGCAAATCGGAGGCAAGTTGCATTATGGTCACCCAGATTTCCTTAACGGTATTTTCATGACAACTCGTGGTGGTGTGTCCAAAGCGCAGAAAGGATTGCACTTAAACGAAGATATCTATGCTGGTATGAACGCCTTGCTTCGTGGCGGAAGGATAAAACATTGCGAGTACTATCAATGCGGGAAGGGCCGTGATCTCGGGTTTGGGTCTATACTAAACTTTACGACAAAGATTGGCACAGGAATGGGAGAGCAGATGCTTTCGCGGGAGTACTACTACCTTGGCACTCAATTACCCCTGGACCGCTTCTTGTCCTTCTACTACGCCCACCCTGGCTTCCACATTAACAACTTGTTCATCATCATGTCGGTCCAGATTTTTATGCTTTGTATGATTAACCTTGGCGCACTACGACATGAGACCATCATCTGCACTTACGATCCGAACAAGCCTCCGACAGACCCGCTACGACCCACAGGATGTGCGAATCTTACTCCAGTGATGGACTGGGTGTATCGATGTGTTGTGTCTATCTTCATCGTCCTGATCATCTCTTTCCTTCCCCTCTTGGTCCAAGAACTCACAGAGCGAGGCTTTTGGCGTGCCATCACCCGTCTGGGTAAGCATTTCGCCTCGCTGTTGCCTGTATTCGAAGTGTTTGTCTGCCAGATCTACGCCAATTCCCTCAGCCAAGATCTATCATATGGTGGTGCTCGCTACATCGGTACCGGTCGTGGTTTTGCAACCGCGCGGATTCCTTTCGGTGTTTTGTACTCAAGATTTGCGGGGCCATCAATCTATCTAGGTTCGCGCCTGATGATGATGTTGCTCTTCTCGACCCTGACTATTTGGGGGGTGTGGCAAGTGTACTTCTGGGTATCCTTACTCGCATTCTGCGTATCGCCTTTCATATTCAACCCTCACCAATTTTCGTGGAACGACTTCTTTATTGACTACCGTGATTTCCTAAGATGGCTCTCCCGTGGCAACTCAAGATCTCACGCCTCTTCGTGGATTGCTTTCTGCCGCCTGTCGCGAACACGCATTACTGGTTACAAGCGGAAGAATCTTGGCGATCCGTCATCGAAAATGTCCGGGGATGTCCCTCGTGCACATTTCTCCAATATCTTCTTCAGCGAAATCATTGCACCCCTACTGCTTGTCGCGGCCACCCTCATACCCTACCTCTTCATCAACTCTCAGACTGGCGTCCAAAACAACCCGAAACCCACCAATTCTCTAATCCGAGTCGCGGCAGTTGCATTCGCACCAGTTGCAATCAACGCCGGAGTTCTGGCGGGCCTGTTTGGAATGGCATGCTGTATGGGTCCTCTTCTAAGCATGTGTTGCAAGAAGTTTGGATCAGTCTTGGCCGCAATTGCCCACGGAGTAGCTGTTTTCATGCTACTGGCTTTCTTCGAGGTTATGTTCTTCCTCGAGGGATGGGTCTTCTCCCGGGCTCTTCTGGGCATGATTGCCGTCGTTGCGCTGCAGCGATTCATCTATAAGCTCATCATCGCCCTCGCTCTTACACGTGAGTTCAAGGGAGACTCTTCAAACATTGCATGGTGGAGTGGGAAGTGGTACTCTATGGGATGGCAAGGCTTCTCGCAGCCTGGGAGAGAGTTCCTCTGCAAGATTACTGAACTTGGCATGTTCGCCGCGGACTTTATTCTTGGCCACGTTATACTCTTCATCATGCTTCCGGTGATCGCCATCCCATACATCGACAAGCTCCACTCCGTGATGCTATTCTGGCTCCGACCAAGGTATGATTCAAAGTCAAATTTCCTGCTCATTCGCTTTTCGCTAACTGTGCTCTAGCCGTCAAATCAGACCTCCTATATACTCGTTGAAGCAATCTAAGCTTCGAAAGCGCAGAGTCATCCGCTTCGCCATTCTCTACTTCCTAGCCCTCATCATCTTTGTTGCCCTCATTGCTGGACCAGCGGTCATTGGCAAGTTGAAAATCAAACTACCGTCGATTCCCATGCAACTCATGCAGCCTACGGGCCAAGACAACAACGATACCACAACAGGCTACACTGGATCCGCCCTGATCAGTCTCCCGGGCATGACGGGAGGAGCTGCGGCTACCTCAGGTGGATCTTCAGCAGCGGCAACGTCGTCGGCATCGAGTACCGCTTAGACTGTTGACATTTCCTGCTAGATTTTAATATAGAGGAAGTGAGGAGGTGCAACACGCATTGCACAAACCCTCAGCCGCGAGATTGAGTACCTCGACTTCCCACCCGGCAAAACTCCAATGTTCTTTCCTTTCGTGGTGAGGGATTCACGGCGTCTAGGAACATAGACAGACTGTTGCCTCATTCATTTATCGTGCTGCGTATACAAGACGCAACTGTAACTTTCCAGAGCGACACGGTGCGAATCTTGAATCTTGGCTTGTTTGGTGGGAGACGAGGAAGCGTTTCAGCATTAATGGATGATACTTTTTAGCATGTCGCATATTGGAAGTAGTCTGGGGTTTTTTGTGGTTTTATTGTGGTCTGATGAATACGAAAGCCATAGAGCAATTAGAAGAATGTACTCGCTTCAGCAATCGCTGGGTTATTATTCGGGTTCACCAATATTTGATCGTTGTTATGTGCTTTTGACTAAGTGCTTGGTTCATTATTGACTGATTCTTTTAACCCTGGGCCTCAAATAGTAAGGTCGCTGATTCTTCTGAAACCGAATTTGATCCTCTGTTGCACCACTTCCGACCTGCTCGAAAAGAAAGTCTGTACCACCGAAACGCCCTTCTCAAGTTGATCTGCTTGCAGACCTTCCCAATCAATCATGGAAGATTACAATCTGTATAGGATTGGGCAGAAGTCAAGAACAATTGATCGCTAAATGGCTCCCAAGCTTGGGGCCGCACTGATAGTTCACCGTATCATCAGACCGGATTCCTTAGAAGAAACCATCGCTGATAGTACGTTTGGGCCATCAATCAGTCGGGACCATCTCGAGGTCCACAACGCGACGCTCTGCCACTGATCTTTGAGTTTTGCCGACATCAATTCAGGGATTACAGGAACCGGTGTCCCCTGGTGCAGGATACTTTTGTGGTAACGGTAATCAGCGAGGGATTGACTCATGTAACTTTTAGGGAATTTCAGATGGAACAGCAGCTGATAGTGGCTTTATAAGGAATTATTAACAGTCCATAGTCTAAAACCACGCGTCTTGATCGCAGTGGGCCATGTCCATCCGTGGACCCCACGCCCAGGTTGCCATCCTTGATAAGGAAGCTGTAAGAGAGCCATTCAAACCCCGTCCCTCGGTATATCTGCGAAATAGAGAAAGTGGCTATGTTATTTCTGGGAGCAGGGCCTGCTCGCTCTACGGTGACAAAACAATTTCCTAAGGATACCTTATGACTTTCATGCTCGTTGAGATGATTTTCAAAATGAAAGTCGCTTATACATAGATTTTGGGCTGGCTGCCCTTCGCATTAGGGAGGTCCGGCTGAGAAGACAGCCATATCACATTACGAGGATATATTCTAATGAAGTAGGTCGGAAAGTTGAAGAGGGCGTGCCGCATGCTTCTATCATATGGAAAACAGTACCGAGCCTTTTCTCAGACAGAAATCGATCTTTTTGAACAGGTCCTGACGGCACAAGGAAAGCATCCTGCCCTGAGGGACCGTACTTTGACGACCCCTTCAGAGCTCTTAATGTACGCCCTATCCGATTTCTCAACGGAAACGCACGCCCAGACGACACGGCTGATGGTGACAAGCCTTGTAGTTTTGCAAAGTCAAACTCGTCCTTGATTAAGGTATAGAGTAAACGCTGTAAGAAACCAGAAGAATTTGATGCTGATATTGAGTGGTCAGATGTGCTGCAATAGACCTTGGGCGTACTGATGCATACGTGTTCATGATAGAGTGTTTCGACTTGTAAACGTAAAAGATGTACGATGCTTGATATGATGAACTTTCTACATCCGCGTTCTGTCATAAAGTGCAAGCTATCAATATGGACTAATCAGAAACACTAGTGGCAGAAATTGATGCTTAGTCAGAATATCCAGCTGGAAGCTGGAGCTTTGCCTTAACGGGGTTAGTGTGACACGTCTGAGAACGTGAGGCAACTGGAGCTCCGCGAAGTCCCGACTTTCAATGGCGCAATGGATCTGCAAGACGCTCAAAGCTGGCTCGTAGACGTCTTGAATGAGGTATCCGTCCAATTTCAAAAGGTCCCTGGTTCAGCAATTCTCCTAAGATATATCAAGTCAAGCTACCAGAACGATCCGGTGCGCTCTGCGGTCGAGCTCTTTCTCTTCCTCTTCGCCGTTAGGTACCTACTTGCACCTAAGTACTCGACGCAGAAGAAGAGCTACGTAACATTGTCGGAAGAGGCTTGTGAACCACTCCTGTCGCTATTGCGACCTTCTGACTTTGATTTAGGAGGTCGACGAGCTGGTGGAAGACTGGACTCCTGATCCCCTAGTTGCGTCTCAAACTACGTTCGAGGAAGCCGAGAATGAGAAACGGCCAGTCATCATTGGGTAAGTATTAGCTATTCCATCAGAGGTATATGACTACTAGAATACTGATCGCGCTCCAGGCCTACCGGGCCCAAGTCGAAGCTATCGAACGGGCGAACGGTGACAAACCTTGCGTCATATAACTTCTACAATCTTGTCGCAAACGAAGCCCTCAAAGAGAAAGCCATCCAGACCCTAAGAACATATGGTGTAGGCCCATGTGGTCCTCCAGGCTTCTATGGGACGCAGGATGTACATATGAAGACAGAGGCCGATATAGCTACGCACCTCGGGACTCCTGCTTGCATCGTATACGCGCAAGCGTTTTCTACAATACCGAGTGTCATACCCGCATTCTCAAAGAGAGGGGACATCATTGTCGCTGATGAGGCGGTCAACTATGCGATCCGGAAGGGCATTCAAATATCCCGGAGCACTGTCCGGTGGTACAAACACAATGATATGGAGGACATGCAGAGAGTGCTGCAGAGGGTGACGAAAGAGCAGGCAAAGAAGCCGTTGACCAGAAGGTTCATTGTGACCGAAGCGTTGTTCGAGAACGTGGGGGACATGGTGGATTTGCCGAAACTCGTACGTTTCATCTGACTACTTCTTTCCTGAAACTCATGACTAGGAACAGATCGAACTCAAGCTCCGCTACAAGTTCCGACTCATCCTCGACGAGACCTGGTCCTATGGGGTTCTGGGACGAACCGGTAGGGGGATCACCGAGCACCAGAACGTGGACGCTACTGGTGTTGACATGATCATTGGCTCACTAGCGGGGCCTCTATGTGCTGGCGGTGGTTTCTGCGCCGGTTCCGAAGAGATCTGTGAGCACCAACGCATATCGGCTGCGTCTTATACCTTCTCCGCCGCTCTACCTGCAATGCTGGCCACGACAGCCAGTGAGGCGCTGCTCATGTTGCAGAATTACCCCGAGATACTGTCCCAGGCACGGGAAAACATCAAGACTATGTGGGCGCAACTGGATCCGAGGAGCGATTGGGTGCACTGTACTAGCGCCATTGAGAATCCCATCATGCTTCTTGCCCTGAAGCCGGATGTGATTGCGAACAAGAAGTTAAGCACAGGCGATCAAGAGCAGCTGTTGCAGGATGTCGTTGACGAGGTGAGTTGATGACATGGCACGATGTCAAACACGAAGACCGTCAGCTGACGCGGACTTTTAGACGTTGGTAAACGGGGTATTGATCACAAGGTTAAAGAGTATGCCTCGTGCCATCAACGCAACGACGAAGGAAATTGGTTGGGAACTACAACCAGCACTCAAAGTTTGTATTACTACCGGGCTGACGAAAAAAGAGATGGAGAGGGCTGGGATTACAATTAGGCATGCGATCACCAAGATAGTTAATAGGCGGAAATGAAGGCTCCTCCACAATATTGTAATATCTTAATATGGAGCATATCTCTCCGGTAGCGATCGCCCGACCGTAAGGCCATTGCGTCTCCCGAGCGAGATTCGAGGCTTGGGTTCGAGTTATATCACACCCATCCGTCCACTGAACGATTCCCAGGTAGAATCCTATCTCTCGAGAAATGCCCAAAACCGTTCCAATCACACAGACTTCTCCCTCCTTCCTTCTGGAAGCGCAGGCAGTGCAGCTATCACGAATGATCCACCAGGGTAAGGTAGCTGTCTGGTCCTGTGGCATAGCTTTAGGAACGTGCATATGTCTGTCTACTTTAGGGACAGTAGTCTCGCTGTTTCCACCAGAATCCTTCTGGAACCCGGTACTCCGTATACATTTGGTATTCATGCTGGGTGTGCGGGGCGTTGGACTCCTCGTTGTGGGTTGCGATGTAGTGATACAGACTCTAGATCAAGCCCTATATTCAGGTACAGGTACGGAATACACAATGGAACTGTGCCATGCGGGGCGGGAAAGGGAAAGGGAAAGTGCAGCCAATCAGAGGCGGAGGCATGGGAGGGGTACTGCGAATCTGACGATAAGCGCCCGTTTGTTAATAGGATTGCCCGAGAGGACGACCCCATGTTGAGCCCCAACTCCCTCTCCCGTAAATCCGTCCTGATTTCTCGAATCTGAACGACCTCGCGTCAGGATTGAATGATTGGATTAATCCCACGCCGTCCATGGCTGCGGAGTCGAGGCCGTGGATCGCCGCGTTTGTGTCAGGATGCGCTCACATCTAATGCCCCAATGCCATCGTGCATCAGGAAACCTAGACTCTTGTTTGCGCCTTCTTTGTGAAGCAGATTGACTTCGACTGGATGTTTCCTTCATTTCCGTCTTCTTCAAGGGCTTGCCAAGGTACCTGGTCGGCCCGGCCAGGAAGGTGAATGGGCATTAGACGTTCTATCCTTCCTGCATCGTGGGGTATGAGATTCAGAATTAGGTACTTAGGGCTTCACTGCTCTTGCCGCCTTTCGGTGAAACATTTCACCCGCCCTCCCCCCCCCCCCCACCACTCTATCCATTCACTATCTTAAGGTACCTTTACCTTAACACATCTGACTTCTACTTCTTCTTTTCTTTTCTTCTTCCTTTGATTGCCTTCACCACCTTCACCTTCACCTTCATCATACGAGAAACACTGTTGCAAGCGTCAGGGACGCATTGATCTTCTACATTCCTTTGGAAACACAGCACGAGAACATCGACTGTTTCTCACCAACGATCCTTTCAGACCACGCCTCCTCAAGTGCCGCAGCCGTAACTACGCATTAATCCACTCAGTGTCCGTTGTCATTGTACCATACGTGTAACGGAAAAATTTGATTGCAGCTTCCATTGTTGGTTACAACAAAGACACGTGCGTGTTCATTATTTACATATCCCTTGACCCTAAACCTCCAATCCCTTGCTCCTCGATCTCAACATTGCTCTAACACCGCTGAGCGGTAACAGTTCATACCTTGACCGTATCGAGTACACAACCTTTCCAACAGCCACAGTTATCTTTGCAAGATGAAGACTGGATTCTTCTGTATCGCTGCTCTATCCTTGGTCCAGCTTGCTGTATCGCAGCCTCATCGTAAGAAATCTCTTGGCTTGCTTCGTGTTGACATGGTTTGACAGTAAAGATAGGTCAGCAGCAACACAAACACGGGAAACGCCAAGACGTCGTTACGGATGTTGTCACAAACGTGGCTTATGTTACTATGGACGCCGAGGACGTTGTCGTCTACGTGGACCAGAACGGCAAACCTATCTCTACCTCGACTAAGTACAGCAACCACCATGGACCTACTACGACCCCATCTCCGTCTCCGCTAAGCGCGCCAGCGTCAACCCAAAAAGCGGTTTCAAACCCACCACCAGCTTCTAAAGTTGCTGTAAGCAGTCCGCTACCGCCACCTCCTCCGTCGTCGGATCCTGCATCGCTACCATCGTCACAAGCTGCGCCGCCGCCAGCTCCATCATACTCTGCTCCTCTACCCCCGCCCCCTCCCCCGCCATCTTCCCGACCAGCACCACCGAATCCGGCCCCTTCATCAACTAGTTCATCGGCCCCTGTCCATTCAAGTTCGCCCCCTAGTGGTCCGAGTGGTGGCGGACCTGGTTTCAGCTCTGGAGTTTCTTACTCACCGTATAATGGCGACCAAACCTGTAAGTCAACATCACAAGTAGCAGCCGATCTCCAGGGTGTTAGCGGCTACGATGTAATCCGCCTATATGGCACGGACTGCAACCAAGTCGCGAACGCAATCGCTGCAACAAAGGGAAAAAACGTCAAGCTCTTCCTCGGCATATTTGATCTCGGCAGCATCGCAGATGAATGCAAAACAATTACCAGCGCCGTCAACGGTGATTGGAGCCTTGTCAATACAGTCAGCGTCGGCAACGAATTGGTCAACAACGGTGGAGCCTCAGTCGGTCAGGTCACTGCAGCTATCGGCCAAGTTAAATCTACACTCAAAGCCGCGGGCTACAATGGTCCTGTGGTCACAGTCGACACCATGATCGCCATGAAAGCCCACCCCGAGCTCTGCCAAGCCTCCGACTTTTGCGCCATCAACTGCCACGCCTTCTTCGACGGCAACGTACTTCCCCAGAATGCCGGCGACTTTGTACAAGGCTGGGCCAAACAGGTCTCTCAGGCTGCGGGCGGGAAAACCGTGGTGATCACCGAGACGGGATGGCCCACACAAGGAAATACTAACAACAAGGCTGTGCCGTCAAAGGAGAATCAGCAGAAGGCTCTTGATTCGATCAAGACCAGCTTTTCGAGCAACGCGATCTTGTATAACATGTTCAATGATGCGTGGAAGAAGGATAGTGCAACTACGTTTGGGGCGGAGAAGTTTTGGGGGATTCATGGGGACGCGCCTGCTTAGGCCGGGCGTGGATCGCGTCTTTTCCTTTTCCTTCTCTACCTCGTTCCCTCTGTTGAACAAAGGGCCATGCGAGTGTATTGGTACTAAAGCATGCACATACATGTGGGGACTTGTCCAATAATGATCGCCTTGGAGGCAACCTTTACATCTTTTTGATGATGATTGCTCAGTGGTAATCTGGATACAACCGATCGTTTCTTCGAATCATTCGGCGGGGGTGTAGCGTTGGTCTTTTTTTTTCGCAATGGGGATTTTTTCGATTCTTTCGATTCTATGTACATACGATAGGGCGCCAGCATCATTTATTCCTCTTGAATCTGCTACGGGTGTTTTGGTGTCTTGAGTGGGCCAAGTGTGGGAAAGCCATCGTTGTTTGCTCGAAGACTTCGCGGGTTCGTAGGGCTTTGGCAAACGTGTGCCTCGTTTGCGTGTCCCTTTCCTCCCTGTCCTGACTGACTGACCTCCCACATGAGCCAGCTCTATACATACCTATGTACCTTATGATTGATTGAGTGAGTACCTTTTTTTCGGTTCTTGGTTCGATGAGCAATCTCTTGCTAAGTATCCCGTTTTGTATCTCTTTTGAGATGAATGGATGAGGGAGGGGGGAGGGGGGAGAGGGGAGCGTGGTGGGGGGGAGGTGGGAGGGAGGGGGGAAGGTGGGAGCGTGGTGAGGAGGTGAGAGCGTGGGACGTGGGATGTGGGAGGTTGGGGTTTGATTCATGGAAGATGGGGTCGAAGGGGTGGGGAGGGGGGGATCTCTATCTGCGTTGCGGGCAGGGGAGTTGTACATGTAGGAGGGGGGGTTTTTGCAAATGGGGAAAAGAACCAAGATCCCAACCGTGTAGTTGGTTGGTGTGAACAAACTTTTCAACATTGCCCGGAGTTTTGTTTTGGGGTGTTGAAATTGCACAAGTGGCTCGGCTGAGCGTAAGATGATACAACAAGAGGCTTGAGACCCTCCCCTCCCCTCCCTACCTGGAAAGACGACTCTGTAGATGAGGGCTCAAATCGAATATGGTACAAGCGCTACAATTCAAGATTCGCCTTCAACATCAAACGGGCTTTTCTCCGCCGCTTCCAAGACCTCGTCGTTCAGCCGCAGCGTAACCCCGTCCCCTACACTCTGATCCGCTGCGCTCTGCGCGGCTTGCTGTTCCTGTCGATGCGAGTGGCCGTCGCCATGGGAATCCCGCCGCAAACTCGGCGTTTGCACCCCGGGTTTTTCCATGTGCGCTGCCACCTCCACCACACTCAGCGCGCTCGCCATTGCTGAGGGTTGCTCGACGCTGAGTAGGTTTTTTGCGACGAGCGTGCTGGAGATTGATTCTCCGTCTTCCTCTTCTTCGAGCCAGGGGACTTTTGCGCAGCGCGCGACTAGACGGGCGGTGGTTTCGTCGACGGCGCCAAAGTGCGAGCCGGCACTGCCGGCGCTGGTCATCATGTTCAGGAGCCGGAGCAGCTCGTCGCGTTTGTAGTGGGGGGTGTATTTGAGCTGGGTGTGTGCGAGAAGCGGGTAGAGGACGCGGAGGTACGTGTGGCGGAGAGGGTTGGAGGTGAGAGGGAGATCAAGGAGGTTGCGGATCATGACGTCGACGAGGACGCGCAGGTCATTGGTGTAGAAGTATTCGTATGTGCTCGGCGTGGTGAAGAGGAGGTACAGGAGTTTGAGGATGAGGAGTTGCAGGGAGGTTTCACTTTCTCTGTTGAGCACGAGAATGATGTTCTCACCAAAGGTCTTGTACGCCGAGCCATGCAGGGAGAGGATCTTGATGACTTTGTTTGTTAGGTGCGCGGTGGGAGAGTGGTCCGGGTCCGGAGGGGCGTGGGCGGTGACCATGTATTGTTCGTTCAATATGAGCTGGAAGACGGGGTTGTCAGCGAGGGTTTCTTTGACTTTGACATGGGGCAAGCCATACCAGGACTCGTATAACAGGGTAATGATATGGGTCGTCAACGTCGTCGGAAAGACCCTCGATAATTTCAAACATGTATGTGATGAATTCGTCTTCGATTAATACTGCAGTGCCCATCAGAACCGTCGATTGGCAACCCAGAGTACTACCGCACTCACTTAAATCTTCTATCCGTAATCGTTGTATTCGTGACATCTCGTAAAGCAATTCTAGCAGCAGTCTATGCAGCCCGGCGTCGTCGTCCTTTCTCTCCTGGATCAACTCGACTAGTCTTATGAAAGCACCCTCCTCGTTCATCATGTTAAACGTTGTCTCATTCTGCCGGCCATCAAGGAGCAGAAACGTAATGACGAGGTGAAGGGTATCGGCAGAGTCTTCCTGTGAGGGCAACGTTAGCAGTGCAGTGACACATCAAAAAGCTGCTAATCTACCTGTAAAAGAGTATAGACAATCTGCCTGCGGACATAGTCTCTGTGCGCATCGAATAGAGCGGATGCCAAAAGCTTGTAGGAGCAGCGAGCAATGTCATCTTCACTATGTAGGTACTCGCCTGGTACAAGTTCGTCAGTACAAGTGGGGGAGCGGTGCTGGGGCCACAGTTACCTTTGTATTGTGTTGTGAATGTCAAGTAGGATCTAAGGGCGTTATCGATAAGGTCGTGCGACTGGCAATGTGCGGAAACAATGTCGTCGAGTTCTGGGCGTGGCTTGTCAGTGCAATGGTCTAGAGGCTTATTTGTGGACGCTGGCTTACACACCGTCCCAGAACTGCTGCTCATTTTCTAGGGTGTACAAGACCTCAAACTCCATCTCAAGTATCGCTATATCTTTTCAATAGCATGGCTGGATTTTTCAGCTGTTCTCCTAAATATTCGTCGAAGTAGAGGTCACGGGTACCATGCCAGGAGATGGATTGGTCGTGTTGTGGGGATCGCTTCTACAAGATTCTGATATTCATGTTGTAGATCATCACTTATGGAACAGCCCGTTGTATGGTGGCACGTTACTATGATGTGCTACTGTCCAAGGATACTCAGAAAGATTCATAGTGTGCAAAGAACTGCCTCGTCAGCGCCGAATATATACAATACAAGGCATTTCGTTTCTGCACCACCTCGGGTCTCGGGATATCAGACTCTCCAAGACAAACGCCGTCCCATGCACCCTGTCTACTTGGGTCTCTTGAAAGGATGCGCTTCCGTATTCCTAATAAAGTTAGCTAATATCATTCTAGGATTTCTGAGCAGTTACTCACAATACATAGTCGTCCAAGCTGACGACACTGGGATCGCTAAACAACAGATAGAAATATTTCAAAGTCTCAGCTAACCAGAATGATTCCATTTCATCCTTTTGCTGTGGTGTCTCGCTTGTAACGTCTGTAATGGCAGATGCACCAAAGTTGGAGGCAGTGTACTTGTGAATCGAGGAAAACATCTCCCACCCCTTCTCGCGCCAATAATTGTTACCAGTGATCCTGTACATGATGAAGACGGACTCAATGGCCTCCGGTCTGCGTTGAAGTAAATTTCAGCATGCGCATATGAAGCAGAACGGACACATGGGCCTTACCGAAGAATATATTTACTATCTATCAGTCTTGATATTCCTTTGGGCAATCTCTCATCCTTTATTCTGGATTTGGCATACTCTTCTCGTGTAGGCATTGGTGGCTGCGTGTACTCAGGGACGTCTGGCTCAATCGGTTTGCTGACTTGTTCTTCATCGGTAGCCATAGTTTCTTCTGTTGCGGCACTCTTTCCAAGATTGTCATGTCCTTTAGGATTCACAATAACGGAGTCTACCTCTGTCTTACTTGGCTCTCGCTTTGGAGGCTCAGGGACCTTGCTGTCTGATATCTTGTCTAGTTCCTTCGCCATGTCGAATTGCCTCTTGTTCAAAGACCCTGGCGCCGAAGTAGATTCCACGGCCGCCTTGGCAACGCTTGGCTTGATTGTAGATGTGGTTACTGTTGTCGCCTTCTCTTCTTGAGGGAGCTTATCTGCTTTGTCTACAAGTGGTGTAGCTTGATGTGCCTCGGTTTCTTTCTTCGTGTCAGGCACGTCAGTCTCCCCATCTATCACGAGCTGGGCGGGTGTTGCATGGGTATCATCAACCCGGAATTGCCTCGAGCCTTTAGGCGCCAGTGCCTCATACCACTTCGTCTCGTTCCATGGGCAGGCCTTCGAGCTCTCACAGGGTACTGCCAGGAAGTATTCAGGCATGATGCCGGTTGCCGTCGCTTCGTAGGACCACACGCAGCCGTCAGTCAGTTTCTTCGCAATGTCAATGTCGCTTTCCCGACCAAAGATCTTAGCACCAATGGCATACATTCCACCAGTGAAACAGGTCAGATGTGTATTCTCTGGCTTCAAATTCACGTCTGCAGGGTCCTCCAACTTGCCAGTTGTAGTTACCAAGCCTGCAAATAGGATGTCTCGATTTTCATCAGGGATCATAGGTCGGAACAGCAGATATTTCTCGATGGGCTCTAGGGTCGCTTCGTACATGGTTCGATACTGGTCTTCAAGACCGCCAAGTAACATGTACTCTTTCGGAAGATATTCGTAAACAGAATCTGCCTGACCACCAACTGTGAACTCTTCATTGTAAACATTCGGTGGTGAAGCCAATCCCTGCGGTTCGCAATCTGGTGGCTTACTAGTCGAAGGAAGAGTGCTATCTTGCAGCTGTCTTTTCTTAGCACTGGGGTCCGATCGCGAAGTAGGGCTAGATTTTGAAGATTGCTTCGGAGAGTCCTTGGCCGTTTCGTGCGTGTCCGTAGATTCTTCTGAACCATGCGAATGACCTTGGCTCTTAGAAGCTAACCATTCGGGTGAACCAGCCAATGGCCGAGTGGTATCATCGGAGCCTGAAGACTTGAACGCCTCTGCACTGTCTGTTGAGATTTCGGAGACAGCTTTCTGAATGGTTGCCGTATCTTCATCCTCCTTATTTTGCCAGATCCATTCTCCGTCTTTCAGATCATGGGAGGTAGCAATCTGGGGAGACTGGGCTTTAAGGTTTCCAGGTCCATTTGCGAGGAATTTATCCACGGGTGTTGACAGCAAACTCGGCTTCTTGCACCCGGAAGCGTCTACCGATTTTGGCCACAAGCCGGGCATCTTGGTATTGTTCTGCCACATATCAAATTCGTTGGTGATCCGAGCTATTGCGTCGTAGTACTTTGGTTCCTTTGTGATCTGTGCAAGCCTGGTAAATTCTACAGACATGGAGCCCAGTTCCGCTAGTACTACCCTTGTACGGGCCCGATGTGGCTGGGACGCAAAAGCAGGTTGCCAGAGATAATATGTCATGGGCATACGGTTCGGAGTATCAAAGGCTCCCATCAGTATCTCAGCCAACTCAACAGCTTTATCCAGAAGTACCATATATTTGCCTCCACTGATATCAAAAGCGCCAAGGAGACCTCCAAGATATCTTATAGTCGTTTCGAACATGGGGATGTCTCTCCTTGGACTCATGGTGAAGTCTATATCCTTGACTGCTGCCGTGGCGTTTTCGAATTGATCAATCATGCCCATCATCCATAGAGTATCCAGAGTGTCTACTAAAGTTGCAGCCCATCCGCAGAAAGGGTTGCGATATTGCCCTGAGACTGGGGATAACTCATCCTGCATCCAAGCGTTTTTGGTGTATCCCTCCCAAGAAAATTCAAAAGTCTTCTTGATTTGTTCAAGCTTCCTTTTCCGATCGATCTTGTCTTTTACGGACTCCTCGGGAAATTCATACTGGATCTTCGGTATGGCCTTGGGTTTTCCTGTGGGCAATTGTATGAGGCTCTCCGAGGGGATCGGGAAGTGCTCAGGAAACCTTTTCCAATAAATCTTTGGTTTCTCATGATCCTCAATCACCTCCTGTCTACCATCTCCTCTACCTGGATCTAGTACAGGGGCTGCAGGGCCCGACCCAGCCTTAGCGGGCACAGTAGTAGTGGAAGCGTTCTTGGCATTTGGCACACCAGTGCCATGAACAAATTTTGCAGAGGTGCTAGCGGTGGATGCTTTGCTGATGGAATTACTGCTAATGGACTTGCTTGGGGTTGAGATGTCTAAACTATTAGCCGTAGGGGTTACTGAAGGGCTTGGTGAGATTGCAACAGTATCTGAAATGGTTGTAGGTCGCGTATCACTGGTGCTGATAACGAGTTGCGTCTCTTTGGTTGCAGACTCTGAAGTTGAGGTGGTGGCCTCCTGATCTTGTAGCTCCTTGTTCTTCGCACCAAAGTTCTTCAATCCTTCTACGCTGGAAGCCCCAGCGCTCTCTAGACCTTCTAGAGAACTGAAGTGATAGAATGCCCCAAGCGCGATAACGGCAAAAACCAGGAAAACCCTATACCGGCGCAATCGAAGCATGGTGGTGGACAAGGGTTCTCATGAACCAAGAGGAGACAAGGCGGAGGCCAACGTGATAGAACCTCTAGGACTCATAGGCAGCCTGGCCAACCGTGTTGTCATTGAGATCCGACCTCGAGCTTCACAGAAACAATTCTAGCGTGAGCAGCGTAGCAGGCGTCGACAGTATTAGATATCAAGCTGTCCGCCTCGCGTGCTCCTATTCTTTGCTTGGCGGAGTTTCTTGGCATCGGCAGACTTGAGTCGCCGAGCAGCGAGGGGGAGGGGAAGGAGGTGGGGGCCAGGGGCCGTTTGCGGTCTTTTGACTGCCATACTCGTAGACCACGATATAATCAGGACCGTCGACATATGCGAGTATAGTGAATCTAGCTTGACTGTTTTGTTCAAGACGGGATGCAACGGAATTATGAGGCAAGTCACACGTAAGCTACAGGGTCCCAGCATGTTCTTCCGGCTTCGGACTTCAACGATCAAGACGATTCATCAATTACACCCTTTTCAATACTGATATCTAGCAGATTTTGGGGTGCATACAGCACAACGTACAGTATTCTACCACGGTACCACGCAGCGCCCCAGATGCTCAATCGGAAATACTTTGATTCATTCATCCCTCTCCTTCCCCTGGTCCTGGGCCTTGCGGCCGTCCCTGTCTCCAATCAGTACTCGACGTGTATTCACTTTAGCTTTGACTTACCATCTGTCTTGCTTTTAGTAGCTCATCACATAGCAGTAGGTTAGAAGCTATCCCTGAACTTGACGCAATACAGTTTCGTAGCACCCGGAACGAATCGTACACACCCTCCTGGATTGGATCCATTGGCTCACCCGTAGTCAGATTTAGTCCAACAATATTACCTTCAACCTGCTCATCTTGGAGTGCAGCCACTAGTAGCAAATATTAGCATTCTTCTGGTCAGGTCCGAAGACAAGGTCCTTACAGCAATCCTGGATGTCATGCCCTGCATTTGCAGCTAGCGTTTTCGGTATTATCAAAAGAGCATCTGCGAAAGCCGAGACACCGTATTTTGCTTTGCCCTTAATCTGCTTTCTGAACGATTCGCTTGAAAGGTGGGCAGCACAAGCGATTTGGAATGCTCCTGCTCCCGGAACTACGCTTTTATCTACAATCATGTTATACACACTTCGTAGACCATCGCGGACAGCGTCTGTTATTTGCGTTATCGTATGTGTATTTGGGCCTTTGATTAATAGAGTCACCGATTTTGGATCTTTGACGTCCTCCTAAGAATGGTGGTTTAGCACTTGAAACTCGAAAGAGGTTTAGCAACTACTTACAATGAAGGTATACTTTTCTTCTCCCAGTTGATGTTCATAGACAAGTCCAGCCCATCCGAGGACGTCAGGGGTCAAATCATCCACACTGTTCTGCGCTGTACCGCCACAAACAAGCTGTAGTCTCTCCATATTCCTTCTCTTGGCTCTCCGAAGTGCGAAAATTCCGTTCTTGACCAATACATCCAAACTTAGCGGATCTATACCCTTCTGATTTATGATCACAAACCCTTTCTTTGGATCATTGCCACAAACCTCCTTTTTGAGTTCGACAATCTTGCGAAGCTTGTCATCTACGAACCTCCTCTCGCTCTCCACAAGCTTGTCACGCTGTTCCGCGCTGGAGTAGTAAAAGCCCGAGTTGACCTCTGACTTTTCATATTCGAGACTAACGTTTAGGGTCAAGATAAAAGCGTTCTCCACACGCTTAGGCATATCAGGGTGTCTAGCACCATGATCAAGTGCGAGCCCTTTGATAAGGGAGGTGTCTGAGGCGGTTCTGTGTTGCATTTTCATGATCTCGATCATAAAGAGGTCGGGTTTTTCTGGAGGATGATAAATGGAGAGTACAGCGTCAACAATCGCCGGCGTAAGCTTTTCAGCAAGTGAGGCGTTAAGCTTAGTGGCAAGAGATGTTCGGGCAACCGAGAGCAGCAGTTCTCGATCAACTTCCTTTTGCAGCTTGAATGAATCCAGGAACTAACCGTGATATGTCAGCTCACGTTAGCCCAACATGCACAGGGAATTTACCTTGAGAGTTTCTGTCTTTGCGATCTCATAACCGTCGGTAATGATACGAGGATGTAGGCCTTCAGATATATATCTATCCGCCTGTTTCAGAAGCTCTCCAACCATGAGAACCACCGAGGTTGTCCCATCCCCTGTGATATCATCCTGTGCTGTCGCTGCTCTGGCAATCATGACCTTTCCATGTCAGTGCATCTTCGGCGTATCAAGAAGAACTGAACTTACTGCTGTTGGATTTTGGATTTGCTTGGGATACGTTAGCCTTGCCTTTGCAACCAAAATTCTGGAAGCGGTTACCATCTCTCTTAGTAGAACGTTGCCATCTTTCGTTAATTTGATCTGTGATAGTTATAATCTCTATGGTCTACTAGTAGGTGTGATGAGCGGTCACATACCGCTCCTGCTCCGTCAACGAGCCTGAAACCATGGGTAAGCCGTATGCTTTGGGTGAGATTTGGGCGGAACATACATCTTGATAGTCCCTAGAGGCCCCAGATTTGACTTGAGAACATCTTGAAGCCCTTCTCCAGCCGATATGTTAACCTTCAGAGCTTCACCTCGTCGCTGGATCGATTAGTACAGGGCTCTTTTCACATGTTGAAAGTAGCGCTCACCCTTGACTCGGCTTTAGGGTTCAGTAGCTGAGCGGCCGACATGGTCTGAACTGAAAGAGTATCTCAACAGTCACAATGTTCTGGCCGGTAGGGTGCTCATGCGCAATATTATTGTGAGATTTTGTGGTGGAAATTGATCAAGCGCGTTGGAATATTTTATACACGCGGTGCTTTGCCTGTCGGCCCGACCTCCAAGCTCCGTAGGGCTGACAGACAAACTTAGTTTTAGCGAGCCTGGGATTTCTCCATTGTGCAACTAAACTCGGAACGACAGCTTGAGGGAAGACAATAGTATAAATAGCCACTATAGCACTTTCACAGCACCTCAGGCCTTTCGGCATCCTCAGAGCGACTCAAGATGTCGGTCAATTATCTGCTCCACGAATCTCCAGTGGGCTATGCGGTCTTCCAGGTCGTTCACCAACCTGATACGGTCGGCAATCGGCTGAAAGAAGTTCAAGAATCTGTCCAAGTATACTATGGGAATTTTGGAGGGCAGATTGAGCGACACCGCTAATGATACTCAGGATCTTGCGAAATTCGGGAAGATGGTCAAGCTTCTCAGCTTTGCGCCATTTCAGTGAGTGTATTAGGTACGAGACTAGAGAAGAATAACATTAATCTGTGTCGTAGAGGAGCGGCTCAAGCTCTGGAGAACGTGAATGACATATCCGAGGGCATTGCTTCGGAGTATCTGGTTTCACTACTGGAAGTCAACCTGCCAAAGGCGGGGAAGAAAAACAAGATTACGCTGGGGGTCTCAGAGAAGAACATTGCAGGCAGCATAAAAGCAGCATTCCCAGGCATTGAGTGCGAAACCGGGGATACGAGTGGAATAGTAGCGGACATGCTTCGGGGCGTTAGACAACATGCGCCGAAGCTCCTAAAGCAATTGCAAGAAGGAGATGTCGAGCGAGCACAATTAGGTCTCGGACACGCCTACTCAAGAGCCAGGGTCAAGTTCAGCGTACAGAAGAACGATAACCACATAATCCAGGCAATTGCAACGTTAGATCACCTCGACAAAGCTATCAATACATTTTCAATGCGAGTACGAGAATGGTACTCATGGCACTTCCCTGAACTCATCCGCATCGTCTCTGAGAATCAGCAATACGCCCGCCTGGCTCTCTTTATTGGTGACAAAAAGCGTCTTTCGGACGCAGACCTGCATTCCTTAGCAGAGCAAGTCAATGATGATGCCGGCATTGCACAGAGTATCATTGACGCAGCAAGAGTCAGCATGGGTCAAGACATTTCCGAAGCGGACATGGAGAACGTTACAACTTTCGCCGCACGAGTCGTCAGCCTTTCAAAGTACCGGAAAACCCTCCACGCCTACCTCATCTCTAAAATGGGCATCGTAGCTCCCAACCTCGCCGCTCTGATCGGAGAAATCGTTGGAGCGCGCCTAATATCACATGCAGGCAGTCTAACAAGCTTATGCAAATACCCTGCCTCCACTCTACAAATCCTCGGCGCAGAAAAGGCATTATTCAGAGCCTTGAAAACCAAGGGTAACACGCCTAAATATGGCCTAATATACCATTCCTCGTTCATTGGCAGAGCGGGGCAAAAGAACAAGGGTCGTATCTCGAGGTTCCTGGCAAACAAGTGCTCTATCGCCTCACGAATAGATAACTTCTCAGAGGCACCTACGACGAAATTCGGGGATGCGCTCAGGATGCAAGTAGAGGAGCGGCTAAACTTTTATGCTTCTGGGGCGCCGCCTACGAAGAATGAACTAGCTATGGTATCTCACCCTCCCTTTCTTCCGTTCCCTTGCTCTTGCGGGCAATCTATGCTGACAACATCCCACAGAAGAACGCAATGGATTCCGTCCTTGCCGACATCAACATTGACGACCCTACCAAAAATATCGACAGCGATGAAGACATGGCAGATGTAGCGCCAAGAGCTATACAGAAACAGGAAAAGCAGAGGAAGGATAAGAAAGAAAAGACAAACAAAAAGGAGAAGAAGGACAAGAAGGAAGGGAGTAAAGACGAGAAGAAGAAGAGGAGGCATAGTGAAATGAACGGGGATGGGGAGCTTGGTGGGGATAGAAAGAAGAGCAAGAAGAGCAAGGAATAGGAAGGCACTTTATGAGCAATTGGTTTCGATTTTGCAAGGCGTTAATAGGATATGTAGATACAATTTTATGTTGGCACAAGAGATAGGATATCTCGGGCTAGTCAAAAGCTATGTACAAATGCATCGAGTACTGTATACGGTCCCGAATACACGCTTCTTACTAGCTATACTAAATGTATAGCCACTAGGTAAACCATCTATTTGGCCAAAATGCAAATATCCCTGTCTGATGTAAAGATCTTGGTACAAACGAAGAAGCGCCTAAGCGCCACCAGAACGCAATGCTCGCTATCGAAGCTGGCTACTGGGGAATCATTTAATCGTCTTTGACTCAATCAGCCTCTCCAAAGTCCCAATGCCCCGTCTGTTTCGCATGCTCCAACGCACCATTCTCTCCCACAAAACTCCCTCCGCACTGATTGCACTTGACACTGAACTTGGCCGTATCCGTAAAGTAGTGTCGCCCTTGTAGCACCCTGCACAGCTCCACGGCCGTATCTAGGATGACACTATCCTGGGCGTCAAAGACCTTGGTGTCGAACTCTGGTGGCGCGTACGAGCTCTTGTATGGCGGATCCGAGGGCGAAAAGGCGATGGTATCGTAGTGTATGCCCGAGTAAACGAGTATGCAGCGTGTTGGTCTCCCTTCGTTGAATCTGTCGACCCGAAGTGTCTGTACATCGATGCTGCAGATTTCGATCTCGAAATGCCGGCTCAATATGTCTAATTCTATGGCTCCGCCCCATGCGTCCTCGGTCTGTATCCACCGGCAATATTCATCTGGTTCCTTGTCAAGCACCACCGCGCTGTACACGTCCTTGTTCGCTTGTATCTGCTGCGCGATGATGGAGCGAAGCTCCGTCATGTTGTCCATTGCGCCGAAAAAGGCGCTACCGAAAGCGCGGAAGAAGCAGCTGTTATCGTCAGGCATAATGCGAAGAAGGAGCGTAGAAGCGTAAACGGGGAGAGGGAGTTCGGGGGGTTCAAGGGAGGAGGTGGTAGCTTTGCGGGATAAGGAGAGGGGTTTGGTGGGTTTGCCAGTCATAGTTTGGTCAGGGGATGTGCCGATGCCGGCGAAGGAGAAGGGAGATGGTATGGGGGTATTTGACGAGGCAGAGGTTCCGTTTGGTAGTGTTGGTTGGGTGGCGGGGTTTTGTACTTGGGTGGCTGAAGAACTTGTCTTGGGTGTTTCTGCGGGCTTGATGGGTTTCTCGCTGACTATCAACTGTTCGCCATCGAGCCGAGTCTCAAGGTCGCTCAATTTGGTTGATGCTGAGTACTGATCCAGAGGTAATGGCTTGGGTGGATAGCCATACTTTATGTCCGGCTTCGAGATTGACGTCTTTCTTGATATTTGCGTCTGGAGTTCTGCGACTGTGGCGATCTCAGGAAGTGATATTGTAGACTGGCCCCCAGGACCACGCAGTCTGATCCTCATCGATGCTCGGAATCCTAGACGCTTGCAGCGTAGGGCGGAGAGATTCGTAGTAGGGATTTGACTGTAGCTAGTAGGTTATGGAGTGTAAACAGAAGATGGTGAGGGCATTAGTACTAATCCTGACGAAAGTACAGTTGATGAAGTGGGCAAGCAGATATGGTCGCAGAAAGTGGTGCTCTTGTTGAACAAGGGAAGAAGAACAGATACCTTGGGGTTAGCGACAACTGGACAAAAGCAAACTGGTTGAACAATTAGATTTGACATCCTCGGCTGGTCCGGCCAGGAACCACCGAGTTCCGGTTCCAACCTGACAGAGGCTCGATCCGGAAGAATGATATCCCGACGCTAATCCGGATATGTACTTAGTGTCGATCACCCGCCCTCTGGACGGACTGCGAAATGTTAAATGCGTCGCGTTCGGGACCATATCAACTTTCCACCGTGTCGTTTGGCATTCTGTATGAACGATGTGGGAAGCTTCGACCTAGCCGACGCCCAAATAATCAAGTAATTCATAGCATATCGCAAAGATGGCAGATGCAAATCAATCTAAAAGCCCTGCGCTCGTGGAAGTGGGTGAAAGCAATACCATTCCTAGCGGCCAAGGTACGGTTAGGGATGAGCAATGGCGAGCTATGAAGAGTCTTATAGACACTACCTACGAACATAGGCAACCCGAGTAGGTTGCTCTCGCAACGATTCTTAGCGATTCAACTAATGTTCTGTAGTGGTCACGATCCGTCGAAAGTATTCCATCGGAAACCGAACAAGCGGGCACTTCCAGATTACTATGATGTGATCAAAGAACCTGTTGCTTTGAGTACCCTCAAGGCAAAGGTCAATGGCCGGGAATACAAGAATTTCGCGGAGTTTGTCAGAGACTGTGCCTTGATCCCTCACAATGCTCAGACATACAATCGGCCAGAAGCGGGGGCTTACCAAGATGCAATCGTCATTAGAGACCTTATGGAGAAGGAGTTTAAGAAGCTTGCAGATCAAAATATTATTACCGCCGACGAAGCCTCCCTCCCAGACCTTGGAGAGATACCGCCAGCATCTCCGCTACGCATTGTCGAAGAAGAGGAAGACGAAGATGATGAAGATGACGAAGATGACGATGACGACGATATCGACGATTCAGACGACGAGGGAGGTAAGCGAAAGCGAAAGCGCGGTCCACGGTCTGTCGCAGCTATCACCAAGCGTGAGGGAGGTTCAAAAGAAGATGTGGGCCAGAAAGACGATCCGAGGAAGAAGAGAGGCCGACCTCCTCGCGTCGATACACCTATGGAGTCACGGATCAAAGCTGTTTTGAAAGGGATACGGAAGCATAAGAACGATATGGGACAGATCATGATCCATCAGTTTGAGAAATTACCTGACAAAACTACGATGCCAGAGTATTACCAAGAGATCAAAGAACCTATTGCCATAGAAATGATCAAGGTAAGTCAATCGGCCTCGGCGTTACTGGTGATAGCCGCTCATTTGGTACAGCGAAAACAAAAACGAAAAAAGTATCAGTCTGTGGACCACTTTATGCGAGACATAGATACGATGTTCAACAATGCGAAGACGTATAACACAGATGAGAGCCAGATCTACAAAGAGGCGTCTTATCTACAGGTACGCTCATGCAATTTGCGTTCTTGACATCCTTTTTGCTTACGCATATAACAGAATGAAGCACACAAGCTCGCCGATGCGGAAAAGCGTAAGCCAGATACAGACTATGTAATGGAAGAAGGTCGTTTGCCCTTGCCGAACGGCATTCTGCACAACGGCGAATTGTGGAAGGTCGGAGATTGGATCCACATCCAAAATCCTAACGATGTGACGAAGCCCATCGTTGCCCAGATCTACCGTACTTGGCAAGATAGTGAAGGCCAGAAGTGGGTGAACGCATGTTGGTACTATCGACCGGAACAGACGGTCCACCAGTTTGAGAAGCACTTCTATCCTAGCGAGGTTGTGAAGACTGGGCAATACAGGGACCATCAGGTCGATGAAATCGTGGACCGGTGCTTTGTCATGTTCTGCACGCGATACAGTAGGGGCCGACCCCGGGGTTTTCCAACTGATAAAGAAGTGTACGTATGCGATTCGAGGTACAACGAGGAGAAGCATAAGCTCAACAAGATCAAGACTTGGGCCAGCTGCTTGCCTGATGAGATTCGGGACAAAGACTACGAGATGGATCTTTTCGATGGGTTGAAGAAAGTCAAGAAGGTACCGAGTCCAATTTTGCATACTTTAAAAGAGGACGCCAAAGAAACGGATGAATTACCAAAACCTCAGTGGGGTGCAGAAAACGCGCCACCCATTATAGGTGCGGTGTATAAAGGGTCGAGGGATGAGAATGTGAGTGCGGTGTGACTCGATGTGGGAAATACCATTAACATGAGTAAAGCAATCTCCACCTCCAGAACCAACTCCATCCCCACCTCCACAGCCTCCACCCCCACCTCCAAGACAAGTTTCCAGTGCAGCAAATCATGAATCACCGAACTACGGAAGGAACAGCGAAATGGACACAGTGTATAGAGGAGCTGCCCGTCCTTCTGCTTCTAATCCATCACCCTCCCACGGCGCTCAATCTTCCTACACCCCAGCACCACTCCCGCAACACCACCAAAACTCGGCTTCCCCAGCGCCAGTCTCACAACCCCAATACGGTCATCAAAGTACCACAAGTTACTCCCAAGTGCCCCACAGCTCCATCAGCTCGTCCCAGCACTCCTCCCATCTCGACCACTACTCTACTCCCCAAAGCCGTTACTCCCAACCCTCAGCCGTCCACCGCTCCGCCGCAATCCCAGGCGTCAGCAGTGGCCAGCGTCCTTACGAAGTCTTTCACCTCAGCTCCTCCGCCAACGCCTCCATACCCGAAGATATCCGCGAGCAATTCCAGCGTGATGATCAAGGCCACGTCCTCTTCTTCACCGCACCCCCTCTTGACGTTCTTCCCCCGTTAAAAGAAGGCTCCGCACTTGGCCACACCGCCCGCTATCTTGCCGAGAAACTTCGCCGCAATATCACCCTGAAGGAGCAACGAAAAGCTAGCGGCCTTCCCGAAGAGCCAGAAGAAGACGCGGAGCCCCCGCGTAAGAAGCCAAAGCTCTCTACTGACCCGGCTGTCTTGTCCAAAGTCCCGGAGCTGAGGGATAGAGCGTTGAGGATATGGATCGAGCAGGTGGAGCAGGGCACAGAGAAGATCTATAAGAATCTGTATGGGGAGCATTGGGAGGAAGGGATGAAGTATGAGCAGGAGAGGCTTGCGAAGGGCCGGGAGGAAGCGAGGGCGAAGAACGAGGTGTTGGAGGAGAGAGATAGGAAGAAAAAGGAATCCAGGAAGGTGCAGCTGCTGAGACCCACGGTTTTTCTGGATGACTTCGATCCGCGGTATTGAGAGGGCGTGGCTGGGGATTTGTGAGAATAGGTGTTGATACGAAGGTCTTTCCAGGAAAGCTATGGAGCTCTAAAAATGGACTTCCATGGGGGAGGAGTATGTCTTGTCCCATGTGTTGAGGACTTTGACCACGGGCTACCGATTCAGGAACCCCAGGCGGTAGAGAGATATGATTTCCTCCAGATTTTCGAGGCGGATGGCATCTCGATGTGGGATGTCAGAAGGATTGAGATATTCAGGACCTCTTTTCGACAGTTTTCAAGGGAGCGTTATACCCATACTGGCCTTTGATTAGATTCTGGGGATCTCTTAATTGGCGACGTTGTCTTGTCAACACTGTGCTCTATCATCTACGAGCATACTCGATCTCCGCCGCAAACGGTTATTTAGCTAGCTAGAAGGATCTCAATTCTAGATTAAATGTTCGTGGATTTTGTGTAGTCAAAGTCGGAACAACATGGGATTGCTAAGTGGACAGAGGTTCGAGTAGGAAAACGCCGAATAGGAGAGGAAGCCCTGCCATACCAGAATCTGAAATAGACTAGTAGTAAAGAGTCTGTCAGAGAAAATGCTGCACAAGACAGATGCTAAAATATCAAGAGTAAGCCATCCTCGCACGCCTTGTTCGGAAAGGAAGCCGTAACCCTTTCATCAGCACCATTCCCACCCTTTGAGCATAAAGCACTCCTTCCGCCACAGCCGCTTGCGCTCGACTTTCACTTGCCCCCCTCACCACCACAGCCTTCCACCAATCCCTCAAACAATCCATCCCGCCTCCTCACCAGCCCTTCTAATTCCCTCCTCATCCTCTCCACCTCCATTAATGCCATCTCCCTATCCGGCGGCAATCCATCAAATCCTCGAACCCGGCCTTCCAATCCCCGGACCCTCTTCTCCAAGTCCCTGAGTTCGCGCTCCTCGGTTTTGATTTCGGGGAGGCCGAAGTCGGGTTTTTTGCCAGCTGTGAGGGTGGACTCGAGGGCTTTAGTGCGGGATTTGTACTCATTCATTTTGAGGCCGATTTGTTTGGTGCCACGGTTCCAATCGGAGGTTTTTTGAGCGAGGTTAGCGGTACTGGTGTTGGTGTTGCGATGGTGAGAGTGGAAATCGTCCGTGGCTGAGGTTGAGGTGGTGTTGGTAGAGGAGCGTAGTTTGGAGAGGAGGTCGAGAGCCAAAGCGTGCTCGGACTTGAGTTGTTGGTGGAGTATTTCAACGCGTTGGAGTTGTTGCTCGACTTCGCATTCCGAACGGGTGAGGTTGGCAAGCTGAGAGGCCATTCTTTCTGGGTTGGTAGAGACAGAGCCTAGGGCTACGGAGAGGGACGCGAGTTTTTCAAGAGCTTCACGGCCTGCGGCGGTGAGAGATTCTTTTATTGAAGTTAGAATGGATGATGTAGGATCCTCTTCTCGTTCAGTCTCTCTTAATTCCTTGAGAGCTTGAGCACGGGTAGATGCAAGGAGGGCGTTTTGTTCGGTCTGAGATGTGGAGTGCGAGGCTAAGGTGAGGAAAGCGGAGAGAGTAGCTTCGTTCCGCTCGAAACTGGGGATAGGGTTTGGGTGAAATAGAGGGGCAAGGAAAGCGGTGACTTCGGACCAGGCACGTGAGAGTGAGGCTGCTTGAGCGGCTTTGGAGGGTGAGATTAGAGGGTCGGGGGAGAAGTCCATAAGATGGTGGTCAGGCTTCCATTGAACTGGCTTTTGAAAGCTAGTGGTTGTTTTGAAAGGACGAAAGCCTCACAATAGATCGAGTGGTCTTCTTGAGATGCAGTAGTGATCTAAGTAGGAATGATCAAGGTGAGCGTTGTAAAGAACCGCGGGGAATCTCGGCAATGCGCCAATCAATAACCTTGCCGCAGCGCTTCTGGTTTCGGCAGTACTGGTACGAGCACGATAGGGTTGTCGGTAGATCTGCATTTGGACACATTTCACCTTTCTCCTCACCACCTTCTCTTTTGATGGGCTTCCCTTTACGAAGCGAGTAAGCTGTTACGCATTCACCATGATTATTCGGATCTCCTCACTGGCTCTAGGAACCGCTCTGCTCACTTCTCCCTTCGTTTTCTGCCTTTCACCTTCCGAGATCCCCTCCGATACACCAATAGCTTCCCTTGTCTCCTCCGCCAAAACCAACCTCGCTTCAGGCAATGCCAACAATGCTCTTATATACTTTGATGTCGCGGTGTCGCGAGACCCAAACAACTACCTCACAATTTTTCAACGGGGCGCAACATACCTTTCTCTAGGCAAGAATGCACAAGCAAGCCAGGACTTTGACAGAGTATTGTCGATTAAACCTGAATTTGAGGGAGCTTTGTTGCAAAGAGCGAGAATAAAGAGCAGGAATGCGGACTGGAAAGGGGCAAGACAGGATTACCTGACTGCTGGCAAAACTGGTAGCGCAGAGGTCACACAACTTGAGGAGGCCCAAGGGGCAGCCCTACTAGCCACCGATGCAGAGAAAGCTGGAGATTGGGAAGTATGTGTCGTGCATGCTGGAACAGCCATTATGGTCGCAAGTTCGGCTTTGAGTTTACGGCAAATGAGAGCCCGGTGTAGATTCGAGAGAGGAGAAGTGCTAGAGGGCGTCAGCGATCTGGCGCACGCAATACAAATAAATCCGAAGTCAATAGAGCCGCATTTGCAGATTTCGTCGATGCTGTTTTATTCGATTGGGGATTTGGACAAGGGGATTGAGCAGATGCAGAAGTGCTTGCGCTCAGATCCCGACTCCAGAGCCTGCAGCAAATTATACAGGCGCGAGAAGCAGCTCAATAAGGTCATGAAACAGATCTCGGCGCTCAAAGAAAAGAAGCAATACAACAGCGCTGTCAAGCTTCTGGTCCGGACAGGAGAGGATATTGGCTTGATCCAGGACGTGAAAGAGGATGTTGCTCAAGGCAAAGAATCTCGAATCATTCACAAAAACTCTCCAAACGATCTTTATGCCAGTCTGCTGGAGATGACCTGCGAACTGTACACAGAGGCAAGCACACTGACCCTCCACGCATCCTAAAATCTCAACTAACTCCATCCAGATGAACAACAAAAAGAAAGCTGCACCCTACTGCAGCGAAGCTCTCGCTCTAAACCCACACTCCCTCTTCGGCCTCCTCGCGGAAGCCAACCGCCACCTTGAGAAAGAAGACTTCGAAGCCAGCATCCAGACGCTCAACCTCGCCAAAGAACACCACGGCGGCTCCGAACGAATCCAAACCCTACTCCAGAAAGCGCACACACTCCTCAAACGCTCGAAGACAAAGGACTATTACAAAGTCCTCGGCGTTTCTACAGATGCCGATGATCGCACGATCAAGCGCACCTACAGAACCCTAACGAGACAGCACCACCCGGACAAGAACCCGCATGTGCCCAAGGTCGAGGCGGAGAAGAAAATGGCTGGTATCAACGAAGCCTACGAAGTCCTGAGCGATCCAGAATTGCGGGCGAGGTTCGACAGAGGCGACGATCCCAACAGCCAGGAGCAGCAAGGTCAGCCGTTCCATGGTAGTCCATTTGGGCAAGGACCCGGCGGGCAGCAGTTCTTCTTTCGACAGAGTGGTGGAGGAGGCGGTGGAGGCTTTGGAGGCGGCTTTCAGTTTCGGGGGTTCCCTTAGGGAAGGCATGGGCGAGGCGTTTGGGGGTTGTTCTTGGATGTAGCTTAAGATGGTTTGGAAGTGGAATCGGGCTTTTGTAGCATAGGGGCGTTGACGTTTACTGTCGATGCTAGAATCAATTATAGCACTGTACTTGATATCTGGATGAACATTTTTCCTACATTTATTTGCTATCATCCCCCTACCTACGTACATCCTTCAATAAAAAAAAATCCCACTACCCAACCTATTCATCCCCTCCACCTCCTCCTCTCAAGAAACTCCACCAACCCTCCTCCCTCCATCATTCTCCCACCAATATCGCAAAAAGCAAAACGAGAAACGACACCTGCAGGGTTCGAACCTGCGCTTCCGAAGAAAATAGATGTCTAAAAGACCTTCCACCAACGGGTTGGAGAAAGTCATTCAAGTCTATCGCCTTAACCACTCGGCCAAAGTGTCATTGAATATAAAATATCCTTATTTAAAAATATATATTATTATTAATGAGAGCTCTAGGATAATTGGAAGATTCCTAGGTGAATAAACTCCGCTTGGAGAGGGTTTACTATTTTTTAGTCGCTACAGTGGCATCCCCGGCGTATTCAGCTGAAAGCACGGGCTACAGTCACTGAAGAGACCTGGATGTAACGATACTTAAGTTCGTAACTCTACTCTGGTATCACTAGAGTAAGATTCTCATGTCGTCCAAAACCCACCAGACAACCGCCCATGCTAGCCTGTCCACATCATGCCAAAAACTCCACTACGCATTGGACCCAAAAAATCCCCAGACACTCAACTCCACGCTCACTCCAAGCATTACTGCGGACAATTACCCAGGAAAAGCAAATCGCCCAAGGTTGAGCTTTGGTCGTTCGGGCCTGTCCAACTCCGAGCCTGAAATCACGTCTTCAGTTTCCGTTTCTGAATCCGGAAAAATGGCGTCCTCGCTACCTTTGGTGGACGACAAGTCTAGGCTGGCATTGTAAAGAGGTTTGGATACGGTGGGGTTTTCTGTGAGGACACTTTTCTTAACGCTCTCTGCGGTAAGTTCCGTAGACTTCTTGAAAACGCTTGTACGGGAGCCAAGAGACGCCACACATGACTGGGTTCTGGTCAACGCACTTGCTCCGAGCCGTTGTAGTGGCGTCATGCTCCCCTGCCGGAGTAGGGGGGCTCTGGACTTGTTCTGGAGGAGACTCTGGTACTCCCCAGGCGTCACCTTATGTTCATTTGCACTCCGCTGTGGTAGGCGAGGTTCCGGTAGATGCTGGTGTGAGACTTCCCAATCCGAAGCTACTGGCTCGACTGTCCCACCCTCATCTTGGATTCTGGAAATCGAGGAAGTTGAGTCTGGAATGTTTGGAGCAGATGTGCCTATAGAACTGTCTTGCGGAGTAAGTCTCTGATGCTCCACTGATTTAACCTTGTGTATTTCACCGTTTCGCTGCGGCGGACGATTCTGCAATGCTGGCTGGTAAGAGAGCTTTTCGCACAAAGCTGCTGGTTTAGAGGCAACTCGGTCATTTAAAGTCTTGCTACAGGCGAGAGTCGTATCTGTGAAGCTTGTAGCGGTTGTCGTTGTGGTGGTGTTTGAGCTTGTTGAACATTGTGAATCATCCGAGGCAGAGCCGTTGTCTCGACGAAATTTAGGCGGCGGATCCCTTTTACACCCACTTTCTCCATCGTTGAATATCTTCAGCTTGCCTGTCTTTCTCACTACAGGACGATCTGAGACGTCTGGCAATCCAGCCATTATATCCTCGACGGAATCATCAGACCAGATGTTAATATCTTTACCTTCCCCACTGCTCTTCCCGCTCCTCTTGAGCGTTGGACTCGGATCTTGCATAGACGGCGCAAAGAACCGACTTCGTTGCGTCTCCCCCTTAGCCGAGGTTTGAGGAAGTTGTACCGCATCTCCAGGTTCTACGCACAGCCGTCTTCGTTTTTGCGGGTGTGGTGCAGAGAGGGAAGAAGCCGTACCGCTGGCAGGTAATAGGCCTGTGCTTGCCGCTACGGTAGATGGTGGCATGGAAGCGCTGGAACGAGGTAGTGTTGGCGGAGCTCGGGCTGGAGTTGATAGCCAAGGCCCATTTGATCGCTGCAGGAGCCGTTGCTGACTGGGAGATGGCGTGAAGCTATTTGGATCCAGCTCCGCCAGAGGTGTCCGTTTGGCTTTGAAAAACGCATCAATTGACATGTTTGCTTTGAGGTCCGCAGAAGTACTGAGAGATTTTTTCAATGTCCTTCCCCATGGCGTGCTTGGCAAGCTCCCAGAAGTGCTCTTTACTATTATAGGTTCCTTGGTCATAGGATGAAGATCACCCTTGGCTATGCCCAGAGCAAGACTTCGGTCAATAGCACCCCCGATGAACTCGAAATCCTTAGGCTCGTCGTCGATTTCCATGCTAGTAGTCATGACGATATCATTCACCAGTGGACAGAACACACGTTGGTGGAGGAAAGTCAGTTCGGCTTTTTGGAACGCTTCCAGGTATCCAGTTGGAACATGGTATTGACCGTCAAATTGCAGCATTCGAAGGATTTTCTCAATTGTCCTATACTTTCGTACAAATCGATAAGCGGTCTTCAAGCCCATCTTGTTGATGTTTGTCAAGTAATCGCAGCCGCTGAGAATAGCCATTCGTCGAAACTCGGCGTCAGTCCAGCCCACTAGGCTAATCTCCCGACAAGCAGTAAAATCACTTCGATTGATCTCGACGCAATCCCCATACTGGTCGAGTTTTGTGAGAAGACACTTAGCCCCAAAGACTAAAAGATCCGAGTCCTCAGATATTATACCGTGTATTACACCCTTCCGCTCAAGGTACGCAAGCTGGGCATCTGCTTCGTAAGGAGCAACGACATATTGCACCCCCAACTTCTTGAGCTCCTCGATCAATTGCCTTGCCATCTCTGGAGTAACATCCACTGCCTTCTGCAGTTCAAGGTATGCTTGAGAGGGTTTACCGAGTCGGTGGAGTTCGAGTCCTAGTTTCCTGCTCTCATCCCGCTTTTTAGCCCGTTCTCCTTCAGTCAACGCTTTGCTGGGTAGATAGTCGCCATCGAAGACCAAGTATGGGATGACACCAAAGTGTATGAGCATTCGCACCCGGTTCATCGAGAACTCGACGAATCTAATTCGAAGTAAGTGTTTTGCTCAATGCGCACTTAGATCTGCGAACATACTTGCTTGTCGGTTTTCCCAGGGCGAGGTCGATGGCGCAAGCCACCGTCCCTCGGTGTAGCCAGCCATAGGCGTCGACTCCAATTGTTTGACCGGCGAACTTTTTGAGATTACATGGCTTATGGATGGACTTGAGTAGTGGAAGCAAGCCTATAAACGTAAGGAGTGGAACAGAGAGCGCTCATACATATTCACACACCGGAAATACCCATTGCAGATCGTAGGGAAGCACATCAAACTCAAGAGCCATTTGTTCATCAATATTTACCCAGTGGTTTCATCCACATAGGTTATCGTAATGGAAGCGCAAGCGCTATAGTGAGGATTAACGTGCCGTCATTTCCTAGGAGCATAGTAAAGCAATGGCAATATATAGAAAAGTTTTAACAAGGCCCTATCTGCGTGTTGTGTATGCACTCCTTGTGCAAAGTCGCGGTGGAGAACGCGCAGGGAAGCGACCCAAAAGCGGTGAAAAGTTCTGCCACCACAGAAATCCCCCACATCGAGCTTTGGAACCCCCAAAGTTCATTCAATCTCACACCCGTTCGTTACAATGCCGAAAAATCTAGCAAAGTTGCAGAAGAAGATTTCCAAGAAGAAGGGCAACATCACAAGTCTGAATGAGAACAGCCGAGACTCCCAACGGCTGCGTCGCGCGGGTGCGAGAGGGGAGAAGCTAGAAAAACTGGCGGCGGCAAGGGCAAAGGCGAATCAACCCCATAGTATGCATGGCAATCTTCCTCAGATATTGTTGTACAGGACGCTCAATTTCTACAGTGCAAAGGGTGGCATTTTTCCAAGGAGCCGCAAAAGCCACAGATGGGCCGATTGGAGCGGAGAAGATCGCGAGTCTCATAGAGAGGTCGGTCGATTATACTACAGTACCTGAAGACTAGGGCTTATGCTTTATTAGGTACATAAGACGTGACGACGAGGAGCTGGCAAAATTCAAAGAGGAAAGAAGGCCTGGCCGAGTTTCAAGTACGAGGGAGGATCTGCTGAAGCAGCGAGTGGCAGTAGAGGAGCGGGAATACAACTCAGGGTTCTGGATGCCAGATGTAAAGGATGAGCAGAACCTAAGGCTGTTGCGGGACTGGAATGGGCAATGGACGTCTTTAAATACCTTAAAGTATGTTCGTATAGCACGCGATGGGAGAAAGCACCCTTCGAGCTTTCCACCAAAAGGACAATCATGACATTTAACTCTGATCCCCAGCAGCATTTGAGTGTGAGGCGTAAAGAATATTCTCCGCTACTTTGGATACTTAGTGACATTTGGGAACCTGTCAAACTGCTCTAATGAACATATACGAAGATTCATCCATCTAAGTGTCGAAGACGTAGGTAAGGTGGCATCTGCCGCAATACTGGCGATTTTGCATAGCAGCCATAAAGACACCAGCCCCGCACTGTATCGCATCATTAGCATTTTCTGCCACTGGATGTTTGCAGCGGCGGCTTACCTCAGGTGTAGGACATTCTCTCCTCAACCGCTCAATCTTGCCGTCTCCATCCACCTTGTAGTACTTGAGCACAGCCAACTTCGTCTTCTTGCGCTTGTGCTTGATCTTTTTGGGTGTAGTATACACCTTCTTCTTGCGCTTCTTGGCACCACCACGCAGACGAAGGACAAGATGGAGCGTTGATTCTTTCTGGATGTTGTAGTCGGAAAGGGTACGGCCATCCTCGAGTTGTTTGCCAGCGAAGATCAGGCGCTGCTGGTCCGGCGGGATTCCTTCTTTGTCTGGGGGGTTTAAGCATGTACAGAAGGCGCTAGAAGGAATGGCATCAGATCGCTCACCTTGGATCTTAGCCTTGACATTGTCGATAGTGTCCGACGACTCCACCTCAAGGGTGATGGTTTTACCCGTAAGGGTTTTGACGAAAATCTGCATGATGGCCTACAGAGAACGGGATAAGCTTCGGCGATGAGCATAATATACCGAACGAGATCGAAAGACATATTAATTCCTGTGGAGTTGTCCCAAACTTACCTCGACAAAATTGTCGTCCTCAACCGTCTGCAGAAATATTCAGAAATCAAGGTAGGAGACAAACTCGAGAGAAAGTCATTGTGTGTCTCGCTTATGGAGGCGCTAGTCTAGCTCATACGCCAAGCCTTGCGGATCCGCCTCTTGACAGAATAAAAGCGACATACGGAGGTATAGATTGCTGGTCTGATACTGGGGATTTATGAAACTTCGAAAAGCTTGTAGAGCTTGAGGATTCTGGAATGCACTCCTTACTATCTGTATGAGTACTCTGTAAAGTCTGGAACTATCATGACCATCTTTCGTGATCATACGTAATTGTGAGTGTTGTACTCAAGAAGCTCGCGCTTAGGCAAAACGTGTGTAGCACGGGTTTTAGTGTCGCAATTCTTTCATCCCACTCCCCTGCTCCCTGGAGCTCTCCCCTGCTCCCTCGGACGTTGCCCAGCACTACCGAGACACACAGTATTGATTCTTTAAACGCCATGCTCTTGTCATCAAACCCTCCATCATCGCAAGCTGAGCTTGAACTACAAACTCTAAGAACATCTTGACCTACAATCTCAAGGCCTATAACTCTACTTAATCGCATAAAATCCGGCAATCAACCAGGAGCTTCGATCCGTGGAGAGCACCTGCCCAGGAACATCCCCTTCAGCACCATAACTTAATCGTACGATAAAATTTCAATTTGACTGGGTAAAACTCAAGGATCTCAAGCTTTGCCCGGCCGAACAGCTTACGCTGCGTGAGGTACGTATCTTTAACCCATATGCCGAGCTGAGTAAAACTGACCTTAGTTTGGCAGTATCGAACCACGAAGGATCTCCATTATGTCTTCGACAACGCCCAATTCGAACTCGACTTGCATCTCCATGCTGTCTAACCAAACTTCCGACCTTCCATCAGGATACCACCGACGGCAGAACTCGACACCCACGGTATCCATCGCCCCGAAGGTCCCTCTTCTTCCTGCAACGCAACCACAGTACGAAAACCACCGACGCGGACAAAGCCTAGATCAAATGATCTATGACCTCAAACCCCAAGGATTATCCCAGCAGGACAAGAAAACAGTAAGTATTGACCAAGGACTCTATCAATATCAGCAGCATACAATGCGAGAAGCGCAGCAACAGCAACCAATGGCTCGACCGGGCCAATTGAACAAACAGGAACCAGTACATCAGAACGACTCTCCCAGATACATTCAGCCCGCGCCAGAGCAGGAATTTGGCACCGGGATCATTGCAGACGACGAATTTTTCAAGCAACAACCTAATACGAAGGATGACATATTCGAAATTATCAGCAAATATTCACACACGGACATTTCTCAATACACCAACTTTGCTGCTTCCGCTGGATACCTTGAAGGTCTCGGAGATGAGCTGGTTGGAAACGTCCGAGACACATCAAACCCTGGAGAGATAAACGCTTTTGAGGTACCATGCAACGATGGTTTGCCTGGGTCTTGGCCTGGATCTTTGCGTCCAGAGAGTAGAGAAGGACATTTACGACCTTCTACGCCGATAAAACAAACGGCTACGAGTAGGTTGAACCTTCGCTCGAGCCCGCAAGAACGCGATTGCTAATATCATAAAGGTTATTTTCCTATAACTCCAGCCACGACGCCTTCCGAAAAGTATACGAGAGTGCAGCAAGCCTCAGAGAGCCGGACAGCGGGGTCATCTCCTGTTAGAAAAGATCCGAATATGATCATCAAGGCTTCCCATGCAATGCAACGTGGATCGTCGTGGCAAGATTCGTTTTCAAAGCAGGGTGCTTTCATGCCTGGCTCTGAGCTTCCATCACCACCGAAAACAGGACGTCACAAGCGACCAAAGTCCTTTGATATCACGGCCATTCCTCCGCCCGATTTTCTCAATTTGGAGAACCTAAAGCTGGACTTCCCAACATGTAGTAATGGGTACGATTCATCGCACTACTCGCCAATGTCGAATGCTCTGTCGCCAACATTATCATCTTTTCAACCTTCACCAAAATTAGCGCACATGTCGTTGTTTGGTACCACAACAGACAATCTTTCAGACTTTCCGATCTCTCCTCGGACATCTAATTTGCCTATTTCAAAGAGTGCTGTAGATCTCGGAACATACCCTTCACCTGTCAAGGAGCCCTTCAAGCCGAGATCTCAATCAATACCAGAGCTCGATCTCGAGGTCGATGCATCGATCGAAGACACTGGCGTCACCTCTGATGAGATTGCATCCTTCATCTGCGGTCCTGACTTGATTGACCAGAAATGGATGTGCGTGTACGACGGTTGCGGGAAGAAATTTGGGCGCAAAGAAAACATCAAGTCGCACGTCCAGACCCACCTTGGCGACCGACAGTTTCGCTGTAATCATTGCAACAAATGTTTTGTACGCCAACACGACCTCAAGCGACACGGCAAGATTCATAGTGGCATCAAGCCATACGTGTGTCCTTGCGGTAACGGGTTTGCCAGGCATGACGCTTTAACCCGACACAGACAGCGAAACACGTGTGTTGGAGGTTTCGGAGGAGCAGGTCCCAAGCAGCCAACCAAACGTGGTAGACCTAGGAAGACAAGGCCTGACACAGAAGAGAGACTAGACAAAGCAGCAAAAACTCGACAGAGAGTCCTAGAGAGAGCATGCGCATCGTCAGTATCTGGCTCTTCGGAAAGCTCCTACCCAAGCCCACCACAGCTGTTCGACGATATGGATATCTGTGGGGTGAACACTCAGGACAACATTGACTCCTTGCCACTGATGACAACTGCCCTCCCGCCCGACTTCTTTACCTACACACCACCCACGTCTCCAGGTTATAGCACCGGAAACTGCTATTCATCACATCATTCTCAGCACTCGCATACTCCGAAGGCGGCGAGCATGAGCCCCTCGCCACAGATCACGACGATACCAGAAGACGAACTAGGTGCCCAATTGGACCTACTCAGTCAGGCAATGTCGAGAGAAGGCTCGGGAACTGGATCCGACGACTCGTCCGAACCTGAGCTTGACGTCGACCAGATATTCCAAGATCTTCTCAATGGACAAAATCCGGCAATTGTCGACACGGAGTCCCAAGTTTTCTCGGATAGGCTCGACGCCGTCTTCACCAACCCTTGGGCAGATATCTGTGATGAAAGCTCGACGCAGAATTTCGATCAAGCGCTCACTATGATGTAAAAGGATGATTGGGATGACGGATGTTTTAAAGCCTGGGGATTGGTTGGGCCATTCTTGTATCTTTAGCAGTGAAGGCGGATAGATAGGATTCAATTCGTAACGTGCAGACTGAGCCCACAGCGCGTTGCAATGGTTGCCATGTCAAGGCTTGGTTCACTTGCGCTGCATTTTCCGATCCTGCCACCTTTAGATGACCTCCAGCAGCACCATTACCCTTTGAGTAACCATAGGCACCGGCCTTCCAACTGTAAGGCTAGGGTAGCCAAGGCAATGTATGCCGAACATCAAGCGTTATGAGAAGCGCTTGAAGCACCATCAGATCCCTTAATTAGAGATTTACTGCCATCCAGTCAGTCAGCCGTTAACCGCATACATTATTGTTCACCGCCTCGGCACAGTGATGCTCCGGATGGCATAACCACTAGAGCACGTCACAGTTCACAGATGACATTTGGCATTTGACATTTGACTTGCATAGCCTGGAGGATCCGAACAGCCTCTTCCATTGCTACATGACTGCGAGAGTCTACGGGAAGTAAGGTAGGTACGGAGTAGGTAAATAATACTTGGTATAAAACATGGAAGGTAAGGTAAGGTACCTTAGCACCTTAGGTACTATAATTGAGGAGTGAAGTCGGAAGTGGAGGGAGATTAGACGGTGGATAGATTAGATTGCAAATCATTATCGATCAATCACGGTAGCGAGTACTTTAGCCACTCATGAGGCCTTTTGAGAGCAGAGCGACTGGGGTTTTTTAAAATGAAAGATGAAAATACGTATTCCTTACCTAGGTGTGTGCATATTACTGCGCCCTAGAATACCGAAAACCCACGGCTTGAACGGATTAAATCCCTGAGTACGGAGTAATCCTCCTGTCGTCGTTTGAGAGAAAACATCTTCCCCTCCCCCTTCCCCTTCCCCTTCCATTAGTTCTACCACTTACCACTTCTTGACCGTTCGAGGGGTTGATATTATTCACTGCATCCTAACACGCGTTTATTCTCTCTGTCAATTCTGACCGCCCAATATTAATTCGCTTGACATTTGCGGCATTTCGAGCCGAGTGCGCGAGCTAGTTACTCTAGAACATCCCCCCATTCCCCCGACTTTCCGCCGCCTGCCTCAAAATCTTAAGTCTCGTGCTCCGCTGAGCTGGCCACTCTGCTGGGCTGGTGCTACCGCCGTTGAACGAACCCCCATATCTGAGACACAGCACTCGCGGTGGAGTCGCGTTGTGAGAGACAGAGAGAAACAACTCTTCGGCTTCCCCGGCCTTGCTCGGCAGGCCTCAGATAACGATGAAGTCGTTCCTCTCGCGGAAAGAATTTCAAAAGACCTATTCAAAAGCCAAACTACCTCTCTCATGGCCACCCTCGTTACGAGCGATAATACCTCATCGCATACGGCGGAGGCTCAAGTCAAAGATACGGAGTAGACAGTCGCCGTCGTCTTCCCTTGCCTCTCTCCAGACATCTCTATCACCTGCCGACACCCTCCGCTCGCTCCGTGTGCATCGATGGTCTTATTACGATGGACAGTACCTAATACTCATCATCCTCGGCATTTTCTCCTTATCAATAATACCCTCCCCTGGGCCCATCATAAAAACCGCCATTGCGACGCTCATCCTCATCTCCCTCATACTACCACTCACCCGCCAATTCGCCCTACCGTTTATGCCTATAGCGAGCTGGCTCATATTCTTCTACGCATGCGGGTAAGCGAGTTATCCTGTTCTGGCATTTTTGGCGTTTTCCCTTTGCATCATGGCGATTACACGAGGGCAGACATTAACGTATCAATCCACGAATTGATAGCTAACATATGACTCTTAAGGTTTATACCAAGCGACTGGCGGCCACCAATATGGGTCCGGGTCTTACCAGCTCTAGAGAACATATTCTACGGCGCGAACCTCAGTAACATCCTTTCTGCTCATCAGAATACCTTTTTGGATATCATGGCATGGCTACCATACGGGATAATACATTTTGGAGCACCTTTGGTCTGCTCCGGCATCATGTTCATATTTGCATCGCCAGGAACAGTACCGGTCTTCGCGCGAAGTTTCGGCTACATGAACTTGATTGGGGTTTCGATACAGTTGCTGTTTCCGTGCTCGCCTCCTTGGTACGAAAACAAGTATGGGCTGGCGCCAGCTACTTACGCCATCAAGGGATCACCTGCTGGTCTTGCGCGTATCGATCAGCTCTTCGGTATTGCTCTATATACCCCCACCTTTACCGGATCACCGATGGTTTTCGGTGCTTTCCCCTCCCTACATGCAGGAAGCGCTGTTATCGAAGCCCTTTTCATGAGCCATGTGTTTCCTCGTCTCAGGCCCTTCTTCATTGCCTATACACTGTGGCTGTGGTGGGCAACAATGTATCTGTCGCACCATTACGCCGTGGATTTGGTCGGCGGAAGTTTACGTAGGTTTTCTAATGACCCTCCTTTACTTCGTATCTAATATTTTACAGTCGCGGGGGTCGTATTTTACGTCGCAAAGTCGAAGTTCCTCCCACGGATGCAACCAGAGAAGACGTTTCGCTGGGATTACGATTACACCGAAGTTGGCGAAGACCCCGCAGAGAAAGGTTACGCTCTCGCAGATCTTGATGCTGGTCATCATGCCGATGCCGATGAGTGGACTATTGGATCCTCGTCTTCGATATCTTCGGGCTCGTTGAGTCCTGTTGATGAGAGCCAGTCGATATGGGAAGGAGAAACACTGGCTTCACATTCAGATACCGAGGCGCAGCGGTAGCACAAACGACCTACTGGAAGGTCTCGACTACTTTCGATTTCGTCCTCCCGTCGAAGTCCTACCCAATTATGAAATCACGGCCATACATTATGGAAACATTGCGTTAAGCGAGCCACTACATCACCCTTCCACTCCTGTGTGTCTGCCATCACGACCCTACAGGCTTTCAAAATGTACATAATTCGGCCCGCCTCTTGGGTACTAGCGGGCACAATTACTATATAATACCTAATCCGTCGCCCCTATTCTGGGGAATCCCCCTTTCGCTTCTTCGCATAACACAGGATACCCACTTCCGCGTGCACCAACATTCGCTTCTCGAGTTGTACATACACATTCGCTTTCACATACTTCTTTTCCGCTTCTGGGGATTGTCTGTATAGAAATTCTCTTCTGCATTCGCTTGGCACAACCTGCATGGGTTTTGGATGCGGGAAGCCAGGGCTGGGGATGCGTCCCTTTTAGAGCCTGGTTTGGGAATAGCGTTGAGATGCGCGCTGGTCTGGACGGCTTTCTGTTTTGGAATGGACGGAGGTAGTTGGTGGGGATGCTGTGGGGGTAGTGTAGGGTAGGATGGCGGTAGAGAATGAGTAGAGGTAATTGAAGAGAGGGTGAGAAAGATGTTTTGGTTAACCGTACTATAACTGCTCCTGGTCTGACGCGACTGAGTAAACTAACAGAAACCCCATATGGGATACTGTATAACCTCAAGCTAGCCCGAGACCCGACCACCCCCCCTCTAAAGTCGCGATATATGCTTATGTCGTCACAATCCCCATTCCTTCCCCTTTCAGAACATAAGAAAGCCCGGCATCATATCCCAACTGCCCGTGCCGTGCTTCCACAGCCCCAACTACAATGGCAAATCCCCTTCCAACTGAACTTGTCAACTCGGCAGAAGGTTTCCAATAATTGAGATGTTGCTGCTTTGATAATGTTACGAGCTAGGGTGGACGATTTTAAAAACGATACATCCAGTATCTAGGTTACTTGCCGGCCACCAGAAGATGTCAGATGCGGATCAAAGGTGTGAGAAGCACGCCGATGAGCTGGGAGAATCCAGGCTCCGAGGCAGGCCAGGGTCGATGGTAGGTAATATGCGGATCGTAGGATTATTTTTATGCTGTTGTCAATTGAGTTAAGATCAGAAAGTATTAGTCCCAAGGCCTCGCCGGTCATCTGCCTCCTTAAATTGTAGAAATACAGTCTTTTCTAAAAGATGATAGAACTGCAGTGAGGACCTTACATGGCCTCACCGTCGGCCATAAGTATATCTCGAAGCTGACTATGGAAGAATTATGACGGAAGGTAAGAATGAAAGTATTATTGTCATTCACTAAAAGTAAAAGCAGGCTGAGAGTTCAATGCTCATGATAGCTAAAAAGAATAGATATTTGAATGAGCTGTATCATTTAGGTATAGAGAAGTACTTTCACAGACACAAAAATTTATACCCATAGGGATAACATTATGATTCCAAAGATTGATATGGTGGTTATCGGAGCGGGCCACTGTAAAGACTGGCTGCGGAAATTGTTAGCTGAGGCGTCGACAGGTGGACTGATGATTACATACTAAAAGGCAAGTTTTTAATCAGATATAGCTCCGTCTCCTCCACCCTAAAAAAAAAAAAAGTCTTATTTTAAACTATATACCAATTTTGTGACTTTCAATTACCACTTCTAATTGTTCACCAAGTCAATTTTGTCGAAGAAACTTTTCGCATGCAATTCTTATCTACTTATATGGTCTACTGTTTCTTCATCTACAGCTACTTCAATATTCGCTATTCAGTGTAGATTGAAAGCACATCAGACTTCTTAAACGGCCTTCTGCGTGAAAAACGTGTCACGTCTTCTTGACCTATTCAGCACCATCAAGAGACATAAGAAAATCTCGTATTCGGTTTTCAAGCATCATTCAGAAATAAAATTGCATTACATGTTAATAAAAGAACCGATTGCAAAATCATCTTTTGTCTCTTGTCTACCTTTCACACCTAATTTCTTGATGATTACTAGTTTATTAATTTCACCTTCGAAGACTCTAAGAGGAATTCAATCGGCTTCGATCATTGCTCAATGGAAAATCTATAATCGAAATCCATAACTGTTGCTTCATTGTTATCTTTTTGTTGACTGAGCATTAAGGAGACCAAAGAGTATCTTGATTAAGCCTCTATCAGAATGTTGCAGCCCGAGACTGAGAGGCCCAAATGATTCATTTTTCTCATGCTAGGCTAGGTTAAGAATCCCCCATCACCTTTCTCCGTTCCTCTTCAGTATATGTACTCGTACCCTGCTTCAACGCCGCAACCAACACAGACAAGGACTTCTCACCAAAGTCACTGGCATTCCTGATCTTGTCTAAATCGTCTGCAAATTCGGTCGTGACTTGCTGAAGGTAGAAGCTTTCAAAGTCCGATGGTGCTGACTGCGTTGATACTGCCTGGTGATTGTCAGCAGCGACGCTGAAATACATATTGAACGGTTTCACCTGGGACGAGGACTGCGGCTGGTCCTGGTCCTTCTCTGCGTGATTCGACGGGGCTTCAGCGGGAGTAGTGTCAACTGGCTTCGATCCGGCCGATTTGGATTTCTTGGATTTTGCCTTGACACATTGTTGTTAGTAGTCTATTTAGAGATTCGGACATCTAGGATTAATTCACATACCATGAGTGCTGTTGGGTTGCAGATCTTAAATCACGCTCCAAATTGGAAATGCTGATGGATGACAATGTGCGTAGGGCACAATTTAGGTATATATGAATCAAGACTCGATTTCAACAATATTCTACATGAATGCACTTGTTGTCAAGTAGACGTATCTAAGAAATGTAGTGTCGAGTAGTTAGATTTTCCAAGTGGCAAATTGGAGACGGCAGTAGGTATTCTACGTGTCGCCGACAACACGAGGCTTCCTGCCGGACCATCTGAACAAACGCTGATACTGTGTATCCTCGCCACCACCGCAAACCTAACGATGTAAAGCTACAGTTGCCTTTTCAAAATTGCGATGGGCCCAAAGGGGGCATCACTGACAATTCAGCATCATGGACTAATAGTGACAAGTCAATAGACTGCGCATGTCCAGGCAGCAATCAATGTGAATATCGGTCAGGACTTCCATCCAAAATTGGGATTCAGAGCCTTGTTTCTGAATACATCTTTTTTCGTACTGTCCTCATGGCGCCAGCAGTTGAAGCAAGCTCGCTGTCGAGAGTGCTAAGTCTTGCAGACAATCCGCCTTTGAACCCGTGGAACAATGCGGTACTAGAGATACAGCAGCCATTGGTGCTGTATATCGCACGAGTCCCTGGTAGTAAAGGTGAGTAATTGCTACTCTTAACTCTGCTCTGGGCGACAAAACGCTGATAGAATAATTAGATATTTTCCTCACGACGATGAAGCCGCTCCAGAAAGTTGTTACTGCTCAAGATATCGAAAGCTCACTTTACTACGTGCATGTGGACGGGGCAGAGGATGATAAATTGCGAGAAACTTGGATACGGGAACAAAACCACCAGGTCAGCAACGGAGAAGCTAATGGTGACGCACCTCACGGTAGTATCGATGGCGTTCCAACAAAGCCTCTTCCAGCCAGTCCTCAACTAGCTTTGGGTGATCGCCCCGAACCTCCTCCAAAGGTCTATCCTTATTACCAACCGCCTGCAAAGGGTGCAAAAGGCAGTACACAATATGGGCGCCAGTTTGCTGGCTATGGAACAGGCTCCGGAACAGGCTCCAGGCGCGTAGATCCAGAACCTTCGTCGATAAGCCCTGCACAAACCCTATTGGGGCCTCGTCCCATGCACCAGCGTCTCCGTTCTGCAGACAGTGCTGCTCTTGAGCCAGTCCCTGAAAGACAGAACGCTAACCTGAGGAGGTGGTCGGAACAGCCAACTTTGACCGGCACATCACTACCGCCTAGGCCCTGTATTAGAAGGAAAGACGTTTCTTCGAATCGATCTCCCGACGAGTTTGGACCGGGTCCCCCACTACTACCGCCTAGACCTAATATTAGTAGGCAAGAGTTCCATCGAAGTCCGTATTTTATGGATTTGGAAGCTACTCTGGAGCCGTCCAAAATCACTGAGAGGGCTGGGCACCGTTTTGGAGACAAAGGTACCTCGTTCACGTTAATTCGGCGGTATGATGGATTTCAATGGAATGTGGGCAAAATCTCAAATAACGTTGACGAAGTGTTCAAGGGTTCAAAGGATGTGCCTGGTTCGCGGTATGACCAAAACCCCGGGTATATAAACGGTGCAATGTCAATCGAGATCTCAACCCCTGGCTATTCGATATTTGAGGGAAACAAATCTCAGCGTGATCAATTTAAAGCAACAGATTTGCCTCGAACATCTCCGAATCATGAAATGCTTGCTTTGGAAGAAGGCCGGGGAGGACAAGCAATGTTTCGACGCCAGCTCCAGGCATCCTGTGACGAAATCAGACCTGAGCTGAGGCCTGTGCTGAATGCAATAAACTCCTCACCGAATACACATAATTCCAGACCAAAGTTCAATCTTCACAGACCAAGCCACGAGAGTGAGAACACAAAAGTGGCTAACCCCGCCTCACCGAAATCACAGCGGTCGAAGCCCCCCAAAACGAAGCACTACGTTTTCCGGAGCCCTTGGGATGGCATCTGTGACTTCGACGTGGGTGTTCTAGGTCGTTCTGTAAAGTGCAAGCACACTATCGCCCCTGCGACTCCAGACTCGAAAGCAGGATCACGCTCAGTCCAAGTGAGCGAGCTTCGCTTCAATCTTCCCAGCTCCAAGGCATTTGGCCCTCCTCCCAAAAGTCCGTCCCCGAATGACACGTCGAGAGAATCCAAAAAGTCTTCATTTTTTTCGACGCAGCACCGTCGGCACAATTCGTCCTTTGAAAGATACGATTCAAAAGGCTACGATGACGATTTTGATGGAGACGAGCGAATGGACCTCTCACTTGGCCAAGAGCTCGCTGGTGGCGGCTTTGCGGGAAAGCAGGCAAAGCTCGGAAAATTGATCATTGAAGACGAGGGACTGAAGATGTTGGATCTGGTTGTTGCGGCTAATATTGGGCTTTGGTGGAAGGTTTATGAGAGGGTTGTTTGATATCATGTGGCCTTGTTAATGTTTGGAATAGACGGGATCTTCTTTTCCTGTTGAGGCAAAAAATACCATTTCTCTGGATTGTACATGCTTGGGAGTCCAGAGTGACTTGGAGACCCAGGAATAGAAAGGTTACCGGTCTGCTACCTCATGCTGGAAAGCAGCAGCTTCTGTTCCGCCATATGAGTTTACCCATTTTACCCTTCATAGCATCTTCATTTTTCTGGCCGCGGTAAAGCGCCACTTCTCTGGATTGTACATGCTCGAGGGCACAAGTGGCATGAAGGCCCGGAAAAGAGAATCTTACTGATCTACTACATCACCTGTAACCCAGCATCGTCCATTCCGCATCTTAACTTTTCAAATCTCCAACACATCCTTTCATCATCATTTATACACTACTGTAATCACCCCCCCCTTTTTTCCCATCCCTCTAATCCATCAAAATCTCACCCATAACTCCCCCTTTACAGCCCACCAACCCTACCGTATCAACCACCCACGTAACAAAACCACGAAAAGACCAAATCCGAGAATCTCGCAAATTTCACCAACGTGGATATCCTTTCTGTCGTACATAGCTGTGATTTTCCAAGGAGGTCTCTCTCACACATACACACAGGGTGTGTATTTTTTTTTTTTTTTTACGACTGCATGTTCCTTTACCAGCGCTCTACCCTATTCTCTAATTGCATATTTACAAACGATCTGAACTGGGTTTCCTCAAGTAGGTAGGTAGGTTAGGTCCCCTTTTATCCTTCCTGTTCGGGAAATGGGTATGTGATTAGTGGTGGGACATATATCATCAGTGGTGGAAGGGTTCGAAAGCTGGTTTGAGAAGTTTGTTCGAGCGGGTGGATAGTTCAAAGCTGCTTTTTGTGAGAGAGAGAGAAAAAGATGACGGGACTAAGGTGTTCGCCGGATCGTGATTATGGAGATCTAGTCATATAGACACGTAGCCATTAGTAAACAAAAGGTTGGACCGCAAGCTATAGCGAGATATCCAGATGAGAGAATAGAAAAGTCGACGAAGGTCAAAGCGTAGCTCTAAGCAGCAACGAAGAAGTCCAGTTCGCCCACTAGAAAAGCCGCGATTTGGTCTGATGTTGTGCTTTGCACCACAAAACATCTATTTCAACCAGCAACACCCAGCACCAAGGAAAAAACCCCACGCCCGATTAATAGTACACAAGCCATCTGGATGCTCCGGCTACATTAGCTCATAGACATAAAGATAAATGCCCCTTTATCATGGATGAAACGCCCCATAGCCCGGAACAGCCAGTGCAAAAAAGCAAACCCCCAACACCGACCTGTTTCAGGCAGGGAAGGTGCTCGGTTTCGCCGCCAGGATGGCCATGCTCTCGCGCTGCACCTTTTCCTGCTCCATCTGCTGTTTAGCTGCCTTGGTGACTCTTGGTTTTCTGACTGTCCCGGTTTTCGTGGCGCCGAGGGTGCCGTCTTTGGCGGCGACTGCTCGTCCGGTGCCTCTTGCGATTCCTCCTCTGCCCCTTCCGCGACCGCGCTTTGCTCGCCCGTCGGCTCTATGTTTGGTCAGTGAATGCTCTCGAAGGGGATAGGATATAGGAACGTACCTTTCGATGTTAGCATCCTCCCCTGGGGGCACCAACGGCCCGCTGTACACGAAAAACCCATCCTTACTGGCCGCCGCTTGCTCCTCCCAAGCTAGCTCAGTATCATCCACGAATGGATCATCCTTGTCGTACATATCCTCCTTCATCATCCGCTTCTTCGGCGCCTTCTTCACCGGTCCTTCGCTGCCTTCGCCCCCTGATCTGGGGACGCCCATGCCTTCTCCGTCCAATCCCATCCCGCCCATCTCGACATTACTGACCTCCCCATCTCCTTCCCCCTCCGACAGATCCAGAGACATTTCGTCAGCGGACATCCCAGATCCGGATTTGTAGGCGTTCTCGAGCGCGGCCCCTGCAGCAGCAACACGGGCAAGCCGCTCTTGCTGCGCGGCGAGTCGTGGATGTAATGCATTGAAGCCATAGCGTTCCTCGGCTAAGCGGGCAAAGTTGACATATTTGTTCTCAGTGTCCAAGGATACATGCAGGACCACCGTCGGTGCTGTCTTGCCAGGCGCTGTAGAATCCAAGGCTCCACCAAAGATAGACCCAGAGAGGAGGCCATTGCCCGATGATAGAGCTACTGGAGTCTCCTTTTTACGAGTAGGTTTCGGAGAATGTGCCGAGGAAGAAGCGCCGGGGGTAGAGGTTGAGCATTTTTTGATCAGGGTTGCAGCCTTTTCAGGTATCTGAGCGGTATGATCCGTATCGATGTCCATAGGTGTTGCTGCATTTTCCTTCGGTGCTTGTAGCGCCGCCGGCAATGACTCTCTGGGGATTGATGCGAATGAAGGCTGAGGTGGGGCGGGTTGCGGAGAAAGACGAGGTTTTTTAGTCACAGGTGGGGATGGCCCATCCCGCTTCGACGACTGGAGGAATGTGTACTGTTGCGGTGGCTCGATAATACTGGCAATTGAGCCTGGAGAGGCACTTGGTTGATTGGTAGATCTCGGAGGCGTAGATGCCCTTGCTTTGACAACAATTGGACTGGGAGCCATTGTGCGAGGTTCTATTGTAGAGGATCGAATGGGATCATAGTTCTGGCCGCTTGTTGGCCGCGGATTCAATTGTGTTACATTGTGACTGGGATCGGGTGGTACGCGAATAGCTTCAATTATTCCGTTTTGGTGCGACGGGAACGTAAGAACACCGTATTCTGGCGGGGGGGCCGACGACGGCAACGATTCGGTTATCTTGGGTTGGCGTTGTGCAACTGGTGGTGCGGCTAGCTTAGCGTCATTTGCTTCTAGAGATGCTTTTGATCTTCTCTTCACAGCTGTTCCGGGAGCAGCTCGAGGTTTCCTAGCTTTCGGTGGCTCTTTGCCCTCAGTCGCAGTTGCAGTGGATGATTTTGCGCCATCGCTTTCTTTCTTCTTGCGAGGTCTCGGGATTTTCTTGGGAGCCGATGTGTTTATGACTTTAGCGAGGTTCGGTTTCGTCGTTTCCCCTCCGCCAACGTTGGATTCAACATTCCCTTTTTGCGAAGGTACAACCGCATGCGGTTGAATGTCTGACGGGGAGAAGGATGCTGCATTTGTGGGCGAATGCGGAGATGGAGGAGATGACAGGCCTGGCGAAGAGCTGTGGACGTCGCGCGGTCGTGGCACTTCGGCTGCCGTTGACATGATCTTCTACAGACTACACCACCATACAGAAAAACACAGGAACCTGTACTAAAGTACGGGCAGACAGTAATCCTATGGGAAGCAGTCCGCTAGATGCAGGATATATGGGCAGTGGGTGGTAGAGTTGACAAAGGAGTTATTGGACCTTTGGATGGTGGAAGTCGCGATAGCTTCAAAAAGGAAGTCAAAGTCGGTCAGGGCCTTTAACACGAGCGTTTATTAAGGTAATAATGTTTGTTGAAAGCTTAAGTGTGGCCAGAGTTGCCCCTTGATTTGTGTATGACAAGACACGCCGAAAAGTCTGGCAAAAAGCGGCCGGGAACGTGTCTGTGACGAAGAATTTGATGGTGAATTGTTGTGAAAACAAGAGTAAAAGAAGGAAAGAATGGAGGCAGTGAAGAAATGGAGAAGATGGGGGGGATATGGGTTGCCAATTTCTTGGGCCGGAAGGAAGAAAGCACTAGGTTTGACCACACAAGCATAAACGAAGCAGCAAAAGGCAACACATCATCTGGATCTACTACTACTACCACTACTACGACTACCTACTAGATTATTACTATTCCATGGGGATCGGGCGACCTGCCGGGAGCCTACGAAAAGGCAGAGCACAAAGTCCGGGACAAGACCCCAGGACCCCAGGACGAGAAGGGAAAGGCCCCATGAGTGAGTGACTCCTTGTACCATGAGACTGGCTCTTTTGTGTACAACAGCAATAGAAATGGCCGATGGCCGACTTAATGCTGAGACCTTCACGAGCTACAGCATCTGCCAATCAGATGGTACCTTATCTCCTGTCGGCATGGAGGATAAGTACGGTAAGGTAGTCCCGCATGCCTCAATCGCTTGCAGATCCCCCAGAGCCGCGACGTTGGCTACTGTCGATGGCGTAGCTGAATGATAATCAAGACCTTAGGCCATAGCTGAGATACATGGTCCTCAGCTCTTCAATCCCGTCAAGACCGTGGTGGTGCGGCGACAGAGCGATGCGTTCAGAAGTGGAGAGAAAGGGATTGCGGTTGAGGAGGCTTTGCACTTGTGGCTGGAGAACACTAGCGCCAATGTCGGCTAGTCTCCATTTGCGTCAAATTCATCCGCTGACAAGTTCTTTGTCCAGACGAAAGGCACACAAGAATCTTGCCAGGTCTAGGTATACGATGGCTGGGTTTGCAGCTGAATCTAGATTTACCCAGCTATTGGAATAGTTGCTTGGTCCCTTCAGAAAGCATCAGGCTGACTGGGGAACATAACTGGCAGTGATGTCGATATTACCCCATCATTACGGTCACTCTTCCAAGTTACATTGCCGCACAAATGGCAATCATAACTAGATGGATATATGTCCAATTTAAATGAGCCGAGAATCTCGATTATCCAATCTGCGTTTGAAGGATTTGTAAGACTGTAATGACTGCACCTTATTCTGTAAGGAAGCCTAGCGGTCAAGTCGAGGGCCTAGAGATATCACGAAGATTATTGTTCTGTTCGCTTCAGTATCTTCTGACTTTTATCCTAAACATTTGTGGGAAAGGCATTTCCCAGGCACAAAAGTTTGTCCATACTGGTTGGTCTGGGAGATTTTTATAGTAGTGATAAAAGCTATGGTTCCCGGTCCCCATATCTTTCAGTCATGGTTGGGATGCACAACAGCTTGTAAGACTGCTTTTCCATCTTCGTAAGAGTCAAGTGCCGCATTCACCTTTCCAGCATCCAATCCTTCGATGATCTGGAACTTTTGTAACGCAATCTTTCCTTGTTCTAGCCATTGGGGCAGGTCCTGCCAGAATTGCTTTTCGAAAGGCTCAAGATTGGTGCTCATGCCGATTATTATCTTGATTTGGCATTGGGGTCTCTTCTGTCTTATCGTTTGCTCCATATCCTCGGTGATGGGATGTAACGTTGCAAGCTGACTGGAGCGATCAGACGTTAAGACGTCGAGTGCGAGCTCGTACGTCCAATTGACGCAGTCATAGACATGAGTGAGCCTGTTCGATTCAACAATATCTCGGGCTTGAGCAGGAATCGATGCCGAGTTTCTGTCAATGACATGAGTAGCACCGAGCCTCTTGAGCTTATGCTCCCTGTGCCCGGAGGCAATGGCGATGATCGTACCGATTTCGGCAAGCTTGGCAAGCTGAATCGCTAGTTTGCCGACGTTAGATCCACCACCTATGATGATCAATGTCTCCGACTTGTTATGGAAGCTTGAGACATCCGCGTTCGAACTTTCCATGAAGGGTGATGGAAAGTTGAAACCTGAAGGGGTGAAAAGAGTGATGAACGAAGTAACGACATTGACTGGTAGAGTCGCGACTTGGTCGTTGGTAAGATTTGGTGGTGTCTTGGCTGTTGCCGTTATATCCAGGATCGCAAACTCTTGTAATCCGGCCATATCTGGGGTAGGATAGTTTACGTCAGCTTCACCAAAAACACGATCACCGACGCAGAATGTCGAAACGTTTGGTCCAAGTTTCTTAATAATGCCCGCCACATTTGTGCCCAGAATGTAGGGCAACTTGTGGCCGATGAAGAGGCCAATGTTTCTGCCATAAGCATCATGGGGGAGGACTGAAATACTTCGATTAGCTTCAGATGGCCTCAGAAAAATGTAGCCCCAAGATCTTCGAAGCGATTTTGGGCCACCAGAACCGAAGGTAACTCACTCATGGTTGAGGTGACTTTGATCAAAACCTGGCCCTCCTTCGGCTCAGGCACATCCCTGGTGTTGAGCACCACGGGCCTGCCAGTTTCATTGACGAATAGAGCTTTCTGCATAATTACCACAAGACCGGTTTTGATTGATGGTGTACAGTAATAAACTTTTGGAAAGAAGAAAATAAGCAAATAAGCAAGTGCTTGAGTGCTTTATACTGGAAACGTGTTCTGGACGATTCAACGAAAAATGCTACTTGTTGGGGCAATATATGAAATCCAAACACTGGATGCATCGTAATCAGTCCGGGTCACCCAGACCTTTTACTTGATCTAGTATCTTGATCATCCAGAACAGTTTACTTAAATAAGCTTGCAAAGAACGGCGTTAAGAAGAGTGATCAGTAAACAACTAACTGATCTGTCCTCGACCCGCATGTCATGCATGCTTATGAAGGACCCAGAGCAGTCTGTAAGATGAGACATTCAATAAGTAGGTCGCCTCACTAAAGCAGTAACGACAAACCCTTGTATGAAGGTAATGGTACGTCAGAAAGTGGAGATTGAAAAACATTGCTTCTTAATATCGAATGTTTATCCCCAAAAAGACTTCCAGCTCGCCAAGTCGTTAGACGAGGGGAATGCTTTGACAATAAGCACCTTCTAGTTGCCTCAGGAGTAGGGCACGAACATGTATAATACATGTTTATTGACTAACCAAATGAAGTTAGTCAAAACATGTATTATACATGTTTATTGAAGCATGTATTATACACAGGGGTAATAGCAGGGGGGGTATATATTTATAGTATCAACTAAATTGGCTGTTCCATGAGCATGTGACCATCGACGAAGCTATTCAGAAAGTGCTTCAGCACCTGCCAGTGCACTTATTCAAATGAGCCTGCTGACGAGTAGCTTTCATTGCCAGTACGTATTGACAGTAACGGCATCGAACTGTAGTAAGAGCTCTTCCAGGTACGATTATCTGCTGAAAGGCTTCAGCAACGACCTCGTTCCGGGGCTTACCACCGCGTTGCGGAGGCATGGCTGGTGGTAGGAAGACAGATCTACTCCATGAAGCAATGGTGACACCGTGACAGCGAGGTCAAACCCCCTGAGCTAAACAAGCTGGGTTTAGCTTGCTTACATAATATAAAACCAATAAACAAACATGAATAAACCGCTAAGAGGTATTATACACGTTTATTGTAGAATAAACGGTTTTTTTCTACCCCTACTCAGGAGTCAGGAACCTCAGACGTGTTTTTGCTACTAATCCCCTTCGGGTAAGCCGCGGCAGCCAAGCCCCTTTGGGCTAACTGCCTTGCTTACCTTAACGGAAATATATGGTTTCCTTTAACTGTATCTATACAGTAATGGTTCAAATTACCGTCTAAAGGCGGTATTATAGTGAATATACTGACTTACAGTAGCTCATTATATATGTGACAAAATGATAACCGAGTATTAAAAAGAATGATACTCTTACAGTCTAGTTGAATATTCGTTTAAAGATAATACACTGATATCAAAGAAAACAGTGTTGCTACGGTAGAACCTGAAGCTCTGTGTAGTTTCAAGATAACTGCTACAATACTGCCAAGCCTTATCTTCGGATAGACTGTATTTCAGACAACATCAACGCTTCTGCATTTTCAAGCTTAGAATCGATCGATTCAGCCAATTTCTACGCGGGGGTGCATCGCACGAGCTTGGGCATAATGCGCATGGTCACTGCGAGTATTGGGTAGGTTGGTATGGGTGTGGGTGCAGAACATAGATGATAGGTGAGTGACTACGGAGAGGCATTGCAGGAGGATGATGCAGGTATTGCTCATGATACATGATACTGTATTTTACATATGCTTATTTTCATCACCGTTCCTTTCCAAGGTCGTTTAGAAATTCTAAGCGTATATTTTATAATAACGTGTCATTAAGAGGACTGCCTAAAGGCGATGTAACTCAGGAATTACAGTAACAATATTTTATGGTAGTACTACGGTGCTGCTACGGTAGAGCCATTCCTCATAATTCCGCTAAGGTACCTACTAGAGTGCGAAGTCATCCAAAGGATCGCTAACCTGGAGGGGCTTAGCCCTTACACGTCTGAGGTCCTGAGGCAACATACTGTCCAAATCACATTCCGTTGCAACATTCTGATTTAGAAATGTGTCATCGTTCTTCTTGTTCAGGCGTCCCTTATACTGCAAAACTCAAGAACCCTTTGTAACTAGGTGAACTCCCATCTCACATCTGATATGGCGATCCGAGGTCAGCGTTTCCACATCGACTTGGATTCAGACGAAGAGACTGATAGTCCTAAGCCCTCAAGCTCAGCCTTCACAGGTGGATTCCCAAATGGCCTTGTTGAAAATGTGAAAGAGCGGTTTCCCTCGGATGACAAAATCCCATCACCCCCTAGGATAAAAGGTTCTGAGACGGGATTTCCTGCTCACAGAAGACGGCCTAAACCGTCGACTTTTAAACAGAGTAGAGAGGTCAAGTCGCAGGACAATGGGCATTCAGCGCAATGCACTACGCGAGATCGTGATTTGACACGGAATCGGCCACCTCCGTCCAGCAATGGTATCGGCTCCGCAGCAGCAGCGGTCGAGACTGTTAGTCCTACCGCGGTGGATGAGCGCCAGAAGATCGATGAAGAGAATCAGCAACGGCTTGCGACAATGACATCTGATGAGATCGAGGAGGCTCGACAGGAGCTCCTGAGCGGATTGAGCCCATCTCTCATTGAGAGATTACTCAAGAAAGCAAACATCGATGAAGGGCGGACAGACTCTCGTTCTGAGCTCGAAGCTCCAAAGCTGGAAGAGCCACTACCGCCATCGCTTGAGACACCAAGCTCAAAGAAGGTCACTTTCGAAGAACCCGACTCAACCGCAACGGCATCTTCGTCTCATACGAACACCAAACTTCCTATTTCGGATCCCGAGAATGCACCAGCCGTCCCACCACCCGATCTTCAACCCGCCTCCCTCCCCCTCGCCCCTCAATTCCATTTCCCACAACCACCGCCACCCCCTGACCTCGACCCCTCAGACCCCGAGTTCCTCACGAATCTCCACTCAACCTACTTCCCCTCCCTCCCGTCCAACCCTTCCGCCCTCTCTTGGATGGCCCCAATATCGCAAGACGAATCCTCAACATACTCCCCCTCCCAATCCTCCCTCCCCCCTTCCTCCCTCCGCTTTGACTTCCGCGGCCATCTCCTACCTCCCCGCCTCGCCGCCCAACTTCCCTCTACCCTCGGCCTCCACCACCATGCCTCCGCCCCGGAAGCCGCAGGCTATACCGTCCCCGAGCTTGCTCATCTAGCCCGCAGTGCCTTTCCAGCGCAGCGGTGCATAGCGTATCAAACGCTCGGAAGAGTCCTATACCGGCTCGGAAGAGGTGATTTTGGGAACGAGGAGGATGATCTGGCAGAGGGGTTGTGGAAGTTGATGGATCAGGGGAGGGTGGTGGAGGGGATGGTGGAAGAGGCGGGGAGGGGAGGGGAGAGTGGGAATCGGAGTTGTTGGGTTACGGCTACGGAGGCGGTGTGGTTGTGGAGGAAAGGTGGGGGTAGGAGGTGGAAGGCGAAGTAGGAATGGATGAGCGGTGCTTCTGGGAAATGAGATGGCCAGGTCGACGCAGAGTTCACCTGAATGGGTTGATGGGTATTTGGCGCTCTTCAGGAAGCCTGTTAGAAAGAAAGCTGTCTCCCGCTGCCAAGACTTAAGATATTTCGACTGGTAATCCCAATGGATAACTGGAAATCTTTTGGTGGAGGTTAAGACGACATCGTAACGAGCCACGGTTAATATACCCAACAGTTATGCTCCTTGACGAGCAGTACGACGGTTTTAAAAACAAACAGCCATTGACCGAAAATACCATTTCGCTAGTTCGACACCTAGATCATCGCAAACCATCAACCAGACACTTATTTTGGCGCGGAGCTTGACCTCCAAGTCTCCACGTCGCACGAAATCCAACACCATTCAGCTACCATGGACTACCAATCTATATCAAACCCCGATTTTGAATCGTTATGTAGGGTATCCCCTATTTACAGGCCCGAGATCTTCCTCCACCGCGTCTAGCGAGAAAGAGGCGACGGCTCCAGGTCTTTCCGTAGTATCCAAGCACTTCTTGAGAATCTCCATGACCACCTGTCACATATCGAGTATTATCTCCCCTGAAACCATCTCTCATAATTCTGACAGCAGAGCCCATAATCCGACTAAACCACCTTCGTAGCCTTCAGCAAATCATCCAACTTCCGCCCCGAGCTTCCAGAAACAATGTGCTGCCATATCTCCTCAGGAACGGCGTCTTCGGTGGGCAAGATGCTCCAGTTCGGGCTGTGTTCGGCTTTTAACCATTTGAAGTCGTCCACCTGGTTCCATTGGTTTTGATGTACGGATTCGTTGGAGGAGGGGAGGTCCTGGGTTTAAAGAGTTAGCTTCGTTTATTGGTTGGTATATGTATGAGACGGGAAGAGGTCTGCTGATTGCAACGTAGAGCTTGGAAATAGAATGGATGGATAGCTCCCTAGTGGAAGAGAAGGACTGTCTGGACTGTGGGCGTCGGAGAGGAGACGTTTTGGCGGAAGCTGCTGGAACTTACGTATACAGCAGGCAAAGGCGCAAACTTGATACTTGTACAGTCCTCAATAATCGGCCGGCTGCTCGACCTCAGATACACCGAGCAGTCCTTAGACTCGTGCATGCGGACTTGTCGACTCGAGACGACAATTACACACCTTTCCACACCTGTAATATGCGCGGCGCCGTCTACTGAACCACAGATCAGTAAACTCTCTGTGACGCCCTTAATCGTAAGGCTGGCAAAGGGTAAAGTGGCGGTAGTTGAGGCCGAAAGGTCGATTATGCAGTGGTGAAGATTGATGAGGGATGCGGGTACGGTAGCTTTTAGAGCGTAGGGAGGAAGGACGCGGTGGATGTTGGCGCGGCGGGCGATGGCAATAGGGGGCCCAGAGGTAGTAGCGGGGGGTGGGGGCGGGGCTCTGGCTTGTGAGCTTGCGGCCGCGTCCACTGGGGCTGCAGCTGCAGGACTGCTGGCAAGATCATTGGCCGGCACTGAAGGGGGCGCTCTGGGAGCAGATTTAAATGCAAACTTTTTCTTTGGAGCAAAGCTCGAGCGGGTTTCTTGAAGCTTTTCTCTCAGGGCTTTGATTGCCTGATTTAAGGCATCTCATCAGCATGTCCTAGAAGACAAGGAAATAGTTTAGGTGAACCTCCGAGTATGTACGCTGGTCATGGGCGGGTGTATGACTTGATACGTCCTTGACTTCGCTGGAGAGGCCAGAGATGCCTGCCAGGCAGCCGTCTACAGCGGCAGCTCGTTCGGCATCACTGAGAGCAATGTCTTTCAGCTGATCGATCTGTTCGCTCAGCGCTGGAAGTCTTTGTGTCAGCTAATTTAACCGGGACTGATTACGGATTTTGCGTGTGCAGACCTACGACTTGCTGCTGGAAATGGCCGTAGAAATTCTCTTTTAGACCCGTTCCGCTGCCTGCTGAAGCATTTGAGAAAGACATAACTGCGAAAGGCAAGACCGAGATCTCTAAACTTTCGATTAGAAACGAATACTTGGACTGCAAGCTGTGGGTTGTATTATGAAATCGCGACGGACTGTTACGAGTAGAGAAGTCGAAGATTTTTCGATAAGAAAATGTTGAAAGGAAATGCCAGAGATAGACTGTTCAATAGTCAGGCCAAGGGATTGGGCTACGATTTAGAACAGCGGAAGAAGGCATCTAGATGGCGCCCAATTTGTAGGAAACTCCGCCAAGTTGACGAACAGTGCGTTGAAGAAGCGGGGGTACTTGGGGTAGATGTACGGAAGTAGTACTTTGGCCGCTATCTACGGACTTAATGAAGTAGATATCTACCACTTGCGGAGCGGCAATTGCATGAAGAAATTAAGCTGATTACGGTATCGTCGTCAATTCGCATTGGAGAATCATTCACGGTCTGGATGTAACATCTAGATTGAACCTATACCCCCGTCCCATGCCTCTATGACTGTGGTGGTACATCAATCCCGTAGTTCTGCTTTATCCTCTGCCGCCGTCTCTCAGCATAGCCCGGACCATATATACCTGCAGAACTCATTAATCAAAGGCCTACACAATGAGCGAGCTCATCATACCTCTACCTTCCCCAAGTTCGTCCAGAGTCTCCTGGATGGGTCGTCTCCTATTCTTCCTTAACTGCTCTTTTCGCTCGTACTCGTCAATGCTAGGATCTTTTTCGTAACCACTCAATTTGCCTCCTGTGTAATCAAAGACACCTTGCAGTACGGCTAGACCAGCTCCCAAACCCAGTACCGCTGGAAATGTCCGAACTGTTCCCTATCAGCAGCCGAAACCCTTCGGTTACGAGTAAGAGCTGACATCTGAGGCCGAGTACTGCTCCCGCTAGGAAGCCTCCTAAGGCCGGATTCCAGCTATCATCTTTCTCACGTAGATTTGCCGAAGCAACTCTAGCAAACTCGTACGTTCCTCCCATTGCAGCTGTAACGATTATTAGGATCATTTTTTCAATCATGAGAGCGACAGTACCAAGCCATACCAAAGACTACAATCGTTCCTCCTGTTCTTGTGAAGATACCCCATGCCGAGACATTTTGCTTTGTCAGGGTGTTCTGTATTGACGACACAAGAGCTCCAGCTCCTCCAGTGATCGCAGTGGATTTAAGTGCTGCGCTGATAGCATCTTTGGGCTGGTACACCGGTTCCTCTTCCCGCGCTGGGACGACGTTCGGCATTGTCAATGTCTGGCAGCCCAAGAAACCAGCTCAGGAGGACGTTTGCTCGAGACTCTTTGCTGGTGAATGGGGTAGTGAGCATCAAGCGTGCTCCGGGCCCTCGGGATTGCTTGGCGGGAGGGATTAGACTAGCGCGACAGCGGGCAGAGCTTGACGCGCTTTTAACGATTTACATTGTACTTTCCGCCAGAAGGTAGGAACAAGAAATTGTATTAATAGAGTATCTACCTACCTTAGCCAGTAGCCACCATGGATTTCGAATGTCTAATGATCCTACAAAATTGTCTCTCAATTTAGCTAGATGCAATTCAGCGCCGGGTTAACTGTTTCATATGGAAAACCACCATATTTACGTCGAAATTTGTCTTTGCCCAAGCAATGTGAGCACCACAGAAGTGAAATATCTCGAAAGTAGCCTTTGATAGGTATGTAACTCCTTTTTAGGTTGCCTGGATCCCCAAATCGACTTGGCTTGCCTTGGAGAGTAGTGATGCAATTTAGTATATTGATTTGTTTGCCAAGATAGTTCTGTGCTTGCTAATTTCATTGTCCCGCAGTTGTGAGAATATCTCGTGCATAGACCAGCATCCGCCTCAATCCCAAAATCTTACGCTACTCATCTCCATGATATAGACGCTCCCTCTATACGGAGCCTTGAAGACCGCCGGGAATTGGACCGTGTTACCAATAATACAACCTTTCATTTTGGTGAAAGACAAAGCCTTTACTACGAAGACGTTTCGTAATCAGTATCGTACGAGAATCTGGCTGTTAGATGTGGAAAGGTGCACTCCGAAAAAGATTCCCATGAGATTCTGTGTCTAGCGGACCTTGGTTCCAGCATTGCGTCCGGCTCAGCAGCATCGTTTGGAAGAGTCTGAAAGATTGGAGCGTTGAAAAGAACACGGAGAAGCGCATTAAAAGTCTTTGGAACGCAAGGGCACGGATGTGCGCGTGGCCTGCGTTTGAAGAGGAACAAACCCTCTAAAGTTTCCAACATAACAAAGAAACTCGCTGGACCTTCCTTGCCGTATATTCAACCAACTGCCCAGTTGTTTTGCCTGGCCATGCAAGACTACTAAGAGTTATATGGTAGATATGAGAGTTCAACTCACGGGAGGTGATTTTGCATTACAAACCACGCATTTTTAGATGTATTTCTGTTGACATAGAACAGGCAAGACCGCGCCACGCATCCTTCAAGATCTCACTTCCTACGATCCACGCCGACTGCCACCAACAGGCTATAATATCCTCACAGAGCTTCCAGTACCGTTTGAAGATATTAGAAAACCCCCGGCCCGCGTGGCCCAAGGGAGCTGTCATCATGTCTGGTTACTGAAGGATGAACAATGCCTCTTGCCCGATAGCTGGGATAGGCGAGATCCATTGACCAAGTATGTCATTGCGGCCTACTGTGGGGTTTGCAGGTCCCATCTCGAGCTGTCGATCGTCCTTCAAGGAGAAGCCCGTCGTTCTGTGCCCTGTCCCAACCAGACATGGCCTCTTCACCACTTTATCCATCTACCCGAAATTTCATCGAGTAATCAGGCAGCGCCAAATGGGACGTACTCCAAAGTTGGTACTGACTGGGTTGATACGCAACAGTTTCAATGCTCCTCACCCCAGTGCTCGGCCAAGCTTTCCGTCCAGATCAAGCCTTGTAAATTGATACAAGAATGGGCCAACTTGCTTACTGCCACTGAACTCATTAAGGTGCGGGCTGAGAAAGCAATATCAGAAGAACCTGAACGCTTTGAAGGTGTTGCGGTACCTTCATCCACGGATATACTTACGAACTTGCGTACGTATATATCAAATTCCATGAAAACAAGGGATGAAAGGAAGATTTTAGGGAATAACAAGAAGTGGCGCCTCTGTCTAGGCGAACCCTGTGCTGACCTGGTCCAGTATCTTGGGTTTAGACGTGACGTAAGCTGAGGCCCCCTAAAAAGAAGTGTTTCTGAGTGCTGATTACTAGATGTAGGGTGAAGACTGGAAGCCGCCTCAACCTGAGCCGGCGGCGAAGACTCCTTTTACTAATCCAACCAACATTCTTTTGAATGATGTTGACAAGGAGCTACTCGTTCTTCTTTCTGAAAGACCGGAAGATGAGAGACGGGGAATCAGGGTGGGGTATACGCCTGTATCGGCAATGGCAGAGTTCAAGGGGGCGCTGGGGTGTGCGGAATGTATGAGAGCCCACGAATAGAAAGATGCTTGCTCATCCATACTAACCTATGTTCTGACCTGTGAAGACTCGGTAGCGTCCTCGTCCCGGACAGTGGACTTGACCGTTGAGGAACATCCGTAAGTAATGTCCTTGTAATTGAAAAGCTATTTCATATTAATGCTGACAATCGGTCCGACCAGATTCTACGCCAGTTTGGGCGCAACAGCCGACTTTCATGACGACCTCATTGTCTTTGCCTACCAACGACAGATTGATGTCGACCCAAGTAATACCCCTTATTATTTCGAATGTCTTCAAGGGCTTGGAGAAGGTCGGAACAGTGAAGATTTGCAAACTCAGGCGGCAATCGAAGCCTCTTCGGGTAAAATAAGTCTTAAAGACATTAAAGACGCCTACAAAGATCTTGGTTTGGACTTCAAACAACACCATTTGGATGATGAGACCATTATCGGCACGTTCCAGGCCAGAGTTTCGGATGCGCCGAGGCAAGAGTCAGAGTTGCGAAGGGCGCTTCAGATCATAGGTCAAAGTCGTTCAAGCAAGAAGATCCAATTTATTGCGTCCAAAGGTAAGTCCGATGGTGTAGACTAATCCAAATACCTTTACTCGAAATACATTAATGCTCACGAAGTCACAGTTGTCACAAACTACGAACAAGCATTGTTATGGTTAGGTGCCGCGGACGACATAAACGATGAGTTTCTGGTGTCAATGTATAGTGTTAAGGTAAGTCTATGAACAGTTGATCGAATATTCATAATTTGGCCCGAGAAGCTGGAGTTGTGAATGAACTATACAAAGAATATTGTACATTGAATGAACACTTATTGTGCTTTTCATTGTAGGTTGATGAGAAACCATCAGATGAACCGATCGCTCGCCAGGCTATGGCCCTGATAGCCGAGCATCGCAATAGTGATGCCCTCAAAAAATGGCTCGAGACCGGAGAACTGGGAGAGTCTGAGATGGATGTTGGATATGCTTACAACCGTCTTGGTATCACTGACCGGACTATCGACGACGATACTATTCTCGCCGCCTACAACTCCCTTGCTGCGGATGCGCCATCGCAAATAGCTGATCTGAAGAGGGCCGTCACTGCAATCGCGAGTTCTAAAGAGTCTCAGCTTTTGCAAGGTTTCTTAAACACTGGTATGGTCTCTTCAGAGCATCCGCTTTCTGAATGGCCGGTGGGGTTGGAGAATATTGGCAATACTTGCTATCTCAACAGCTTGTTACAGTTCTACTTTACAGTACAACCTCTTCGAGACCTAGTCCTGAACTTCGAAACGTACAAGATGTCGATTGATGCGGAAAGCCTTGGTAAAAAGCGAGTGGGATCAAGGAATGTGTCTCTGAAAGAGATTCAGCGTGCTCAACGATGTCAGTACACAATATTATTCACCCCGGAGCATATGCTAATTTGTACAGTTGTATATGAGCTACAGAAGCTCTTTCGGAGTATGATCACCGCACCCAAAGCAGAAGTTTCACCAGAGCGAGAGCTCGCTCGTCTCACCCTCATTAGCTCGACCAATGAGGAGAGTTTTCGCCGGAAATCAGTGCTCAGTGCACATCGTCCGTCCCTAGGGGAGATTAACGGTCGACCAGTCATTGGCCCTCTTCTACCACCAAGGTCACTTCCAAACCAGGCGAACACGAAAATGAGTGGCAATGCGACGCTCGAACTTGCGGATGCAAACACAGACGTGGACACCATTGAACCTAAGGGTGCAATTACGAAGGTTGAGACGGTTGATCGAGACGACTCAAGCGAAGATACGTTAGTTGAATGTCCAACTGCGAGTGAAACAGATACCGTGATGATAGATGTCGCTGGAGAAGATGCAAAAGAGCAGCAACAACTTGTTCTAGAAAATAAGGAGAATCTGCCGCCTAACAAGGCATCTTCCGCACGAGCGCCTTCGCCAGAAAACATTCTCGCACCCCTTGAATATACATCGCCCTCACGTAATAATGAACAACCTCGTCCGCTTAGCCCAATCAAGGAGACGAGTCGAGTTCAAGGCGAGACCGAAACGAAACCAACCGCTGGTCCACCGAGTAGACCGCCGCCTTTTCCTCCTAGGCCCATACCAGATGATCAAAAAGTGATACAGGAGGAAATCAATTATGGTGCTCAGCAAGACGTCACTGAGGTAATCGCCAACGTGCTTTTCCAATTGCAATGTGCTATCAGGGCAGACACAGTCGACGAATCTGGAGAGCAGATTGACCGAATAAAAAAGCTTTTCTTTGGGAAGCAGAAGTCGTACACTACAAACATCAAAGGCTCGATTAGGACCAAAGAGGAATTCATCTCGGACATCAAAGTGGACGTTGAATCTGGTCCCCGTGATATCTATGCTGCATTAGACGGTGCGTACGACGTACAGGAAGTCGAAGTCGGAGGAGCATATGAACCGCAGTACACCACCATCAGCCAGCTCCCACCAATCCTGCAAGTCCTTGTTCAAAGGGTACAATTCGATCCTGAGAAAAAGACACCTTACAAGTCAAACCACCACTTGGAGTTGAAAGAGACCATCTACATGGATCGGTATATGGATTCGGCTGATCCAGACCTAATGCAAAGGCGGAGAGATTGTTGGATTTGGAAGAAGCGCCTCAACGACTTGGAAAAGCGAAAACGGGAGATCACTACAACGGATTTGGGAATGAGCGTGTCTGAACTTCTAACCTCCACCACCGTATACTTAGAACAACTCGCCGCTGTCGATGCCGCCACTACTTCTACAGACACTGATCCTATTGACATATCGCCGACTCTAGTCCGCTGTATTACCGAGGCTGGAGAAGGGACTAAGCTGGAGGTCGAATCTATCGATCAGGAAATGAAAAATCTTATGACCAGCATCAATAGCCAATTCAACGACTTACGTAATATTCCCTACCGCCTACAGTCGGTCTTTATTCATCGTGGCTTTGTACATTCGGGCCACTACTGGATCTACATTCGAGATTTTGACGCCAACATTTGGCGCAAGTACAATGACGGATATGTCACCGAAGTAAAAGACACGAGGGAAATATTTGAACAGGAATCTGCAGAGCGACCAGCCACGTCATATTTCGTGGTATATGTCAAAGATGAATTGAAGGATCAGCTGGTCAACCCTGTTTGCAGAGATATCGCCGAACAGGTCCTGGAGACTGAAGATACTGTGATGAAAGATGCGGTCGCCTGTCATACTACGGATCAGCCCGATGTGGCCGATGCAAATGGAGTAGTAGCTGGCGGGCCTGGTACATCAATTCAAAGTCTCCCCAATCAAGGATTCCAATCCGACTACGCCACCGTAACCAAAGAAGCAAAACAGGACAACACAGGTCACTATGGCTGGGATGACCGTTCCGCAACCGGGAGACCAGATTGGTAAGGGGTTTATGGTGCACTCTGATGCCGCCTGTGGTATCTCAGTTGCAATTCGAAGATACTGGCACTTACACCGAAGCAACATGCTCCTGACAAACCTGCTCGCCTAACCTGCTTCGTATATACAGGAAGAGTCTTGCACTGGACCTGCACTGAAGCGACCGCAAGAGGAGCAAGACCACTCACCAGCTTCCCGCATCTGGTAATGTGGTCCACGTCAGCGCATGCGAATGTGTGTCGTGTGAAACCATTTCCTTCCCTTCCAGACTTCAATGGCTAGGAAAGCAAAAGAGAAACAACTACCATCATTGTCTCAGAATTTTCCCAGCTTTCTCAACGTTGGTGTCTTATCCTGGTTTACTCCGGCAATTTGAGACGCATCTGATCCTCTTCTTTTCTATCATCCGATGTCTTAGTGGCCGAGTCCTCTCGCAGTGATTGCTTCCCCTATTCCCCCTGGCTGCGACGATGGTAGTGTCTCAGTAGCCCGCAGTGCAGCATAGCGACGGAGCGCGTCTTTCCTTTTTATCTCAGCGTGGTGCATGTAGCATAGACTCTGTTCTAGATGTCTTGTTCTTGGATTCGATGAGAAGTGAAATAAGGTGGAGATGAGATGTTTGGATTGTTTTGAAGATATACCCGCCTGGGGTTTTTCATTCTATGAGCATTAGGCTTGAGGGTAGTTTACAGTCTTCCGATCATCTAGAGATGAACAATTCGCAGATGGCACGGGCATAAAAGAGGTAATGCTACTGCCTATACGGTGTACCTGTTTTGACTCAAACCAATGTTCATAGCCTTACACATGAGTGGTACTACAGTAAGATACCAAAGGCGAGTAAAGTAGCCATTCAATGACATCCGATTCAGCGCTTGATGTTGTAATATTGGCAACCGTGATAATTTACATGTCTATGTAACGTTCTCCCGCCCTTTAAAACGACCAAAACGCCGTCATCCCACCCGTCACCGATACGGCGCGTCCGCCCTGGCCGCCGCCGCCAGCTCCGGTTCCCACTTGTCTCCGTTCGCCAAAAGCTTCTCCTTGTTATACAGCAACTCCTCCCTCGTCTCCGTCGCGTACTCCGCATTCGGGCTCTCCACAATCGCATCCACGGGACAACTCTCCTGGCAAAACCCACAATAGATGCACTTTGTCATATCGATATCGTACCGCGTGGTGCGGCGAGAGCCGTCTTCGCGCTCTTCGGCTTCGATGGTGATGGCCGAAGCGGGGCAGATGGCTTCGCAGAGCTTGCAGGCGATGCAGCGTTCTTCACCGGTGGGGTAGCGGCGAAGAGCGTGCTCGCCGCGGAAGCGGGGGGAGATGGGTCCTTTTTCGAAGGGGTAGTATATTGTGTAGCTATCGAATTGTTAGAGACCGGTGGTTATGAATGGAGCGAGGGTACTTGCGGGGGGCGGAAGAATTGCTCCAGCACGACGTACATTCCTCGCATCATCTCTGTCAGGAGGAAGTATTTGCCCGCTTTGTCTAGCGAAGTCTCTTTGCTCTCATCCCATCGCTCTTTTCGTGGGAGGCGGAAGCCTAGTGGAGGTGGTCCTGCTGGAGTTGCGGCGCGAGAGGCGGAAGAGGAGAAGGCGGCGGTGGCGCGGGGGAAGGTTGTGCGGGCGGAGAGTGTGGCGCTGGGAGGGGCGGAGGTAGTGAGTGTACGAGCCAGACCGGCAATGTATCTGGTGGAAGCCATGGCGGCGGACTGATCCAGTAGTCGCGCTGTGAGAATTGTTGGTGTGAAGGAAAGCAGATTGGAGAAGTGGATATCAAGCCCTAGTAATCTGCAAGAAGCGAGGTTTGATTGGCGGAGGCGTATCGAGAGACGCTAGTGGTTAGTGCACCTTGTTTGCCGGAAGGACGAGCTGTTAGAAAGTATCGTCACTTGAGCTCAAGAAGATTCCCACAACCCGACAGACACAGTCATTGACAACAGCACAATGTTACGGACAGCTCTTTTTCAATCAGTTCGGTGCGCCTCCAGGCTAGCCGTTCGGACACGGCTCCCCGTATCAAGGGCAATTGCACCATGTCTTGCTGTAAAATCTTCTCCCACCGCTCCCCTTACGAATGTTCAGGCCTCACGATGGTACTCGGCGCCAGCTGGCTTGTCAGAACAGGAGGTCGAGGGGAGGATAATGGATCTTTTGAAGAATTTTGACAAGGTATGTGATGAACCTGTGCATGTAACAAGCAAGCCTAACGACAAATGATTCCAGGTCACCGACGCAACAAAGGTATATGAGCCTATTACGTCGCCTAAACAAAACACGGAGAATTGACCTAAGCTGAAGCTTTCGAATGTATCACATTTCGCAAATGATCTAGGTCTCGACAGCTTGGACACCGTGGAGGTGGTAATGGCAATTGAGGAGGTACGAGTTTTCACGTCCCCATCTCTGACTTTTATAGCTTACACGTGTATATAGGAGTTCAGCATTGAGATCCCTGATAAGGAGGCGGACGCGATCCACAGTGGTGAGCTCTCTAGTAAAGACTAACTTATAGTCCCTTTCCCTGACATTTCCGACAGTGGACAAGGCGGTTTCGTACATACTCTCTCAGCCAGATGGTACGTCTATACAAATCTTGCTTATGAGAAGGGATTGCTGACTTGATCTTCTAGCTCACTAAACAATGGTTAATGGGGCATTGGTGAATTTGGACGGATGAGGTGCTTCTCTTTGAGTTGCAAAATCCTTTTTGATCTGTTTACGTTGGTGTATGTTAGTAGAACAGGGTGCGGTCATGTTCGAATTATACATAAATTAAGACTCCGAGAGCCATTCATCTTTGCTCAACATTATGATGCGACTAAACTTGCCAGACTCAAAATAACTGGCCGTTTTGTCGACATTATCCTATCCCCCTTTGGTTCCAGTTGAAGCTCTAGATACACGGCTTCTCAAGTGGCAGCCAGATGAACGTATATACATCATACCAAACTCCTCGATTGTAAATGTCTATATAGACATGTCGACTTGGTGGATAGTAGTGATAAGTCCAATGCTCCATCCGACTCACGGCACGATGTTATTCCGGCTTGCGGCGCGCGGGCGGCTGCTAGGGTAGCGAGCCGTTTCTGGTGACAGCCAAACATATCTACTTGAATCCTTCTTACAGTGTAGGGACATACTAATAATTGATAGCTGAATTTCAGCTGAACTTAGCAATGAGCGACATGGGAGCGTCTCTTCCAGCTTAACAACCAAAACAGTCCTGAGCTATTCCATCTACGGAGCAAAGCGAATGGTTTCACAGATAGCCCTGACACCCATCATATTCCCTACAGGGGACGCCGAAGATAGTGTCACAACCACAAGGGCGACTACATGGCGTCAGCCGGTGGCCTTACTCGACGCCGTGGTGGAGGAGGGGGATCTTCAGCTACCGGCGACGACGAGAGCGACCCAAGCCGGGTGAACTCACCTACGCCAAAGGCTGGCTTTGACAGTCGCACTCCAGAAACATCCTACACTGGTGGAGAGAATGGGCACAAAATAGCGTTCGATCCCCGAGATATAAGTGAGACCGAGGAGCGAAATAAGCAGCCAAAGCTTACACTAATGGAGGAGGTATTGCTTTTAGGGCTGAAGGACAAGCAGGTACAGGGGCCAATCAATTAGGCTATCTACGCAGTAACATGCTAACATCTAACGATCTTAGGGTTATCTTTCCTTCTGGAACGACAACATATCATACGCTCTGCGAGGATGCATCGTCATTGAGCTCGCATTCAGAGGTCGCGTAAGCATGCAAAAGGACTCATCGAGGCGGCGCTTTCCGTTAGCAGACAGAGTCATTGAGGTGATTGACGAGACACTGACGGGGGAGGTACTCTTGGACGAAGCATTGAAGATGATGAAGTCGAGCGAGAAAATGAGCGTCAGCTCGTGGATCGATCTAATGAGCGGTAAGGAAGGCAGATCTAAGGTAGCAGATGGTAAAGCTAATTCACTAAATGATAAGGAGAGACCTGGAACCTCATGAAGATTGGCTACCAACTGAAGCAAGTCCGAGAACGTCTGGCCAAGGGTCTGGTGGATAAGGGAATATTGCGCACGGAGAAACGTAACTTCCTGTTGTTCGACATGGCCACGCATCCGGTCGCCGACGGTGGGGCGAAAGACGAAATTCGACGTCGGGTACGAACGGTGCTGACGAACAGGACCGTTGTCCTCGCGCCAAGTCAATTCCTCCCCGAAGATATGGAATTTAGGTACATTCGAACAATAGCAATGGTCTGCGCAGCATACGCAGCAAATGTGTTGGAGAACGCGCTATCATCACTCGGTCACGAATCCAGGGAACGAGCATTTGCACAGGTGGATGAGCTTCTGTCTGAATATTCACAATGGCCTTTTGGGAAACGAACTGGTGGCGCACAAGGCATAGGGGCGAATCTGGGGCACGTGATAACGGAGGAGGTTAACAAAGGAAAGGATAAAGAGCTGCAATTAGAGGTATGTCATGTCGCCTAAGCTCATTCTGATCCCCAGTCTCGATGAGCGGCCGGAGTATGGTTTGCAGCATCGTCCGCTGCAATGGCCCAGAACTTCGACTGACATGAAGCTTAGGTTGTGGCGGCTTGCTTGAGCGTATTTACTAGGCTGGACTCGTTATTATGAGCTCCAATCGTTGCATTCCAATGAATAAAGGGACGAGAATACTGTGATGATGGAGAAACAGGGTCCGGGAGATCATGCGACATGCATTTCATCTATCGATTTGCAGGTTTGGCGGTAATGTCTTTTGCCATATGTCGCGATTACTTTGCTCTCGCAGATAAATAACTTACGAAACCGACTGCGTGATCTGAAACCTGCGTATTTCCCAACGGCCTGCTGACCAATGAATGCCAATTGCAGGGCCGAAATGCCTGGATTTCGTCATCTGACAGGTCTGCATCGGTTGGTCCCAGCTAATCCGGCAGCGTCTCGTGGACTCCCTCGACCCAGATCGGAGAGCACCAGATCTCGTACCACCTCACGGCACTCAATTCGAATCGCTCCGACGGCACGATGCAAGTCATCCGGGTGGGACCCGCCGCAAGTGGAGACGCATTCCAGGAATCTAATTTTGATGCGTCTGGATGGGTAGTACTGTGCTGCCACTTGCACTCGTTAATCGTAGAGGACATCAAGACCGAGTTGTCCTTCTGCCGCCACTAGCTGACGATCCAGAGAAGACCCGAGGGCATCGCTCTGTGCCTGTTGGAGCCTGTGGCTGCCAACCCCCCCCGAATGCGCCAGCTCGTGAGAGTCATGGCACTCGGGGAGCGATGGCGAACATATATAGTCCCGAGCAAGATGTTCCAATCGTCCGTGTAGTGTGGCCGATGGATCTATACTTGAGCATGCATCCATAGGCAGTAGACGTTTGGTGACACTTTCCCCTCTCGGGAGCCTTCTACGGAAGGTGCAAAGGGCGTGAGGGTGCTGTGGGGGCGGAAACAGAGCTGGCCGAAGGGGGTCCATGACGAAACCGCAACCACGCCCTCACGGTACTTTGATCATTCCAATCAATAAAATACTGCTCTGTGCTCGGTGTTCGGCGTTCTGTGCTCTGATCTTTTCGAGTGACATCAACGCACATGAATAATACCTTAATAGAGCACCTACATTATCAGGGTAAGGATGCTGCTTTCCCCATCTCTGACCAGTTGCCGGAATATGCCAGATCCTGCCCTCGGTTGCACCGGCATGCGCAGTTCCCTTCTGTCACCGTTGCAGCGCCCCGCTGCAAGAACTGCAGCTTCCCTCTTCCCTCTTCCCTATTTCCTCTTCCCCAAACCGTCAGTCGAACCAACCAAGTAAGTAAGGTAAGGTAGGTAGCCTCGTATTACCGTACTGTATCACCACCGTATTTCCCCAATTCACAACCAACTCAGCTGAAAAATGAATTCATCGTTTCCTTTTTTGGCCCGTTACGCAAAGTGAAAAGCCCCCCCCCTCCAACCGGCTTGATGATGATTGATTTGTCAGTGTCAGCCCACCCCCGTCTCACTCACTCATCGTCACCGCCTACCTAATTCTGAAGATCTGCAACGCCAACACCAAAAACTCAATCTGGGCAAACCTTTTGTCTGACTTTGGACCCCCTTTTTTTTGACCCAATTGGCGATTAGCCACACGCTACCTACGCTAGAGCCTAGATGGGAGTCCGACCCTGTTTGCGCATGACCACCGGCCCATTCTCCACCCCAGATTTGTTTGGCTCGCCAATAGGAGTGCTTGCTTTCAACCACAATTCCAATTCTAGCCTTTCGCTGAATCTCAGAACGCTTTTGCTAGAGCCACAACTACCCGGTAAGGGCTGCGTACTGGGTGGTGTGGCAGCCCTTCAATGCGGAGATGAGTCCGGAATTCTCTGAAGCGACTTTTCATCCTTTCCATTGTTTGCTAGTGTGGCAGCCCCCCCTTCCTGCGGAGATAAGTCCGGGATTCTCTGAAGTCACTTTTCATCCTTTCCATTGCTTGCAAGGGTTGGCACAAGATTCGGTAATGCTACATGGCTAGATAAGGTGCTTTGACTACGTGTGGCTATTGGCTCAGTAAAGTAGGTCCTTCTTGAGCCGTGGCAGAAGCGTGACTATTCAGCCGCTGGCTGCTGAAAGTAAGGTACTTGAGGTTACCAGCAACGAGCGGGATGCTACTGCTTGGCGAGGTCGCCGTGAAGTTACTTCCCTCTACGTCCGAGGGGCAAAAGATGAGCAGTGCCGTCTGCGAGGGAAGGACGAGACGGCAACGAGATCTCCTCCGAGGTTGGCCTGGATCTAGATCATCATGCAAGATCCGTCGCGTATGACAGCACATATAATACAGTGGACACGCATTGTTCGCGCCTCGCGTTTGCAAACCATCTCCTGCCTGGAAATACTTGCAATCCAGTATTCTTTGAATACCGATTTCTACAATGAGAGAGTCGGCTACCTCATTCCAGACTGAGACAGCTTGTTGCTACCGGCTCAGCTGATAGGATTGGGGGAAGCCGTTTAGGAACGGAGGTACTTTTACTTTGGGCATTGTCTTTTACCTCTAAGGGATTTCCAGTGAATGCACAATACCTTACCGAATAGAACAAGGTACTTTTATCTCTACCTCGGGATTGACACGCTGCACAGGGGGGGAGAGGGGGGAGGGAAATTCAAGATGATGCAACAAAGTGGGTCTGAGATCTCGCGTATCGGAAATCTGGCCGCTAGTGCCACTAGTTTACTAGTCGGATCGATGGCAACTTGGTAACTGCAGTTGCCGGCTTTCTGATTGGTTCCAGGAATCTTCGGATTGGAAACGAGCCGGCGGTATCTCCTCAGTGGAGTCGAACTCCCCTTCCATTGGTTTTCCCTCTCAAAAGCCGCGTGAATCTTCTTTTTGGCGTCCCCCCCTGCTCCCCTGTTCCCCGATCCACGCCACCTTAGACACAACAGATCCGACTTTCCCTAGAGAGCATCTAGTGCAGCCGTCCCATGATGGAAGAGGGCGAGGGAGGTAATGGATGTGCGTGTGTGCGTGTGCGAGTGCGACCAGGCCGAAGGCAGGCTCAGCAGAAAAGCCCCCATTTCCTTATCAACACACCCTCTCCCACCTCCTTACTGACTTCCCTCTTTTTCACATTGGCATCATTCCCGTCAAGTAAACCGTTGAACATACATACTCAACTGGCAATCAAATCTCATCCACCTCTTTACCTCGAGGACGTGTGGTGCTTTGGTTGTGGTTTTCGCTATTAGGTGCAGGCCCAACCAGGGAGAGATTGAGATCGTTTCCTTACCCGCAACGTCCCGGGGATAATCGCCCCAGATCGATCCCGAGGCAACCAATCCTCCCCATCGCGACCGTCGAACATCGACACCAATTCACAATCCACAAACGTTAATATTTTCAATCATCTCGTCTTTTCCTCATCGCGTTCTTGTTTCTTCTTGAACCCGTTCGTTTCTGAAAAGAGCAATTGCAATCCTTCATTCGAACAGTATTTGTGTTTCGACAATTTGCGACTTCGAGTTCCTGTGACGAAATAACTCGGACGTAACTCGGTGCGCTTCGCAATTCCATAGACCCGAAGGAACAGCAGAGCCTTCGCCCACTCTCTGCCCACCACCAACCACTTTCCTCTAGCAATTGCAAAAAAGGGACTCTTCATTCTCAATGCCTCCTCAGCGTACAATACCGCCTTCAAAGGCAATCAAGACGGAAAGAACGCACGAGGAAAACCAAGAACGGTATGCGGGATACCGGTTTCTTGGCTAAAGCATGGTGTTAATCGCAATATAGTGCCTACATTGCCGCCTCCCGGAGAAGCGACCGAAGTCTCGAAGCTCGAGTCGAGTCAGCACGGAGGGCATCGGAGATACACAAGCGACGAACAGGTCGCTCCTTACGAGTCACCGAGCAAGATGTGGTCAACGAGGAGATGTACGAGGAAGAAGATGACGACCTACCGATGCAATACAGACGACTCACCGCCCATCTCCAGACCGGTTCCGCAGACTTTAACCGACGTTTATCGGCGTACCTCACCAATCATGTCGCCATGAGAAGTGCTCTGGACCAGGCCATCACCAACTCCTACGCGCAGCAATACCCCAACGCTCCGCAGTTCGCGCACAACCAACAGTCAATGTATCCGTCTCCCTTCCTCGCTCACAACATGCAACAGCAGCAGCAATCACCAACCTCGTACGTCCAGTCGCCGTACATGGCTCAGAATACACCGGCCTTCAGAGCAGGGCAGCCCGTCAGGTCAGCCTCAGCGGCAGGAACCCAAGACACTCCTGGCTACACCCAGCCTGCAACGACTCAGTCGAGTCCGATCGACCCTTCCGCTTCGGCCGATCTTCGAAGAACCTCGATGCCGACAAAGATGCCATCAAAGTCGGTATCGCCGGTCGCCTCCAGGACGCCGCAGCCTTTGCAATCAAGGCCGACAGTTCCTCCAAAGACCTCTTCCTTCCCTCCCAATCAGCAGATGCCGGCCTACAGCAATGTAAGGCCAGACGGTCAGCCGAACCAGCAGATGCGAGCACCTCCTCAGCCGCAAATCAACCAACAGCCAACGACCAACATGTTTGGCTTTCAAGACTTTAGCCCCTTCACCACCGCACTGCCGACCGAGTCGCAGATGCTTCTCGGGTCAGCACTCGACCCGAATGACCCATTGACCTCCATGTTCATGGCTGGCAGTGAGAACATGCCAATGCCAAACTATTACAACACCACCCCCGCCTCGCTGATGAAGCAACGCAACTTCCATCCGTCGTATGACGGAATGAGTGCCACTCTTGCTCCGAGTGCTCTGGACATGTCACCTGCGCAAGGCATGTTTGGCAACCCGCCCGCGACGACCTCGGTCTCAATGGGCAAACCAGGGTTCCAGCTCCCGTATGACGGCAGTTTCCCTGACTTTACCAAAGGGCAGCAGATGTTTGGCGGTGGCACTAGTTCCAACGGGAGCGGCGCTGCTACACCAGGCCTTGATGGAACCTGGGATGCCTTTATCAATGACAATACTTGGAACGAGACTAGTACCTGAGAAGTGGTGGCTGCTTGTCCAACCATCTTGTTTTTGACGATACCCTCTTCCGGTCCCTGGCTTCAACTTCATCCGTACACAGCTATAAGCTTGCAGCAATCCATCCTGACCGTCTTCCCTGTCTTCCTCGACAACTCTTAGGGATGACCCAGGGAAGCACCTCTCGTGCTGTGTTACGATCGTGGCCTCGCCATGACGTGGTATCGCTTGCGCTTCCGAGGTCACAGGCGAGCCAACATGACTCGACTCGGCGTTCCTGCCTTTTTCCTTTCTTGACCAAATTCACCACTATTATTATTATTATCCACACCGTCCCCACTCCCACTGGTTTCGAAGTCCAGAAATGGATTCACCATCGCCACGATTAGTGCTACCGCCACCATGACTACCACTACCACGTCATCACTCACTCACCTTACCATCAGCACATCGCTGCCGGAAGAGTCTCTATTTTGCGACCCAGGCTTTTTCAATTGGACTTGGCTCGGCGTTGGTCACGGCACACATCGGAGGGATAGTGTAGCATATCAAAAGGCGTTTGTATCGCCAGCGCTCTTGCTTTTTTTTTCCAAGCTTGGAGGGGCTTTGTAGCAATTTGCTTTGTATCCCAAGAGCCGGGAATAGCTCTTGCTCTATTTGCTTCATGGCGATCTCTTATAGATTAATCGGAGGAGTCACGGAAACCATGTGTACGAATTAGTTTTCACGAACGCCCTTGATGCCATTGCAGGCATTTGAGGGTCAGCAAAATACAATCCGAATTGTTTCAATCATCGCACTGCTACAGTAGTAGAATAACCCTCCTCACTGAAAACTTTTACAGCCCAAAACATGCTCATTCGTCCTCCCCACCACACCACCACCACACCGCCACCAACCCCCCCGTCCCTCACTCACCCCAAAACCCCACCAACCCCACCCCCACCTCAACAACATCATCCCCCGCCCGTCCCACCCCGCCCACCCGTCCTTTAACGCAGATCCCACCATCCCCACCCAGAGCTTCTACCCCCCCCGAAAAAACACCCTTTCGTTTTCGTCATCCCCATCCCCATCCGCATCCGCTCGTTCCCGATCTTTCCGCCATCTTCTCGATCTTTTCGATCTGCGTGAGAGGGGGTGGAAAACTCAATCTTGCAAAAAAAAATGGATTTGATGGGGAGAGGGAGAGGAAGTTTGGTTTGAGGGGTTGGTTTGAGGTTACTGTGGATGGGGTGGGGTAGGGTGAACCGTGGATGAATGGGGTTTACTGTAGGTTTTAGGGAGGGAGGTAGGTGGGTGAGTAGGTACAGTAGGTGGGTGAAGGGCTGAGGTTTACAGTACTGTGGGTAGGTGGGTAGGTAGGTAGGTAGGTGGGGTGGGTGAGGTGGGTTGAGTGAATAGGTGGGTGGGTAGGTGGGGTTTACTGTAGGTTTTAGGGAGGTAGGTGGGTGGGTAGATACAGTAGGTGAGTGAGAGGCTGGAGTTTACAGTACTGTGGGTAGGGTGGGTAGGTAGGTGGAGAGGTGGGTATGTGAGTAGGGTGGGTAGGGTGGGTAGGTGGGTATGGTGGGTTGGGTGGGTTGGGTGGATCATGGGTGGGGTTTACTGTACTGTGGGTAGGTGGGTAGGTGGGGAGGTGGGTAGGTAGGTAGATGGGGTGGGTTGGGTGAACCGTGGGTGAATGGGGTTTACTGTAGGTTTTAGGGAGGTAGGTGGGGAGGTGGGGAGGTGGGTAGGGTAGGTAGGGTAGGTAGGGTGGGTAGGGTGGAGTGGGTAGGGTGGACCGTGGGTGGGGTTTACGATACTGTAGGTAAGGGTTTAGGGAGGTGTTTGAGATTTTCGATTTTTGGTTTTTGGTTTTTGGTGGTTAGAGGATTTGTTGTTGCTTGTTTGTTTATTGAATTCTGGTTTGTTTTTGGGTTTTTGAGTTAGGTTAAGAGAGAGAGAGAGAGAGAGAGAGATGTTTGGGAGGACTCGATACGGGACTATATTTCTTTGACGTTTCTGATTTTCTTGTATTGTTCTTTTGCTGATTGTGAACGCGTTTTTGTTATCTGTGGTGGGGGTGTGTGTGGTGTGGGGGGCGAGGGGGGAGGGCGAGAAGAACGAGGAGGGAGAAGGGAGAAGGAGGGGGTGGGGAAGTTGGTGGTATCGTGACGGGGATGGCTGAAGGTTCGACAAATCAAATCGTTCTTGAGTTGGAGGAGCGGGGAGGTGTCTGGATGCTTGGGAACTCTTTGGGAGGGGATTGTAGAGGATGTTTTAAAAAAAAATACAGAAGCGAGAAACCACCCGGCCCTTCCTTGGATTGAGCGAGCGTTTGAGGCAGTTGGAGGGAATATCAGGGAGCGTGAATATCCTGACGTATAGTGTCGAGAACCCCAATCTGATCGTTCAATCTTGGCGTTTCTTCCCTAACACGTATCCCATCTTATGTAACTTTACCTTCTTATCCTTCTTAACCCCCTTTCTCCTCTCCCCCCCTTTTCTCTTCTTCCCCCCTACCTCATCATCTCCTTCGTGTCTTGTCACAAAGCGTCATTCTCCACTGTAGCAGCAGCAGCTCGAACACCTTTTTTTTCCCGAAAGACTCGAGATAGAAAGAAGAATGTGTAAGAGAAGACGGGAAGGAGAGGGGTTGTTGTGCTGAGGAGGGAGGAGGGAGGAGAGAGGAGGGAGGAGGGAGGAGGGAGGAGGGAGAAGAAGAAAGGAAAGCGATTATATAAAAGGCGAAGCAGAAGAGAAGAGAGAATTGAGAAAAGAGCAGAGAAGTAAGTAGAGAAGAATTAACATCACCCCAAAAAACGAAAAAAACATCAAAGCAGACAAGTAAGCAATCCCTTACAAAAACACTTTACTCCCACTCCCCCTCCCCCCTCAAAAAAAGCAAAAAAGCAAAAAAAACCAAAAACACAGTATACAATATACAACACTCCCCCCTCCTCCTCCTCTTTACTCCCTCAGATACATAGATGCCCATAGTGCATTTCCATGCTGCTGGTGCTGGTGCTGCTGGTGCTGCTGCGAAAGAGATCGAGATTGAAAACGGAAGAGAGGGGGGTGGGTGAGAAGGGGGAGGGCGTGAGGTTGGAGGTTGGAGGTAGGGTTTGGATATTTGTGGGAGCGGGTGGGATGGGGGGATGGAAATGTTGGTGCTGGGATTGGGGGTGGGGGGGGGGGGAGTTGGAATAGAGGAAATGGGGAGGGGGGTGGAGGATGGAGGATGGAGGATGGATATCTTTTCTGTCCCTTCTCACGGGCTTTTTTCAAGGGGAGTACAGTAAGGTTTGCCGTCAGTCAACCGCCGTTTAGAAAACAGCAAACACGAATGCAGCAAAAATGTAAAGGAATCCCTATGCTGAATGTCTCTTCAATAGCTACTGACTAACAGCTCTACACCCAACCCCGTCCCCCAATCAATCACTTACTTCCCCTTTGGCGCCTTCGCTCTAAAACTCCCCTCAAACCCCGGTCTCGCTTTCGGCTTCCCCTTCTTACTCGCCCCCTTCTTCTTCCCCTTCGACCCTTTCTCCTCCCTCCTCTTGGCCAGATTACCCTCCCGTTTCTTCTGCCTCATGGCCTGGCTCTTCTGGACTCCCTCAATGCGTTCGTTCCACTCCTTTTCGCTCTTCTTCTTTTGTTTGTCTTTTCTTTTCAACGTCTTTTTCAGCAGGCTTGTGTCGTCGCGGATTCGTTCGCCGTGAGCACGTTTGCGGGCGTTGAGCCAGAGGTCTTTTTCTTCAATGTCGTCACGTTTGGCGTCGTCGAGGGAGGCGATGCGAGCTTTCTTTTTTTCGGCCGCTTGGAGGGCGGTGTGGGGGTCTTGTGGGCCTTTCGCTTTCGGGAGCGAGAGGGCGGTTGATAGGGTCGGGTCGGCAATTTGGTTGTTAGAGAAGGCGATGCGGCCAAAGGAGAAATTGTTGGTAGGTGCTGAATGTTGGCCAAGCGGAGATGGGACGGCATTGGAGCCCGAGGCAGGAGATAGGAGAGGGGAGCCACGAGAAATTGTCAACTGTCTCTGACGCTCTTCTTCTTCCTTGGCTTTTTGTCGAAGTTCCTTTTTATGGGCTTTTCTCTGTTCCTCCTTTCGCCGCCGGGCTTCCATGAGCTCCTGCCGGTTTTTTGCAGGTGCTCCATTTAACCCGTCGGCTTTCCTCGCTGCGCGAAGTTCTTCGATGCGTAGCAGTAATCGTGCTTTCAGCTCATCCGGATCCGTTTTCGGTAGTTTCAGTTTAATGGTAGGTTTTTCTGGTTGTGAATCTTCAACGGTAGCAGGAGGTGCAATAGATGAGATGGATGATGATCCTGAGTGACCTGCCGAAGCGTCGAAAGCTGGTGATTGAGGTGTTGGCGAAGGGGTTGCTGTAGAGGGTGGTTGCTTCGGTGGTTCATCTAAGATACCTCTAATATCGATGTGATCAATGTCGCCAGTCTGAGGATCATCTTCTCTGTCACTAAGTGCACCGGCACCTGAATCTTCCTTGGAAATCTCTTCCACTTCAGCTTGCTGCTTCTTTTTAGCCTTCTTCGCTTCTACTTTCGCCATTTTCGCCTGCTCCTTGGATCTCCTCCGCTCTCTTTTCTCCCGCTTCTTTTCGGCATCTGTCTTCTTGACCGAAGCAAGCTCCGTTCCAGGCTCAGTGGTGTTGTTGCTTTCGGCGGCCTTGGTTTCCCTCTTTTGCTTTTTGGATTGCTTCTCCGACTTTTTTAAGCCTTGCATTGGTTTCTCAGGCTCAACACCTTCCACCTCGGAAACCTCGTCCTCCTCTCGCTTCCGCTTCCGAAAATTCTCATCCATTACATCTTTGGCGCTCTTCGAATTCTCTGGGTCCAGCTTTGCAAGCTTGGCGTTTCGTTTTTGTTCTTTGGTTTGCTTTTTCCTTTGCCATTGATCCTAGACGAATAGCCGAAAATTAGTAAATATGATAAAACGGATAATATGGCAGGTCAAATTGACTACACATACACTTGTATCTTCGCCATAGTATTGCTTAGCAGGTATGATCTGCAAAAGACCGTCAAACGCTTTGGCGTGGCTTCGTAGCCGTTCCTAGAGAAATTTGTGAGCATACACATGAACAGCCGATTGTGGGGTTGAAGAGTGAGCGAACTTCGAGGCTTTCGCCAGACATTTTCTTTTCAGGACTCTGCTTGGCTGAACAGAAACAGCGTTATTTCCGCTTGCATCAGTAAGCAGCAGCTTGGCTAGTAGCTAAAGAAATATGCTGAACAAGTTCACAGCGACGGCGGTGAGAAGGATAGGTAAAGTAAATGTGCGACGAAATCTTGGCGCGCTAATCTCGCTACTGTATCTACAGTATTTCTGCACAACCTTCAACACTTCGAACAGTCAGAACATTGTGGACGATCCTTTCTGATAGCTTTAAAATGTGTGAAAAGATTGAGAAGTCGCTGCGGTTCCCTCCAAGAACGCAAATATCGAAACAAATCCCATACATCTAGAGAAACCATCTATCGACTAAGCGCATCTGAGTGGCTCCTCGCTGCTAATACTCGCCATCCTTTCTCAATAAGCCCTCAAAGGGATTACAAAACGACCATTGAGACCACCAGTCTGGCAAGTGGTGGGGAAAAATTGATTATGCGCTTTTTAGATCTTCACCCGCGAGGAATTGGTAGGCTTCCAAACAGCAAATCTATCCGCGGCTCCCAAGCGACTCGCTCATAAGCAGATCTATTTCTCATGATTCTCTACTCAACTCCTCAAATCCTTTTATGTCCACATTTCCAATCTCAAAAGGATTACAGCAGTTGCCACCTAAGCCATGCTCATCTCTACCGTGCTCTTTCTCCTCCCCTTCCTCATCTCCGTCTCCGCTCTTCCTCCAATCTCCGCGCCTTCCCCAACCCCATTCCTCCACAGCAATCTAACCTCATCCGTTGGCCTGACAATCGAATGCTTTGCTCGCGACGCCACCACTCGCCCCGTGAGCATCCACAACTGCATCCGCGCCCTCAATCTCATTCGCCAAGAACCACTTTGGGACGATGTTGTAGAATGGTCCGCTCGTCGGTCAGGCACAGAGATTCTACGCTACTGGACATGGGGCCCCTGTGCAATTGCAGTGTTTCCAAAATCGGACACGGCCGTGGACGCGTTTTCGGTACAGGAGGTCGCTGGTATGGCTATGAACGTTCTGACGGCGTGTGTGGCGATGAGCGATAAATGCGGCGGAAGGGTAGATGTTGGGCCGAAGGGGGTATTCAGCGTTGGTGTGAGAGGAAAGCCGATTGATGGAGGCTATGTTTAGATCGCCTGTTTGTGATATTTTGGTCGTTATCAAAGAGAATGCAAACAGTTCAGATGCTATGATGCCATGAATCACGTTCCAACCAGAATCCCCAGTCCAAGGAGACAATTCTCTTATCAACCTGCTTGGCCACCAACAACCACACAATTGTTGGCACTCGCAACACGATGCTAGTTGTCTCAACGGTTACATGGCTCCAGAAAAATGCCTCACGGTATTCTCTCAGAACCTGCATATCTACATTGCTAAATGCGTCTTTGGAACAACTACCATCGTTAACCTTAAGCAAAATCGAGCGTTCAATGTTGCAAATCCTCAATTTTTATTGAAGAGAACCCGAGTAACCCATCTTACTCATTAGGCATCCCATTTCGCAAATTATCATACTTCGAATCCGGGTACGATAGTGTGTTGTTGCTTTTGTCCGTCGTTCCCAGCGCACCAAAAACCTAACAGTGGTTTAGTATTGATCATCAGCCTTTCAAGTACGGATCGACTCACTGTTCCAATAAGACTCTCATCTCCTTTCTTATCCGCACTGCTCTCCCACCACATCGCACCACCCAATCCCTCCTTCTTGATATAATCCACCTTCCTTTCCGCCATATCCTTACTGTCATAGCTCACCATTAGTCGCTTGTTCGCATCATAGCTCCAGCTCGCTCCAGCTTCTGCATCGTAAAGCTCCATTGCTCCTTCCTGAGGCAAGACTTTATAGTCCCATATGCCTTGCTCCCAGCTGCCTTCCCCACCGCCAGAGAAAGGTTGGCCAGGTCCATCTGTGGAAGCAAAGGCTCGGCCGTATATGGGCATGCCTAGCACTACTTTGGTGCCTTCAATGCCTTTCGATTTATAGTAGTCGATTGCTGCCGAAGTCGAAAATGGAGTGCTTGCGGGATTGGAAGCGGAGGGATAGAGGTTTGCTTGGTGCCCGGAAACATTAGAGAAGGTTCCAGCATAGTCGTAGGCCATTAAATTCCAGAAGTCGAGGTATTGGTCCATGTCTTGGAGGCAAAGCTTTTCGTAATTTTGGGGCCCTGGAAAGTGGTTAGACAAGGGTACGAAGCTCATGTTCTCATGTTGGTACTGTACCCGCTGGGCAAGCCACAGTCAGCAGCATCTTGGAGCCATCGTGAGTAGACGAGTAAGAATCTAGTGCCTATAGACCGTGAGTGTGGAGTTGATAACGAAGTGATTGCCTACCTTTCTTGTTTCCTCAAGTAGCAGGACGAAATTACTAGCTTCTCCATCGTCCTTCGGATACTCCCAATCAATGTCCAATCCTAGAACGAGTTAGTAATGATCGCCCAAAACTGTATAGGACATCTCACCATCAAGTCCCAAGTCCTTGACTAGCTGGACGGCCGTATTGGCAAACCTTTGTCTCCCTTCTTGCGTTGAAGCTGGTTGTGCAAAATTCGAGGAGTACGTCCATCCACCAATTGACAAAATAACCTTCAATTGCCGGTTACGCTTCTTCAAAATGTAGAGTTGCTTGATACAACCATAGACATTCATACCTATGTGCCAAATGAGCATAGATCTACAGTTAGAAGATGGACCAGATCTTACCCGTATCATTCCATGAGTCGGTTGGATAGTGCTTGTCCTAGGTAGACACCGAGTTGAGTCGTCTGTTGGGGGGAAAAACGTCCTGCGAAGACATACCGTATCGCTCCATGTATCTGTCAGATATCTTTGCTCGATAGTCTATCAGAAATAGCTTCACAACTGTAATAGAAGAGACCCTACACTTCTCCGCTTTCAGGCCGGACATTAGCAAACGCATACAGCACATGCGTGAATTTATCCGCAGGCAGGTCTTGAGGCTGATGATTTCTTCCGTAGATGGCCCTAAGAAGTAACATTAGTGTGAACACACTGGTGTGGATATCTGTATCACAAACAAACCAATTGACAAAGTATGCCACGGTCTTGTACTCGGTCATGATTGGTTCTACAATACTGGTGTTTTGGGATGGCAGAACATGAGCTTGATCAGCAATTCTGAGTCCGAATACTAAGTAGAGCGTTAGGGCAGGCAGCAATATAAGCAAAGACAAGTAGGGTAATTATTGTATAAAATTCCGAAATCGAGCCATAATGGCTAAGCGGAGCGCATATCACAAGCAGGAAGATTTATTAGGCATGTCACAAGCATATAGCATCAGATAGAAGATGGAGCAGAACTAGGACTTCAAGCTCTACTTACTTCTTGCACAACATGAAGAGAAAAGACCATGTCCCTTCATAGCGAAGCCGATTCAAAACATCTCAGCCGATCCAGTAAGGTAGATGTTGCCTCGCCTACGAGAGGCTAGCGCAGGCAGAAACAAGAGTCAACAAACAAAGCACGGGCTTAGTCGAGGCTGCTCCGAGAGATAAGTGCTAGCCTTGCTATTTGGTTGCGAGTAATCCTATGTTTTTAGTATGTCTAATAGGACGATTATTTATATAGGTTGTCGAGAAGGTATAGTGATTAGCTCGCAGTCAGACAACCACAAAGCGTATGATATGCGGAAAAGGCAACAGACGGATAGGGTTGGATTTTGCCATTTATTCTGTTAGAGTAATCCGGCTATGGAGTATGGATTACTGGTGTTCGCTGGCCGCTGAACTACACCTACTCCCTTTTTGATCGAACCTTACTCAGAGAGCTTCCTCAAACGAGTATACAGATAACATTGATAAGGCTTCTGGTACAATAGGGAATTCACAGGATCATAACGCCCTTCTGAGCTGACTGGCCCCGTACCGCACGAACTTGCGTAACCTCATAACGGAACTTTAGCTACCTAGCCCATTCACACTCGCCCCGACTTTCCGGTCTGGATTTTGGTATTATCAGTATTTTTCTCATCAAACGGATGATCCCCTTTCCAAGAGCCACTGAAGAGATGCTGCACCATGGCCGTATCTTCTCCTGGACTACCGCTGTTTGAATGTGCTTGACCAGATCCGAAGGCATTAATTGGTAAAATTAGAATATCCCCGACAAGCCTTGGTGTTAACATCCCGGTTACGTTCTGCCATGTGAAATTTGTTCCAGTAGTATGCGAAAGGCCTTCGAAAACGGCTTCGGTGAATAAGGCGGGTCCAGTGGTGTCGAGGACGTCCTGAAAAGAAGCCTTGATGCCGGATACTGTCTTCCCCTGTTTCTGGGCGAGTTGTCGAATACGGCCAATCACCCGCTCTACCGCCGTCTGCATCAACGGGTGCCCCGGCTTTGCCATCATGGCCCATGTGCAGAATTGCAGGTCAAGAGTCCAGTCAATCCACCGGCCTCCCCCAAGCTTGTCATACTCTACGCCGATTACAACATTGGCATGTCTCTTGAAAGCTGAAGGTATCCAGTCTTCGATTGGCTTCAACGCCTTGGTGTCGATATCACTGTACACCCCGCCATCACCAAGAAGGACTAAGTATCGGATTAGGTCGGCACGTAATATCGGGTCCTGAAGATCTGTAAAGGTTTCTTCGATATCTCTCATATGCCCGAAACGCTCCCGAACATAGCTCTCTGCGCTGTGTTGAGTGATAATCTCGTATCTATGTTTCTGATTCAACGTTGTCCAAGACTGGATCACAGTTCGATCCTTGTTGGCTAATCCCACGGCACTGGTCCTCCCAGTTTGCCAAATCTTTCTAGGGAAATCAGGTATGTCTACGGAGGCATTTTGTGGAAGAGATTCGGAGGCTTGAAAGAGAAAGCTGGTTTTAGCCAGCTGAAGGAAGTGGAAGCAGAAGGCTGTGACAATTACACAATAGGTAATGAGAAGTATGCGCGCGTATTTGGTATCTGGAGGGAGTGTCCAGTTCCCAGCCATTGTTCTAGTCTTGCAAAAAGCATCCAACACGGTCTAGGGATCTTAGGAAACATATGTACTTGATCTGGGGTGAGCAAGGAGCGCCCATGTCTCACACATGAGGAATGAGACAATTAACAGGACAACAAAGCTAAACACTGAAAAGCCTTATGCATACATTGCACAATTATAATAGGCGACTGAGAATCAAGTGAGAATCGAAACTCATGAAGGTCCAATTGGGGGACCTACTGTATGATGTGGCATGCCTATCCCATGTGCCTAGAAAAATAAGAGTCAATGAGCCCAAGTCATGTAAGACCTCGAGAACGAGAGGCGAAAGTCTTCGAACCAACCATGCTCTAACATGGCCAAATACCAGAATAAACGGCATTATGATTCAAGGCAGACGTATATTCGTGTTTTAGCCCGATTGAATAATTGATTTGTAAAGGAATTGATCAGACATGCCGGTCGTTTCGATCGCAACGATGAACTGCTTCAAATTCGGCGTGCAGATGAATTACTTGAAGCGTGTCACATTCAATTTACTTTAATCTTGTCGCTCTTTGTTTTCTACTGCTCCTTTCTCGATTTTGATTGTCGTTGCAATTCGGATGTTTTCATTCTATCAAGGTATCACGGTTAAACAGCGAATTGGTGTATGATATGTCAAACAATAATTTGTTCGAAGGCTAACTCCCCGCCAACCCCATCCCCCCAATCCTCCTTAATCATATCAGCGCACTTCTCCCCAACCGCATACGCCACCATCTGCGTATGTCCGCAGTTCAACTCTGGCATAACCGAACAATCCGCTACTCTGAATCCTCTAATTACTGCCCCTGAGCTTCCACCTGAATACCCGTTTCGGTTCTCATCTCGGCCAGCGCCTCGACGAACTCTGAGTCTCTCGTCCAACACGGCCATCGCATCGTCATCTTTGCCCATTTTTGCAGTTCCGGCGGGATGATAACCTTTTTGTCAACAATCAGCCTGAGAACCAAGAATGTTCAAACTCGCCAACCCCAATGGAAGAAAAATCTGAACCCATTCCCCTCGCAGGAAACTAAGAAAACAAGGAGAAAGACCCACCAGTAGTCGCCTGCTCCCTCACAAACACCTTCCACTCCTCCCTCTCATTCAACAAATGATGTCTACTCCCCCTCGGCCATCCCCCCACGGCAACTCCTCTTGTCCCCTTTCCCTCCATTACAATCTCATTTCCCCACTCGCACGCCACCCCCAAAACCTCCGCGTCCAGTTCCTCCCCTAGGTAATTATGATCTATCACCGTTTTCATAGTGCAATCCCCACCTTTAATGCTAACCGTCCCCCTGGATCTTGGCGAGAACAGTTGGACAATGAGAGCAAACGCGTGCTGATTTTCCTGGGATGGGAAATCGTGGGTTTTGTTCCCTAGATAGCATTCCGTCGTGAAGAATTCGACGTGCGGTTGGCTAGAGAGAAGGTCCATGGGGTCTCGGCCGGGGTTTTGGCTGAGGCTGCTAGTCCACAGGGGTGAGGAGGCGAGGCGGTTATCTAGGCGGGCGTAGGCGAAGGCGCCGAAGGGAAAGGCTGTGGGGGGCGCCTGGGTTAGGAGGTATTTGGGGATGGGAAGGGAAGGACGGGATACGAACTGGAGAGGAAGCCCGTCTTGTGGGTTTTCCATTGGGTGTAGGAGGTTTGGTAGGCAGAGGGGTGGTGGATTAGGGCGTCGGTTGTAAGGTTCGGTTTCGAGACTTCGTAGTGTAGGAAGACAATCTGGGGGGGACGTCAGTTTGAAATGAGAGATGTTAGGGTAGGTTGTGCAGGGGCAGGCCAAAAATTACCAGGTGGTCAAGGAGATTTTTTCCTACACCGGACAGGTCCACTTTACACTCGATACCGAGTTGTTCGAGCTCGCCGGCCGCGCCTATCCCCGAGCGGAGCAAGATAGCAGGCGTGCAGTAAGCACCCGCACTGACTATGACTTCCCTTTTCGCGTCTATCATTCTCGCATTCCCAGCTTTGTCAATAATGCGCACAGCGGATGCTTTGATTTCCCCACCGCCTTCTCGGGTAAGAATGACCTTATCAACGGTGGTCTCCCTGAGGATGGCCAGGTTCGCATCGCTCTTCCGGAGAAAATCGGCGGCTGTGCTTCTCATGCCCTGGTGCACGGTTCTGGGTGCGTGGCCGCAGCCGTGAGGATTGTTACCGCTGGAAAACATATCGTCTTGTTTCCTGAGGCCTTGGGACTCGAAGGACTGCAGGAGTAGTTTGGAGATAGGGGCTAGGTCGTGCGGTTCTGTATGTAGCGGTCCTGTGGTTCCGTGATTTGAGAGGTCGGCGTCGAACCATGGTTTTGAATGGAAAGTCTCTGCCTGCGCAGGGGGTTCAGTACGAAATCCACTTTTGGTCGGTTGCATGCACAGTACTTTGTTCATGTAGGAGAAAACTTCATCTCCGCTCCACCCTTCTAGTTCCCATTTGTTGAAATCATCTTTAGTTCCCCGGATACAAAGAGAGCCGTTGCAGCCGGTGGATCCTCCAAGGTACTTTCCCCGGCTAGCTGCCACTCGACGCCCGTTAAGTCCAGGCGATGGTTCTGTTTCGAGATTCCAATCTAGTTGATTTCACGATCAGCATGTTGAGGTTGGTGTATTGGTCACAGTGAGCAAGCAAAGACCGTCTTCTCCGCCGAAATTCTGTGACCATCCGCCAACCATTTGGGTGTTCTCAATCAGACTGTTGTGCCGGCCGGCTTCGATGACTAGGACGGATACATTGGGTGTTTCTGCGAGGCGGCCTGCGATGACTGAGCCCGATGTACCTCCCCTAATGGCCTGAGCTTAGCGACGGAATGTCTATCTAAAACTGTGCGAACGAAAGCATACCCGCAGATGATGTAGTCGAAAGATGTGTCGTCTGGCGTCACGGACACTCCCTCCAGTACCGTGGCCGGCATCTTCTCTAGTATCCACTCGTACTCTTTCGCGTATCGCTTTAGGCGTTGTTCCAGAGCCAAATGGCGACGCTTAGATTCTTTTAAATCTTCTCTTTCCAAATACTAAAGATACATAGAAGACATTCGGTGTCGAAAAGAGAAGGTAGGAATTTGCACGCCCTCTCCGACCTTGTAAAAGCAATGGCATAAATATCTGAGACCATAGGTGTTACGTGACAGCTTTGTAATCGTACTGCATCGCAAGCAGAGTCAGACATGCACCCTTCATAATCAAAGCGTACCGATCAACTCAGATCACTGAATCGATCGATCGGAAATAAAACTGCAAGCAGTTCAGCGCAACATGTTGCGACAGACTTGGCACTTGGGCTGTGAAGTAAGCAAAATCGACATGTGCGAAAGAAAGTAGAATAATCAAAAAGAAAGAATCTATGTAATTTCCCCGGTCTATACACATAGTACTCCGTATGCACAGCGTTTTCTCCATTTTCCCTCTGAGCTTACGCTGCACTTTGCGATTATAAATATGACATATTCCGTGCCCGCATCCCAAGCAATGGCCTATGCTTTTATTTCTTCACCACCTCTGACTCATGTCGGCCGATTCGTTTTGAACCTATTCGCTGTCTCCTCCTCATAACCAAAAGTCACGACAATCTGTTCAACGTCTTCAAGACCATGGTACACACAGTTCGAATGTTGATGTGTCCATCCTCTTCATCTAGTCAAGCGAGAATATGTATTTTTGAGAGTCGGCCTGGGTTGGGGGGTGCTGAGCACTCTCTCCGTGCGTCTCCCCGGCCTCGTAAGGACCTAGTCTGCATGTGATCGTTGCAGGATGTTATGGGCTTGAGTAGGGAGGTTGGTTGATACAACACGCGGGACTAAGCTGCCTAAATTCTAGCCCTGCACAGTATTATCTCATCATTTGAATCTTTCAGATGTTAAAACTAACGCGTGAGACTTCCTGACATCGTAAAACGCGTTCATCAAATCCTCGCGTCACGCGAAGTTCAAATAATTTTCCAGTGCTCTTTTATGGATCAGATCTATTGCGTGACTCGAGCATTTTAGTTTTATTAACGTGCTCTCTTTCAACTGATCTGCTGTAGATAACTGACTACACTCACATAATGTCATCAAGACCAGAGCTCAAGGTGCTTAGCCGTTCCCGTCAATTATCCATTATTGCTCACTTTGTGTTAGGTCGACGACGAGGTCGGGTTCATCCGCTTCTTTCGAGGCCTTCCAGTAAAAGATGACGAGACTATTCGGATCTTTGATCGGGGTGATTGGTATACAGCTCACGGAGATGATGCGGCCTTTATTGCACGAACAGTGAGCTTCTGTGACCATCAGAACCCTGCCAGACCCCTTCCTGACTGACGGCTTCCCCAGGTCTACAAAACTACATCTGTCATCCGCCAGCTCGGCAAGGCAGAAACCGGACTTCCCTCTGTCACGATGACCGTAACCGTATACCGTAGTTTCCTACGAGAAGCACTCTTTAGGCTAAGCAAGAGAGTTGAAATTTGGGAGACCACTGGCCGTATGCAATGGAAAATAAGGA
>JAABUH010000165.1_pt1 | contig 100282 bp, 83 predicted proteins | sample 5559121 | NCBI WGS metagenome assembly JAABUH01 (sample SAMN10711871, study PRJNA513364) | rock metagenome | isolation source: Antarctica rocks | place: Antarctica: Victoria Land, Battleship Promontory nord | collected 2015-12-28
AGAAACGCTGTCGCTCAAGCGTTGTCGCGTATGACTGCTCAGCATGACAAGCTAGTCACGATTGAGCAATTAGTTATCTTGTTAAGACAAGTCTTCGATGATTCAGACAAGCAAGAAATCGCTCAGCAATTCATTTCAGCTTTAAGAATGCGAAATCGCATCGTCATCAAATATTTGTTCGATTTTCAGCAGCACATTGATGCAATTGAATATGACGTCGTAACTCGAAAATTCAATTTGAAGAATGAACTATTCAGCGAGCTCAAAGCTCTATTGATTCAGATGAATGTCAGCAGTCTGAACTATGAGCAGTTGATTATCAAATGTCAGCAATTGAATAGTCAATATCGCGTCACAGTACAGAATCTTCTCAAGTCAAAAGCAGTGATTCACTCTGTCTCTGTGATTTCTACAGTTCTCGCGTATCTCGTCAAATATGCGACACTTTCGACAGACTCAAAAGCTACGATCTCGAGTTCGAGAAACTTCATGAACTTATCGATCATCAACATGAAGAAACGAGACTCACTGATTCTCAAGAAGCATCAGCATCGCATGATCAATCATCTGTGTCTATACTGCGATAAGTCTGAACATCAGACTGCGATCTGCAATTCAAAGCTCAAGATTCAGCTACGAGTCATCTCATTATTCATCTTCGCAATCTCTATCGACAATCTCGCTTTCAATACTTCTTTCGTCTTGAGAAAAGTCTAGTCTCTGCGTACAGTCGCTCGCAGAGACAATCGAACAGTCTGAAAATCTCTGCACTCTCAGTTAGCTCGATTCATCGATTAGAAAAGAAGATGAACAATGATCATCTCATGCTCTCAGATAATCTAGAAAGCAATAAAATTAATGTCAATCTTTCTGTTTTGATTGATATCAACGTTATTGATTATGCATTTATTAATGACTCTTTCGCGCAAAGACACTTTCTGCTCTGTTTTTCTTTGTCTGAAATCTGTATTCTTCAGAAGTTTGATGATCAATCAGTCATATTCAATTTAATCACTCATTACGCTCTTGTCAAACTTCAAGTTTCAAGCGAGAAGCTTGAAGAAACTCTCTTCTATGTCATTCAACTTTCGCAATTCTCAGTTGTTCTAGATCTGCTCTGATTAAAAAGTCATAAAGCAATTATAGATCTGCGTCATAATCAGCTCATCTTTGAATCTCAAGTCAACTCAGAACTTGTACTCAAAACTCTCTCAAGCATCTCGATTTCAACTGTGTCAGTATCAATCTTCTTGACGTCTTCGCTCTTGAAACATCTGAAGATCTACGCTATAGATAGTGCTTCGTTTCTGCGACTCGCTAGAAAAAAGAATCATGATCTGTTTGTCATATTCATGAGAAATATCGACAAAGTTCTGAAAATCACGTCTTTCGTTGATTCTGTCACGCTATTGCTTTTCGAATATCACGACTTTCTAGATGTTTTCTCTCGCGAATTGATGAACACTCTATCTGAACGACGTCTCTATGATCATAAAATTCAGCTGCAGAAGAACAAAACTTCTATCTTTGAATCTTTATATGACATGTCTCAAGATGAGCTTCGAGTACTAAAGAAATATTTGAAGAATAATTTGATCAAAGACTTTATTCAAGTCAGCTCTTTTCTTGCGATCTCTTCGATACTCTTTGTTAAAAAATCAAGCGAAGAACTCAGATTTTGCGTGAATTATCGAGATCTGAACGTCATGACAGTTAAGAATCGATATTCATTATCTCTCATTCAAGAAATTCTAGATCGACTGATTAAGATCAAGTACTACATCAAGTTAGATATCATTGCAGTCTTTAATAAACTGCAAATGACTTATGAAGACGAGTGAAAGATCGCTTTTCGAACACGTTATGACTTATACGAGTACAACGTTTTGCTCTTCGAACTCACAAATGAATCGTCATCATTTCAGAACTTCATTAATGACATTCTGCATGACTTCTTGAACATTTTCTGCATCGCATACATGAATGATATCTTGATCTATAGCAACAGCAAAAAGAAGCATACTCAGCATGTTCATCAGATACTGAAGTGACTTAGAGTCGTTGAACTACAGATAGATATCAAGAAATGCAAATTTTCAGTTATCGAGATCAAGTATTTGAGTCTAATAATCATCACTCACGAAATCAAAATGAATTCTGAGAAGATCAATGTCATCATGAATTGAGCTGCATCTCAAGACGTCAAAGATGTTCAGAGCTTTCTGAGCTTCGTCAACTTCTATAGACGATTTATTAAGAAGTTTTTCAAGCTGATCGACTCGTTGACTGTCTTAATCAGAAAAGATCAGTCATTTAATTGAATTCAGAAGTATCAATTCGTCTTCGATCAACTTAAGCAGACGTTCATCACTGCTTCTATCTTAATGCACTATAACTCGAACCTACTCGTGACTGTGAAAATCAATGTCTTCGACTATGTTGTGATCGAAGTCATGTCTCAGCGAGATGATAACGAGCAGTTAAGATCTGTGATCTATTTCTCTTTCAAAATGCTACTCGCAGAATGCAACTACGAGATTTATGACAAGAAACTTCTAGCTATAATCAGAGCTTTTGAGAAATGAAGATTCGAACTGAAAGGCACGTTAGATTTCGTTGAGATCATTTTCGATCACAAGAATCTAGAATATTTCATGTCAATCAAGCTGCTTAGTCGAAGACAAGTCAGATGATCAGAATTTCTCTCTCAATTTAACTTCAAAATCGTGTATCGTTCGAATGAATTGAACACTCAAGTCGATGCACTCACGCGTCGATCAGAAGATCTTCTCTTGAACGAGAGAAATAGTCGTTGAGAACATCAGTGACAGATCGTGCTAAAATCAAAAAACCTGAAAATTCAAGTCTTAATCAATGTTCTCGATGATAGTGACTCTGAAGCACTTGAATCAAGTGACTCGAAGAACGAATCAGTGATCTCTGAGCAGTCTGAATCATCAGAGAAAATGTCTATGAATGAGCTAGAAGAACAACTCTTCGCAGTCTATTTCAATGATGAATGAGTACAGATCATGATAACTGTGTTAAGAGATGATCAACGAAAGCTTAAAGAATTTTCGTTAGCGAAATGTATGCTGCGAAGTGATCGAGTTTACTATAGAGATAGACTATTGATACTCGAAGATGAGAAACTGCGACTACGTCTGCTTCAGTTAAGTCATGACACGTCTATTGCGAGTCATTCAGAAAGAGTCAAGATTTATGAAATACTCAATCGTCATTATTACTGATTCGAAATGATCAAGACAGTAGCTCGCTTCGTACGTAATTGTCATCTATGCTCTCGAGTGAAGATCTCTAGAGAAAAATATCAGAGAGCTTTGAAGTCTCTTGATGTACTCAATCGTCGCTGAAAAGACATAGTCATGAATTTCATCGTGACAGTATCTGAAAGTAAGAATCTGAACGAAAATTCGACAATCAATATTCTGATAGTCGTGAACAGACTATCTAAACAAGTGCATTACGAGTCTATGAGTGAAATTACAGTTCTAGATACAGCTCGAGTTTTTTATCGTGCAATATGAAAACATCATGAATTATCTGATTCAATCGTCTTGAATCGTGAAACTCAGTTTGTCAGTCACTTTTGAGACGAACTTTGTATTCGATTGAAGATTCAAGTTCGATTGTCAACTGCGTTTCACTCAGAAACGAATGATCAAATCGAGAACGTCAACGACGTTTTGAAACAATATCTTCGAGTCTTCGTGTTCTTTATGCAGAACGACTGAGCTGCATGACTGTCATCAGCTGAATTTGTCATCAACAATCACTTCTTCGAAAGCACTCAGTGCACGTCGTTTCTAGCTAACTTCGAACAGCATTCTTGAATGAGATTGAAATCAAAGAAGACTCAGAAGAACGTTATTGAACATTCGAAATGAATACATGTCGATCTGTTTGTTCAGAAAATGAATCGAATCAATGAAATTCTGCGAGAACAAATGATCTTAGCTCAAGCATATCAGAAACAATTCGCTAATGTTCATCGACAACACGCTCTCAAGTATGCAATTAATGATATGATTTGATTAGATGCTCGCAATCTGATGATTCATTGACTCAGCAAGAAGTTATCTAATAAATTCGAGAAATCTTTCAGAATCATCAAAATTGTTAGTTCTCATTCTTATCAGCTAAAGTTGCTCAATGACTGATTCTGTTTCGACGTCTTTCATACTTATCTGCTTCATTCTGCGATCAACAACTTCTTATCTGAACAAATATCTCTCGCGTCGTTTTCAATAGTCTTCGTTGAAGAAGTGCTTAGCTGAAAGATGAACGAAATATTGAACTTTCGAGTAAAGAACTCTCAGCTAGAGTATTTAATTAAGTGAACTGAGATAGAAGAAAACAGTTGAGTAAAGTTTGCGAATGTGATGAATGTCATCGAAGTCATGAACGTCTATCACGCTCGAAATTTCGATCGTTCGAATAAGAATTCATGAATCGCTTACGTGCAAGAAAGCAGCGACTCTGAATATGAGTCAGAGAATTAAAAGTCTCGCAGAAGCTTTGACTTCAAAAAGAGAAATCTATTGTCACGGTTTTAGCATGTGTTACTTGAAAGATGTTGAGAAAAGAGATGTTAGATCACTTAGATGATGTTGAACAATATTATAGATGATGATAGATGTGAGATTATCAGTGATGTTATGAGAATCTCTCGATATGAATGATACTCAGCGTTCATGAAGTATAAGAATCTCTGAATGATCTCTTTCTTTTCTTTCTTCTTCGTGCAACGTCTTGTATTTAAAATCTAGTTATTAGAATTTCATTCTGATTTCATTCAGCCCTCAGTTCGTGACATAACTAGAGAGCGATATTTTCTGATGCGAAGACGAAGCTTTGAACATGACTAGCTAGTAGATTAATAGCTCGAGAGCGATATTTTCTGATGCAAGAGCGAAGCTTTGAACATGACTAGCTAGTAGATCAATAGCTAGAGAGCGATAATTTCTAGAACGAAGCTTTGAACATGACGAAAATGAATAGAGTCATAAAGATCTAACTCTAATCATTACACAGTGAACGTTAGTAAGTTCATTACGTAATAATTAAAGCAAGCTTCGATCAGATGAAATAGTAGTCACTAAATCGACGATGAATTGAGAGCGACAAGATATATGAAAGCAACGAGATGTTTTAAATAGTTGCATGATCTTACAAGATAGTAAATGAGCTACTCTGTCACTGATTCTTGCTGAAATGAAGATGATAAGATGTAAAGATGATTGCATGATCTTACGAAGTAGTAGAATCTACTCTGTCACTGAATTTGATAGTACAATTTCTTATTTTCTTATTTCTTTCTTTCTTATTTTCTTGTTTTTCTTACGAAACTATTTTCTTTCTTATGAAATCATTTTCTTTCTTACTATTTCTTATTTCTTTCTTATTTCTTATATATCAAAAATGAAAATAACAACAAGTAATGCTAGAATTTAAACACATGATCTTTGCATTTAACAGATCTGAGTCTGTGAAATTCTGATTGACTAGATTTATTAAATTCAGAAAGATAGTTTTGTCTTTGATCTTTGAAGAAATCGCTTTAGAAAACATGATGATGAGACAGAGATAGAGAGCGAAATTGAGTATGTAAGCTTGAGAAAGACGTGTTGTCTTTGACTCTGTGATGCATGTTCTTTCTCGCTGAGTCTATGAAACATGATGTATAAATTCTTCATGAATAAACACGACTTAATAAATGAGTCACAAGATGAGCTTCAAAGCGAGTCACTAGAGAGAGTTCTTGCAGATGAGTCATGAGATGAGAGAATAAATGAATCACAAGAAGAGATTCAAGCAGATGATTTAGACGAGAATACAGAGACATTTCTGATGAGTGTTCAATGAGAATCTCGAGCAGATGAGTAGTGAGATGAGTTACGAAATGAGTCATGAGATGACGGAAAACGCGACGGGAAAACAGTGAGCTTTTGCATGAGTTTTCAATGTAAATCTCTAGCATCTCAAGCAGATGATTGAGTAGATGAGATAGTCAAGAAAATTGAAGAGAGAATTGAAGAGACTGAAAAAAGAGAAGTGATTTGAGCATAGAATCGCTGCAAATTTCGAGTAGATGATGAGTAAGAGAATGAGCTTGTAGACGAAGTTGAAAATCTAGACGAAGAATGAGAGAAAGAAACAGTGAGCTTTTGCTTGAGTTTTCAACGTAAATCTCTAGCATCTCAAGCAGATGATCAAGCAGATGAGACAGAGACTGAAGTGAAAATCGAAGAGATTGAGAAAAGAGAAGCGATTTGAGTGAAGAATCGCTGCAAATTTCAAGCAGATGACGAGCGAAGAGACGAGCTTGCAAATGACGAAGTCAAGAATCTAGATGAAGATTGAGTGAAAGAAACAATAAACTTTCAAGCTGACAACGAGATGAATTTTCAAGAAACAGTCGAAGCAGATGAAGTTGAATTAAATCATTCAGATTAAACAAGCTTTATGATCTGTTGATGAGTCATTTCTCGCTTACACATTCAATGTATCTTGTTCAAATCATCATCATCATTGAATAGCTTCAAATGCTTCGTTTCTTCTTAAGCTATTTCTTTAGCTTGAGTTTTCTTTTAAGTTTGAGCTTTCTCTTGATTCAGCTCTTTCTGAGCTTGAGCTTTGTTCTCTTCAGCTTCAACACACATAGTCTTTATATGCTCATATAGTTGAGTTTTCTGCTTCTTTGATTTTTTCTCTCACTCTTCAAGCATGAGTCTCAATGTTTGAGCAATATGTTGATCTTTCAAATCAAACATCTGCAGCAGCTGTTTTCTAGTCTTCGAAGAAAAAATTATCAGTTGACTCAAGCTGATTGATGCATTCATATTCAGCTCGCTTAAGCTGTTCATCAATGCGTTCATTGTTGCAAAAATGAACATGTCACTTTCTGTTGTTTCATCACTGCTTTACTCAATATCATGAAAATAATATTCTTACGTTGAGCTTTAATGTTAAAAGATAGAATACAGATGTGATATAAAGAGCTTCGAAATCAACAAAGTGAGCATGAATACATGCAATGATCGATTTAGTAAATAGGTAAATCTAGAAGATAAACTAAATACAGATGACTAAATAAATAGATAAATAGATAGATAAATAAATATGTCTTTATGTAAATGTTCTCATCTGAAAAAGAGGTCAAAAGACGATGAGTAAAAGATCAAAAGAAAACTTCGCTCAGAAAATCTTTATAAATGATAGTCAATATTTGTGATAATTGAGTTTACTAAATGAATAGACGAGATCTATAAGAATGATATGACAATGTGATATTCTAAGCAGGCACAGAATGAATATATATTATGATAAAGCTAATTATTAAGAAGCTCTCGATAACTTAAGAGAATCGATCAACTATAGAAAGTTTGTCAAGCATTGTTAAGTTGAACACAACATAATTCATGATATATTAAGTTGAAGATATGACATGATTTAAATGATGTCTTGACAAAGTCACAGAGTTTCAGAGTTAACTCAAATCTGATTTTCGATTCAGTCTCTGATTTTAGTCTCTGATTTAATCTTTATTTGTCAATTCATCATGACAATTGTCTTCTTTTCTAAATGAGTTCATTCTTAATCTCAATAATTAATGTCTTGATTTATCTTGATAAACGATGATGTGTACTCGTGATTTTGCTCTAGAAGCTCTCGATAAAAATCTTCAAACCTTCATAAGAAAACAAGAAAAAGAGAAACTTTCGATTGAATGATGATTCATCTTCAATTATAATGCATGTAAATGACATTATATGTGATGTGTAGTTGACGTAGATGACAGCATCAATCATGTGTGAATGATGCATAAACATTGCTTATCTTTCAATTAAATTGTGTTGTTGAGATGATAAAGTGTAAACAAGAGTGAATAATGATTATTGCTTTGTTTATCACTCTTTCAGTTTTTCTCAATCTTCATCTTCTTTTTATCTCATCTTCGTTCTGTATCAGAGTTCTTTTTCACAACTTAATAAAGAATTGCTTGTACAAATAATTACATTAGTATTTATTTGAAAAACTCTGTTTCAAGTATTGAAATGACGTGCGCTCAATTTTCGACAACTTCAAAGACGTGAAAGATTGATAAAGCTGATGACAAAGCTGATGACAAAGCTGATGACAAAGCTAATGACGTGAGCAAGATATGCAATGCTTATTCTGAATTTCTTTGATCGAGACTGCAATTTAATAATCATAGATTGTTTCAAAGAAGCTGAATCTTCAACGTTCTTATGATCATGCAACGTTATCTTTTGTTTTGAAACTCACTACATTTGTTGATTCTGATGATGATCTGAATGTCTTCAATAAAAAGATGAGTGATGAAATAAGTTTTGATGCTTTCTCAGCATCAAGATTCTTACTTGACTCGTCTTAAATTTCTAGCAATAGAAGAATGATAAGTCGCGTACTCAGCGTTCAGATGTTGTTACTGATTCTTTTCAGCTTTCAATCATGAAGATTAGCGAAAGAAGTGCTGATGCTTCTGAGATATCAAACAGAGTAATGTGCATTAAATGTGCATGTAAATTTCATGATGAAGAGATGATGCAAAGCTGCAACATCAAGTTTCATGAAAAAGTGATGTATTGACGTTGCATCTGATGCACAAAGAAAAATGTTTCATGCATTGTGATAAGTAAACTTACTCAATGCGTTCGCTAAATGCTTATGTTTGAATTCATAAATTTCAAACGTATGCATTTGAACATTAAATGAGTCTTTTTGACTTGAAACAATATTCAAGACTGCATCAGAAGATGATGATGTGATCTTTATTACAATCTTTATGATCAATCAGATGAAACTGAGAAAGAAGCTCATGATTGCAACATGTGTGAAAGATCATCTAAATGACACACGTAAGTCTGAATCATTTGATGTACAGAAGCTGCAGCTGAAAGAAGTAATGACAGTTAATGACATTGCTTATGATGCGTTTGACGCGTTTCACTATTCTGTATATTCTATCGTGTTTCAATATCATTTGATCACAGTTCTGTAACTGATTTGATATATTTATAAATGAATTTGCTCACTCTTGATTCACTCACTTCACGTTTTAATGTGAATTTTAAGATAAGTGAGCAGAAGAAGAAGACTGTGATTACGTCTTCTGTGAAAGATAACTGATAAAGTTGATGTGATTATGCTGAGATTATACTTTCGTGTCGAGCGCATTTTGCGTCTCTGCGCTTTTTTCTTCTGTCTGTGTTTTTTTCTTTTGTTTGAATGTTAATACTTTTATGTGATCGTCTTATTAAAAAGCGAGAATCATTATAATACAGTGATTCTCTTTCTTTTTAATCATGAGTTTATGCTTGAAAGTGAGTGACTATACTTTTCGTTCACGTTTCAGTCTTATTTCAAAAACTTCTTTAAGTTTCAAGACTTCTTTCATATTTTCGCTTAATATTCATTGATTATATTTCATGAGATACTCTTTTCATTGTATTTTATAATATAAGATTCTCTTTCTTTTTCACTTCTGTAAAATCTTTTCTATCTTTCATTCTTACTTATCATCAATAAGCTCAAGTATGAAATAATCAAATATAAAGTCATCATTTAGTTTATGATTATACAACTTTAAAAGAAATACATGAAAGACAGAATGAACTTTATAAATGATTGAAAGATCAAGACAATACATCTGCTTGTTTATGAATTCTTGTATATGAAAGAGCTTTATCATCTTATTTGATAGTTTTTTGCTCAACTTCTTCTGCTTCAGATTTTTTGCTGATAGCATGACTAAATCATCAACATTAAAGAACTTAAACTTATGTTTTTGATTATAGTACTTTGTCTGAGCATTGATCGCATTTTATCATCATTGCATCAACATGTTTTGCATGTCTTGCAGCATTTCAACGTGTTTTTTTGCTGCTGACACTTCTTCTTTCATAGCATCATTCTTGATGTGTATATCAAAGATTGACTTGTAATCATACATGACTTTAAAGAAATTACAGCTCAACGAAGAGTGCTTCGTCTGATAATACATGAACTCAACTATGAATAAAAGCGTAGCTCAGTCATCTTGCTTTTCTGAACAATATATTCGTAAATAATGTTTCAGCGTTTGATTCTGTCATTCTGTCTAATCATTTGTTTGCGAATGAAAAATGATACTTAGTCGTCGTTTCATCTTTGCATGATAGCAGATCTTTGATCAGAATGCATTGATAAATAAACTATCTTTATTGATAATTATATCATTTAAAACTTCATATCTTAAAGCAATCTTCTTGAAGAACAACTCTGCTAACTTTACAACAGTCAGAGTTTTCTTCATAGACAGATAATGCATCATCTTCATGTAGTGATTGACTATCATGAAAATCAAGTCATATACGACTTCTTTTCATTTACTAAACGACAAATTTGTTATGAAATTCATAGTGATTTTTTTTCAGAAATCTGTGAATCAAGATAATGATTTCAACTCATTATATGATAAATGATGTTTCATCTTTACTCTTTGACAAATGTCACAAGTATCTATATACTCTTTGACATTCTTGATCATACTTTTTCAGTAATATTTGCAATCTAATAGCTTGCTGATCTTGTCAGTATCAAAATGTCTTGCTAATGAATCATCATGATGATGTTTCAATAACTCTTCTCTGATAGAAAGATTTTCTGAAACATACAATAATTCATTGTACTCTATCATTTCTTAACTATACAATGTTCAAGCTTTGACATCACTCTTTCATATACTCATCATCTCGTCTGCTCTTAATTCTACAGCAAATTCATCTTCTTGCTGTAAGATCTTGATGAGCTCAACTATGAATTTGCTACTAAAGTTGTATATTATTTCATGAATTGTCAATACTCTGACAATTGCATGTGAAATGAGTTGTTTGTAATCAACAGTTTCAGTAACAGAATTAAGCTGTTTCTCAGCTACGTTGCAATCTCTATGAATCAACGTTTCAACGTCTGTGCTCTTTGAAGTTGTTAATTCAAATTGAGAAATTCTATCTTTTAAGAAATGTACTTTATTTAAATGTGTTTTTCGCACTGTTAAAGTCATGATTCTCAGCAGCATACTTCTGACATGCATTGCTGAACACATACTTATGTTTTCACTGACATTGTGAACAGACATCTTCTCGACTTCATTAATCATTCATATACAGTAAATTTCATCTTGCAATCTACTTTTGACATGTTTCGCTGAATATTTTCGTTCACTGACACTGTGAATGAACATTTTCTTGACATCGTTAATCACTCATGTTCATCAGTGAATTTTATCTTGCAGTCTGCTTTCAACATGTTCTGCTGAATATCTGTTTATACTTATACTGTGAACGAACGTCTTCTTGATATCATTAATCATTCGTATACAGTATAGTTCTCTGATTGCTACAAATATAAAGCTATTTAAGCTTTCTATTCTAGTCAGCTTTCGCTGCAAAGTGAGCAGCAAATGATTCGCAAAGATGTTCTCATTCTTATAGTCAGATCATCTCAATGATGCATTAATCAAGTTTGTCTTTTCTGATCTATGCGTTATTTCAAAGTTGCAAATAAACAATCTCATGACTCATCTGACTTGTCTTTCGTTTAGCTCTTGAACATTCATAAAACTCTTCAGATTATTATGATCAGTCAGAACTTTAACAGTATGATAACTGTTTTTCACATAGTGTTGTCAATGTTTAAACATCGCTACTATGACTAGAAGCTTCTGATCATATGTCTCATAGTTTTTTTCAACATCTATCATCATTCTGAATCAGAATGCAATCAAATGTCATTGATCTTCGTCATTTAACTGAGACAAAATATTCATAACTGCATAATTGAATGCATTAATCTTGATGTGTATATGTCGCTCTGAATCAAAGTGTCTTAGAATAGATGCTCTCATAAAGATGTTGCAAAGCTGATTAAAAGCTTGTTTCACTTTATTTGATCATATGAATGAACTCATTTTTACATTTTTTACACTATCTCTCAACAGTTCTGTTAAAGATTCTGCTATCTGAGAGTAGTGATGTATAAAACGTTGATAGAAATTGATGAATCTCAGAAAAACTTATATTTCTTAATACATTTTCGATCTGAATCACGTTTTGATGATGTCTATTCTACTTAAATTCATCAAAACATTTTCTGTGAATATGATAAATTCTAGAAAGTTCACTTTAGTGATGAAGAATTCACACTTCTTCAAGCTAACATATAGCTTGAACTTTCTTAATCTTTCAAGAATCTGCTTCATGTGATCTACGTGATCAGTCTTCTCTATGAAGAAGATTAGAATGTCATTCAAATAAATAACACAAAAGTCATTTAAAAGCTCTGTTAAGATCTTATTAATATAAGTTTGAAAGATGATAAACATGTTGATCAAATTAAACGACATGATTATATATTTGAAGTGATTGTAATGAATGCAAAACGTCGTTTTTCACTCGTCTTCACATTGAATTCTGAGACGATGATAAACATTCTTCAAATCTAACTTAATGAACTGCTTGATTCTACTGAGTCTGTTTAGAGTTTCACTAATTAAAGAAAGTAAATGATGATTTTTGACAGTGATCTTATTCAGATCTCGATAGTTCATGCATAAACAAAGACTATCATTCTTTTTGAGAATGAATAGAATAAATGTGTCAATTGAGCTGACGAAGTGCTTAATTCATTCTTTCGCTAAGACATCGTTTAAATACTGTCTCAAAGTCGCTAACTCTGTGTTTGACAGATTATACAATGATTTATATGATGATTTTGCAGTGATTTCAATTGCATGATCGTGATCTTCATGTAAAAGCAATTTATCAACACTCTTTATTAAGAATACATTTTTATATTCTTTCAATTCAATGAGTAAAGTCTGCGTTTTAAACGCATTTGTGATACAACTTGTCATGTTATTCATTGCTTTCACTTGATGTTCAATGATCAACTTTTTGACAATGTTGATCATGACAAAAGCATACACAGTAGACTCATCTTGTAGAGCTTTTGCAAATACTTGTGTGAAGAACAACTCAAATGCGTGTTCATTCACGTTGAAACATTATGTTCTTACGATCATATTTATTCAAATACGCTTGAATTGCATATTCAACATACTTAAAATCAGAAGAGATTCTTTCTTGTCAATAGCATAAAAGATACTTATATCTTTTTTCTTTATGTCTCAACTGTCTCTCAGTCGATAACACATTTTATAAACGTCATAATAATAAACATTCTGATCATTCATTCAGATAAATCTTGAAAGATCAACGTTCAGCAATAACATATCTTGCTTGATGATAAAATGTTGACTAATCACGTTCATCTTGACATCAATATTCATGTAAATCTTCATTTCTGTCTTCTGATCTTTCTGAATTACATGCTTTTTATATATAAGAGTCTTTATGAAGAGAACTTCTTGTTTTTTTCTTAATGATTTGAAGTGTTCATTGAAAGCTTGTCTTTTTTCAAAATCTTAAGATAATTCATATGCAACATTGAATCAATGAATACTCAGTTTACATCAAATTCTTTTGATATATTTTTGATCTTTTCGTCTTTACAATCAGTAAAGTAATGATTCTTTTGATTGCATATGTAACACATTATGTTGAACAAATTCTTGCTATAATATGACGAAGCGTGTAAGCTTGTCTTTGACAAAAAGTTAAGTTTAGTTGATCAATAAGATTTCTTTCACTTTAAATGAGTCTTCTTGTTGACTTTATCTTGATCATGCAAGTTCTCGTCTCAAGATCATTTCAACAACAAGACGTGTTCTTTTCGCAAATTTGTTTTCAATCAAGCAACAAGATTGATTAATGCATTTCATGTGATAGAAATCGACTGCACATTAGTAATGATCATGCGCAGCTCAGATCTCAACTTGATGAATAGATGAGTTCACTTATACTCATCATTATACAATGAAAGTTGATGTTTCAGAGTGCTCAGATGAACTGCAAACGTTCATATCATCTGATTTGAACGTTGCAATGCATTCATGTACTGCTGAGTCATGTCTATGCTTCGATTCATTGAGTCTTCAATTAAATTCAGAAGAAAGTTGATAAAATTGAATCATGTTTGCTGAGCTGCAAACATAGTCTCTTCATGATTGAATTAAAGTTTCTTTGATTCATTCTTCAGATAAATCATGCAGTACAAAATCTTTTTCTCATCACTTTCAAAAAGTCAAAAGATATTTCAAAATGAGATTTCAACATCGCGAATTCACTCTTTATGTTCTCTTATGATTTTGTTATGATACTTCTTCAAAGACATTGAGAATCTTTGCTTTTGCAAGACAATTTCGTGATGACTTCGTTTCATCATCATCAACATTATGAAAACGATGTGTAAATCATTCAAGTTCTTCATAAGAACTCAAGTGAAAACTTGATGATTTTTCTTCGTTGTTTCAATGACTTGCAGAGTTTTAATCTCTGATTGAATAGCTGTTAGCTTCTGTTTCTTTCACAGTTCATCATGTTGAAGCATTGCTTATGTCAGCTGTTTATCAATATCAAGAGAGAGTTCATTTTCTGCTTCTTCACTTTCTGATTTTGTTATGCGACGTTCGTTTTCTGATATAATGTCTTGTAAAATCAAGATGTCATCGTTTCAATTCTGTTACGACTGCGTTGCTGTTATCATGCTTGAATATCAAATCATCATTTCTAAGAAGAGTTTGAAATAATTAGAACTGTGATGATTGAATTTACTAAATAAATAGATGAAGTCTATAAGAGTGATATGACAATGTGATATTCTAAGCAGACACAGAATAAGTATATATTATGATAGAGCTAATTATTAAGAAGCTCTCAATAACTTAAGAGAATCGATCAACTATAGAAAGTTTGTCAAGCATTGTCAAGTTGAACATGACATAACTCATGATATATTAAGTTGAAGATATGACGTGATTTAAACGATGTCTTGACAAAGTCACAAAGTCTCAAAGCTAACTCAGATCTGATCTTTAACTCAGCTTCTGACTCTAGTCTTTGATTTAATCTCTATGTGTCAATTCATCATGACAATATTCTCATGAACTTTGAAGATGTAACTCAATAGCTTTGCTTGAGAAATCTCTATGAATAATAGTCAATGTTCTCATGAATTCTGAAGATGCAACTGAGTCATGCTCAAGAAATCTTTATTAATAGTAACTAATATCTCAATGAATTTTAGATGCAATTGAATCAATGCTGTTTCATGAATCATCAAGAAATGAGACTTCATCTTATGACAACAGTAGCTTTTCTCTTCAAGACTGAGCTTCTGTAAAATGATGAGAAGAAACAAGACAAGATGAGAAAGAATTGAAAATGAAGATTGAAATGAGATAAGAATTGATGTGAACGCATTTTAATATGATGAAGCACAGATGAAACTAAAATAAATTTAAGTCATATCTGAGTTAAATTTGAGTAAGATGTCTGAAGAGCAAAATGAAATAAGACGCATTTTAACGTGATGATGCACAGCAAAATTGAAACATATCTAAATCATATTTGAGTTAGATTTAAATGAGATGTTTGAGTTAAATTTAAACAAGATCTGAGTCAGATTTAAACAAAAGAAAGATGAAATGCAGTTTAATATAATAATGCACAAATGAAACTAGAATACATTTAAGTCACATCTGAGTCAGATTTAAACAAAATGTCTGAGTCAAATTTAGACAAAATCTGAGTCAGATCAAGATTGAATTAAAATGATGAAGATTGAATTTAAAGTTCTTGACATTGACATTAAGATATTACATACGACAGTATATGTGATTCTTCGACGATAGAGTTGACGAGATGATATTCATCAAGTGTTTGCTCACAATTATTCAGAAGATGAAAAGACTTTTAAGTAGAAAAATGATCTTTTTAATTAATGTAATACTTGAGCAGAAATGAATTATAATGTTTATCATGCTTGAAGTTTAATATGCTGTTTACATATCAGAATCTTTTGTCATTCTTGATGATAATGAGTTCTTAAGATTTCTAACGTTGACTTGAAAGAAAATCACTTGCAATATGATTCAGAAGAGTAACATGAAAGATTGAATGAATCTTCATGAATGCTGAAAGATTTAACTCAATGATCAGAGAATTGTTCTTAAAAACATGCTTGATCTTGAAGAAATCAACATTACAATCATTTAACTTAACAGCAAAATGAGCGATGCTGAGATTGTGAACATTCAGTTAAACTTCATCTTTGATGAAGTATTTAAAACAAGAATGATGAAAGAGATTAACATTGAATTTATAAATGATCTGAGCTATAAGCATCTCATCACGTAGATGCTCAGTTAGCTTCTTCATTTTCTTAATATTTCTTCAACATTGATTAACTTGTTTCAAGCTTAAGATGTAAGATTCTCAAGCAAAGATTCAGAAAACTTAAAGTTTAAACGTAAGTTCTGACTTAAATTAATCAAGAAGAATGATGTTAAAGTGATTAATAATGATGCATTATTGATGATGAATTCAACTTCAGAAAGTTACTTAGCTCAATCATTCTGCATATAGTTGATGAAGACTTGAAGATAATGCTTCATGACAGCATTAACTTTCTTAATTTGATCATTGATTTTAAAATGATACATCATTAATAACTTAATGTTTATCTTCAGCATTTTACACATATGCTTTCAGACATTGAAGATGAATTGTGTGTCTCAATCAGACATGAAGAACTCAAGTAAATCATGATGTTTTCAAACATAAGCATAAAAGCAGTTGATAATTTCTTCAACTTTCATAGAAGTGATGAGAATTAAATGTCTCATTTTGATAAAATGATCAATGAAGACTAGAATATATTTATATGTGATACTCATGAAGATATTGAGTGATAAAGAATTTATATAGTTCATGAAGACATTACATCAATGATGTTCAAGAACTGAAAGAAAACACAATCATTCTTGAGTTTGTTATTTAAAAAGCTTAAAACATATGCACATGTGACAGTTTTGTACAAAGCATTAAACATACTTATAAATGTTTGATCATCAGTAAACTTGATTAATCAGTTCATAGCTTTTTGCTCTTTTTGAGTGATCATTGATGATACTATCATGAGCGAGCTGAATGATACAAAGACGTAGTTTATTTGAGTTAAGCATATACTTTCTTTCTTGAAAGTACAGATAATTCTCATGTTTTTCACACTCAATTAAAGAGATCTTGTTGTGATGTTGTGCTTCATTGCAAAGTGCTTCAATTATCTGAACTGCAAATTTGTCATTAATTTCAATTTGCTTTCACAATATTTGAGTGAGAATGTCAGCAAAATCTTCATCAAGATTCAGAGTGTCTTGATTTAACTGAGACTTGACATCTTCAATGTTGAATTCTTTGATTTCTAGATTCATGAAAGTTAAAATTTGCAAAAGTGCTGAAATAATTGAAAACAAATGTAACTAAACTGAATCTAAAGTGATGATTTGTGACTGAAGCTTCATGACTTTAATGTTGAAAACATCAAGAATGAGGTTTTCAACAATATCAAGATTTAAAACATGAGTTTTCAGAATTGTTTAATGTTGATATTGATGTCAAGAATTAAATGTATCTTTCTTTTTAGAAAAGTCTTCTGAGTGACGTGTCAAAGCATTCAACTTATCATCGATCTTGTCAAAATGATAAGTGATGTGATAGTTGAATTTAGACAGAAACTCACTTCAACGAGCTTGATGACGACTTAACTGCTTAATTGACATGAAATACTTAAGATTTTTGTGATTTGTGATCATCTTAACAGAATAAATAGAGTCTTCAAGCTCTGATCATCATTTCTCGAAAGCGCAAACAATGATCATAAGTTCTTTATTCTAGATTTCATAATTACACTCGATTGAGTTATGCTTCTTCAAAAAGTAAGCGACTGAATGAAGAATTTCATTTTCATTGTACTGAAAGAGAATGTTGTTGAATACATAGTTCAAAGCATTGATTTCTATCACAATCTTGTGATCTAAATTATAATGACAAAGAATAATCTTGAAAGTGAAGACTTTCTTAAGAATGTTGAATGCAATCTGACATTTCTGAAATCAGACAAAGAATACATCTTTTCTGATGAGATGAATGAGCGAGATAACTATTTTACTATAGTCATAGATAAATCTTTTATAGAAGTTCGCGAAATTTAAAAAACTTTGAACATATTTAACGTTGATCAAGATAAGTCAGTTGACAATGATGTTTATCTTAAAAGAGTTCATCTTGATCTTTTCAATGATGATTATCAATTCTAAATACAAAACTTGAGTGACATGAAACTTGTATTTGATTATATTTATCTGAAGATTTGCTTCTTGCAGCTTTCACAAAATGAGCTTGACATGAATCTTGTGCTTGAGTTCATTGTTGAAATAGATCAAAATGTCATTCAAATAAACTGTATAAAACTTATTTAAATGTTCATGAAGAGTATTGTTGATGTACTTCTAAAACAAGACAGACTTATTACATAAATTGAAAAGCATGACTAAATACTTGAATAATTCAAATCGAGTGCAAAAGACAATGAAAGTTTCATCTTCTTCTTTAATTCAAAGTCAATTGAATGCAAAGATGATATTCAGCTTGATAAAGATTTTAACTCAACTTAAATGATTCAGCGTTTCTGAAATCAGAGACAGAGAATATTGATTCTTGACTGTGATAACGTTCAGATCTTGATAGTTCATGCAAAAGCAAAGTTCTTCTTTGAGTTTCTTGATGAAAAGAACAGAAGCAATTATCTGAAAGTAACTGACTTAAATGAAATCTTTGCTCAAATTCTCATTCAGATAATGATGAAGTTTTAGAATTTTGTCATGATTCATGTCATACAAAGCGAAGACTGAAAATTGAGCATCTTCTTTAAGATGTATGACATGATCATGAGTTTAATGCAAAAACAAGATATCAATGTTCTTCTTGAAGAAGATGTTTAGAAACTTGAAATATTTGAATGATAGAATTGTGATTGAATCAACGTTTTTACTTTGTCAATAAACTTTAAGATCTTCTTGTGTCGTGAATGCAATTAAATGAAATTTCTTTTTCATTTGATGAAGATTCAGACAATGATTCTTATCATATATACTATCTTGAGAGCGAGATGAAAACTGAGTAAGAGTTAAGCTGTTCTTTGAACAGATAGTTAAAGTCATGTGATGCGATTTTGACTCGTCAAAGTCTAGACTAGAAGATGAGATTGATTCAAGATTCAAGAAAACATTGATTTTCTTTAAAATAATGTTAAACACTTCAATGTCTTTGACACAAGCAGCATGATCAAAGCTTCAAACTCTCAACTTAACTATGTCAAGTTGTATAAAAGATTGATCAAATTGATCTGCTTAAAGAACAACAGAAGTTCTAAAGAAGAAAGAATTTTGATACTTGATTTTTGATGAATATTCTTTTTGAATGACTTGAAAAATACGACTAGAAGCTTCTTGTTTCAAATGAGAAACAAGATTAAACAAGATTTGTTTCTTGTAAATGAGCTGATTATTAGTTGACTTCTTATGAGTGAATAAAAAATCATATTACTTCTTGTGAGTAGACGAGAAACTAAGTTACTTCTTACAAGCGAATTAAGAACTGAATTGCTTCTTGTGAGTGAACTGAAAACTGAATTGCTTCTTTTAAGTGAATGAGAAACTAAATTAATTCTTGCAAGCGAACTGAAAACTAAGTTACTTCTTTCAAGTGAATGAGAAACTAAATTACTTCTTGCAAGTGAACTGAGTGCTGAATTACTTCTTGTGAGTAATCTGTAGACTGAATTACTTCTTGTGAGCAATCTGTAGACTGAATTGCTTCTTGTAAGTAATTCATAAACTGAGTTACTTCTTGTGAGTGAATTGAAGATGAGATTGAAAGAAAGTTACTTTGTTAACTTTAAACGAGAAATTTTCTTCTTGTTAATTAAGATCATAAATCTTGATGAGAAATGAACAACAATGATTAAGAGTTTTAAGATAAAAGAAGAAAGACAAGATGAGAATATTGTGCTCAAAATTGACATTAATGACGTGATGATTAAGTCATAATAGATTCATGATGATGAAATACTGACTTAATTCAGTGATATAAAAGAATAGTTTTTTAATGTGTTTATTGAGAATCATTGTGATTTCAACAATATGAGTAATGTCATTGATTAAAAGAACTTGATCATCAAATTCTTGAAGTCTGTGAGAATGAGTTAATTGATGCAAGAGAAGATGATGTTGTTGCACAAAGAATTTATTCATAAAGACATAAGCAAAGACTTCACTATCAATCAGAGTGAGAATGAGAACTTTAGATTGAGCTTGATGTAGAATACAAAATACTATCATATGACTATTTTTGAATGTTAAATTGAATTCAAAGAGTTTCAAGACAGATTTAGCAAAAAACTTTTTATATGATTAAAGTGAAAGTGAAAAGATTAAGACTAGTAGACAAGATGATATGTATACAGATTTCTGAACATGACTTAGCTTAAAGACTAAACTTTTCTTACAAACAGCAAAACTTCTTCATTTATACTGATGATATCACTGTTGTAAATGTTCATGATACATAAAGTGAAGAACTTTTTATTTGAGCATTCTTTAGCAATTTTGCTTGAATGTTGCAATTTGCAATAGTAGCACAACTTTCACTTGTTGCAGATTTTCTTGATTTCAAAAACGATCAGAGTTTTATCTTAAATGATGATAATGATGAAACTTAGATTTATTAATTCATTGAAAGATGAGAGAGAAAAAGATGAAGATACTGTTGAATAAACTGATCATCAAGTCGAGTTTTGAGTTGACATTTTGAACTCGAATCGAGATCGAGTCGAATTGCTCACATTTTCAACTCGACTTGAGTTGAATTGCTCATATTTTCAATTCAACTTAATTCGTCAAGAATTCAAGCTTGACATCAAGAGAGCTAAATATAGAAATTTTTCCGACTTTTGCATTATCTTTTTGCATTGCCTTTTTGGTAGAATCGTAGAGAGTCATGAAGAGAAAACATGAAGATCGTTTGATAGAGAAACATAAAGAAAAACATAAAGAGAAACATAGAGAGAAACATGAAGAGAAACATGAAGAGAAACATGAAGAGAAACATGAAGAAAAACATGAAGGGAAACATGAAGAAAAACATAAAGAAGAACATAAAGAGAAACATAAAGAGAAACATAGAGAAGAACATGAAGATCGTTTGATAGAGAATCATGACGGGGAAACATGAAGGTCGTTTGATTTGATAGAGAGTCATGACGGGAAAACATGATAGAAAGTCATAAAGAAGAATCATGTAGACTGTTCGATCAAGCTATTTACATCTATCTAATATCTTGTCGAATCGAATCGAGTTTTCGAGTCGAGTTGTCGAATCAAGCTTCTCAATCCGACTCGAGTACTTGAATTCAACTTCTCAATTCGACTCGACACTTTTTCAAAAAAATTCCAATTCGACTTGATACTTTTCGAGTCGAGTATTCAACCTGAACTCAAGTACTCGACTTGACGCGATCAGTCTACTGTTGAAACAACAGTCACAAAGATGATGATCTTTGAATTCAAAGAATTACTAGTCAACGCAAAAATATTCTTGACTTTGATGAATGAAACAATGACAAAGACAAAGTGAGATTGATGATGCTTAAGTTGCTGAAGCTCTTCGTTGATGTTAAAGAATGCTTAAATTCATTAATGAAAGATGAATGATCAAGTTTCATCAAAATTTCGTTAGAAGAAAATGATGACTTGAGTGAAATAATTAACATTACGCTTCAGACAGTCAATCAATGAGAAATCTTTCATCAAAGAATGTTCTTTCTTTTGATAAAAGAGATTGTAGTAGTCAACAAAGTTATTCATGTCTTACTTCAAAGTTTCATGAAGATATAAATGAACATCTTCTGTCTTGAAAGAATTGTTGCAGCAATGATGCAATTTGTATCATCAATTTGCAAAGATGAAAATGATACAAAGATCATTGACTTGATATTGACTCATTGAATTGTGAGTCTTTTTATCTATGATGAATCATGACTCGACATAGATGATCTTGACTTGATGAGAGAAATAATAATCGTCGTTCATGTTCATGCGTTGTATCAGACTCTGCTTTCATGCATTCAATTGATTTTTATCTTTCTCATATTCAAATATGTTGAGAAGCTTCTCAAATCTAGAAGCAATGAAGACAGTGACAGAATTTGCAGAAAGATGAATAATGAGAAAAGATTAATTATTCAAGATTTATGTGATAATCTGAGCTATCATCACAAGAAACTGAGAATTCAACTTTATATAAACTGAAGAACTGAAAACGATGAACAAAGATGAAATGATAACATCATGTTGTCAAACTTTATTTTGAAGCTTTTGCATTATGCAAAAGATCTCAACTGAATTTTCAATCATACTTTAAGTAAACTGTTCAACAGCATGCTCATCGTTGATTAAAAGATTATGAGATGACTTCATTTGAGCGAAAGAATAACTAGATGAGATTTCAATGTATGAAAATGTTGCAGAAAGTGTAGATCTTTCATAATGTCAGAAACTGAGTTAAACTAGAAATACTATTAATATAAAAGACTGATATTATTATTACTTTAATAGAATTTAAATACAAGACAATACATTGAATAATGTATAAAGTGAAAGACAAAAAGTGAAAGAAAAGAATGAAAGCTTAACTTTTATATACATGAATCGAGCAGAATCAAGACTAAACAGTAGTTTTATTAACTTAAGATTGCAGAAGTTTGCACACATGATTAAGATGATCAAAACAGAATTGCTGAAACTAAATTAAAATGATGATGATTAAATTGATGACTTGATTCATTGAACTGCAAAACAGATTCAATGAATCGAGATTATTTAAAATATCAATGATTTATGTTTCAAATTGAGTTGATGATCTGACATCATAACAGAATTAATAACATCATATTTATGAAAAAAGACATCACGTCGAACTAAATGTCAATTCATCATTGATCATGAGTTAATTGTCAAGATTTGCACTCATTATTTACTTAAGTGAATATTGAGCGATCATATTGATAACAACAGCAATTCATGATCAGATGTCAAAAAAGAATAACTTAGTGAGAAAATGAGAAAAGCATGAAAGAAGATCATAAATCATTTAAACAAGAAGTCAAGTCACAAACATTTTGAAGTAGAGAACATTTCAACAAAGACAAAGACTTGAAAGATAACATGCTCAGATCTTTCGTTGCAAATAAGATTTATACTAAGTAGATGTACAACTTTTTTGAAACATGATGATTGAGTGTACTGAGTTGAATATAAATCATAGTTGAAAGTGAATATAATTGACAGAAGTAATTTACAAGAAAAGTGCAAAAGAATTTGACACAGAGTCTGCTAAATAATGATGACTTTGCATGTGATCAAATATGTACTAATTGAATATTACAACATCAACTAACATGAAAAGGCTTTTCAAGACAGATTTTACGCAAGAATCATAGCAAATGTACTGACTCAGAAGTTTTACTGCAAAGTCAGAGATGAAATAGCATATCAAAAATACATGAAGATATTCTTTGATTCACTTTTTACTAATGTCGTTCTCATTGCAGTAACAATGATTGCTCATTGTATATGAGAATATGAATCAGAAAAGCACAGATTAGACAAGTTTAAACTTGTCATCAAGTTCAAGTTACTTAACTCAATTCAGATTGAGTTTCAGTGTTGAGTTGAGTTGAAGAGAATCAACTCAACTCAATCAAGTTGAGTCAGACTCTCGACTTAACTCAGTCAACTTGATGAGTTGACTTGAACTCGATTGCAGATCTACTTTCTATCAAATTTTCTATCAAACTCTTTATCAAATTTTCTACCAAACTTTCTACTATGTTCTCTATCACATTTTCATCATATTTCTCACTATGTTTCTCATTATATTTTCTATCATATTCTCTACTACACTTTCTATCATATTTCCCATCATATTTTCATCATATTTCTCACTATATTTTCTATCATATTTCTCATCAATCTCTCTATCAAATTTTCTATCAAATTGATTGCAAAAAAAAAATTGAGAAAAAGAGAAAAAGTATACTATTTTTAGTACATAGTATACTATATTTAGTAACAAAAATTGAGTTCAAGCAACTCAACTCAATCTTGAATTGAGCTCGAGTTGAAGAAGATCAACTCAATCTCAACTCAAACTCAAAATTGAGTTGAGTTGACTTTCTTCAACTTAACTCAACTTTAATTTGACAACAGATCTAGACAAGTTTGAGAAATTGAATGTAAAGAGTAAGTGAATATTTGCATATATCAGTGATTAAAGTGATTGAAGCAAAGCTGAAATTTATAACATGCAGCAACATGAATGCACATCAACATGACATGAAATCAACAAGTTTGCAATCATCAACAAGCAATATTAAAGATTTTGCTATGTTGTATCAAGCAACAAATTGATAATAATGATATCAAGATGACTATTAATACTTAAGCTGTACTCAATATATACGTTGATTGTCTCAATGATTTTTCATTATACAAGTTAGAAAACGACACATAACTTAATTTAAACACAAGTCATAAGAAAATACTTTTACATCAAGAAAGCATTTTCATCTTTCAATCTTTGAAACTATTATTGCTTATCTTGAAAGCAGTGTTATCAAATAAAGCGATAGATATTGCAACTCATAACTAAATCTTCAATCATTAATGTTATATTGAAGAGATTGATTGAATTGAACATAAAGAACAAATCATCAATTGATGATGCTTGAGTCAGCAACAGTCAAATTCTTAGTCAGAAATCTCACTTAACATCACAAAATAAAGATTCATCACATATCATATTACGAAGCAATGAATATGAGTTTATGAGAAAGTGATAAAAAGATGATGAGTCAACAACAATTAAGATCAACTGAGAATGAAAGTTTGATGACTTATGAGATACTTTAAACATGAAAGAGAATGAATGTTTGTGATATAAAGTAGACAAGACAAAGAAGATTCTAAGCGATGAGATGAAATATGAGAGCTTCATATGTAGAATGAGAAAGAAAAGCATTGTGAATGTAACTTGCAAAAAGAAAGAAATTAGAGAAGAATAAAACTTAAGCACAGTAATCACTATAATCAAATAATTCAAACACAGCGAAATTTTTGCTTTATACTGCGAAAGCGTTTGTGTTGCATGTGCTTACATGAGAAAACATAGTATCGATAGTGATGCAAATGCATTGATCAAACACTTCAAACATTTTGCTTAAGAGTGTGAAAGCGCTTGTGTCGCAAGTGCTGACATGAAAGAACATAGTGCTAGAAGTGATGCAAGTGCACAATAAGAAAAGAGTGACAAGATTGAGAAGAACAATGAAGACGTGTATAGTGACATTAATTACTAAAGAAAAGAAGATGCACTGAACACTGTAATCAGTTTGTGTGACTTTAAAGCTATGTTTGCAATAAATGATGATTACGCTGTTGACAGCTTGATCATATTCAATGAATTTAATGAAGAAAGAACATGCAGAGATAACAGTGAATTACGTGTCTCAATGATATTATTCAACATCACGACTATCAATGCTACAGATATCAAGATCATGTTTGTTGAATCAAATGACAAAGATGCATAGTACGCTCATAGAAATTCTAGAGATTTTAGCGCTTTTATGAATATGTCTCAGCTAAAATCAACGCAAATCTGAAACATAAGATTAAATGAATATTTGAGATATTGATTACTAATAGACTGATCGTTAAGTCGAGTTTCGAGTTGACATTTTGAACCCGAATCGAGATCGGGTCGAGTTGCTCACATTTTCAACCCGACTCGAGTCGAATTGCTCATATTTTCAACTCGACGCGACTCGATTCGACTGGAAATTGAGTCAACTCGACTCGACTCGTCAAGAGAGCTAAATATAGAAATTTTTCCGGCTTTTGCATTATCTTTTTGCATTATCTTTTTGATAGGGTCGTAGGGAGCCATGAAGGGGAAACATGAAGGTCGTTTGATAGAGAAACATGAAGGGAAATATAAAGGGGAACATAGAGAGGAACATGAAGGGGAACATGGAGGGGAACATGAAGGGGAACATGAAGGGGAACATGAAGGGGAACATGGAGGGGAACATAAAGAGAAACATGGAGGGGAACATAAAGGGGAACATAGAGAGGAACATGGAGGCCGTTTGGTAGGGGATCATGACGGGGAAACATGAAGGCCGTTTGACTTTGGTAGGGAGTCATGACGGGGAAACATGGTAGGAAGTCATGAAGGGGACCATGAAGGCTGTTCAACCAAGCTATTTACACCTATCTAATATTTTGTCGGGTCGAGTCGGGTTTTCGGATCGGGTTATCGGGTCAAGCTGTTAGAACCATGCCTAGAGCAAGTCATAGAGGTACAGGTAAACGAAGGGTAAACCAGGTAAACGAGGGAGTAAACGGGTAAACGAGGATTCAAAGCTAAAGAGCGAGGTCTATCGAGGTGCGAAGGCTATATGTACAGAAGGAAGGGGAGCGCTAGGCCCGATAGGGCCTAGGCCCGCTCCGAGAACGCGCGTCCCAGTAGAAGGCTAGGCACGCTCGTAACACAAGCTTCTCAACTCGACTCGAGTGCTCGGGTTCAACTTCTCAATTCGACTCGACACTTTTCCAAAAAAATTCCAACCCGACTCGACGCGATCAGTCTAATCACTAAAAGCGCTAAAATCTGTCTCTGTCACTCTTTACAAACTCTCGATGTATCATCAGACTCATCTTTTTAATTAGACAATTAATACTAGATTTAAACTGATTATCAGAATTCTTCTACATCATTTCAATGTAGCGAATTTCTTCTTCTACGCTCAGTGTAAAATTAATGTTGCAAGAAACATTTTGATTGTTTCAAAGAAATGACTAACTGTCATCTTTGATACAATCACTCATGAGATTCAATGATGAAATTCTGATGCAGCTGAAATGAACTTCAATGATTCTTTTGTCATCGACGCTTTGCTCTCAGCATCATAAGTCATGAATTGTGTGTTATGTCATTGCGTTCACAGAAATCTCTAACGCTGAATATAGTTGATCACTCATTTCTCACTTCTCATGCTCTTTCTCTTTCTCTTTCATTCTTTCTGCTCAGTTGTTTCTTTAAACATTGTCGTGAGACTGCTCGCACCATTCCCACGAGGTAGTTAGTAAGAGGGAAGAGGTCGAGGTCTGAGCCAATGATAGAAGAGTCGAGGAGCGTTTCCCGAGTGTACATATAGATGTCATTGCGACTTGTAGATAGAGAGAGAATACACGTTATACAGTATCTTTCTACTAGCACGATCATTGCACGTGTTCGTTGTTTGCTTTCTCTGTTGCTTTGATACGGCTTTCTATATCGCACCTGTACTCTATTCCTCGACAACATCTTCATCTGATTGCTCTTCTCATCATTCTCTTTCTTTCTTCAGATGATTTCACTTTCTCTTCGTCAATATATATGAAGAAAAATCATTCAAAGCTTGCAAAATCATTTGAATTGATCATGTGCTTTCTTGAAACATCATCATCATCATACATGAACTTCTTCATCTTTTCATGCATTCTTCTCTGATGAGATTGTGATAACTGAATTACATCGTCATCATCATTATTCAATCATGACTTCAAAATCAATCTTTCAAGACTTGAGTTTTAATGAGATAGTCAACAGTACATTGACTAGACATAATTATATGTCTAAATGAACAAAGACAAGAAATCACGAAAGAAGATCTCATATCTCAGATTCATTAGATACAAATTCAAAAACTTTCATCTACATTGTTTCAAACATTTCAATGTGTTTAGTTCTATGTAGAGTCGTTTGATGATGAGTCGCGAATCACGAGAGCAAATGATTTTCTCAATATGAAGATGATCGACATCAACAACAGAGTCAACGATATGAGAAACAATATCATATTTGAAGTGAGTTCGCGAAGTCGTGAATAGTTTCAAGTCTTATATCTAATCAGAGACGTCTCAATGGTCTTGAACATCTGTCTGCTATCGTTGATAACTTGATTTCTCGCTCTAGAACAGTCTCAAAACACGGCTGAGAGTGTTCATTAAGATACTTAGTAAGTTCTGAGTCAGCAATAGTCGAAAACTGCGTTGCTTTCCATTGGTAACAGACTTGCTCGGGCAGCCAACGAACCTAGTTTCATGCTAAGGTACCTACCGTGCCTACCTATGTACTACATACATACTGCTAAATGCGATTTTTGCGTTCCTTGAGTAGGATTGAATACTGTGAAGGATGCTTTAGCTACTTGCCCATGTCTAAATCTATGCTTTGGCCCTCATCAGAACTTTTGAAGACTGCTTCGATCTCCCTGTGTCTTTTGACCGCTTCGTTGAAGTCCGGGTACTGCCCTTTCGCTCCGAACGAAAACTGGTCATACAGCGCCCCCACATTCCGTGCAGCCACTGGCAAGCTGGTGTCATTCCATTGCCATTTCACCTCTTCCACGTTATCGTTGGCAAAGTTATAGATCTCGATCTTGACGTCGGCGTCAAAGGCTGGAAACAAAGGGCTTGGAGCGGTCACCCGAATCTCCCCTAGCTCACCATCAATATTCCAGAAGAAGCCCGGCGAGCCTTTGAATGGCTGTCCACGACGTAGATTGATGGTCACAGGAGCCCCCGAAGCTAGGTCTCCAATGATCGAAATATGGTCCGGAACATCCGAGGTCACTGTTTCTACGATCTTGCCGTCACTGCCTCTAAGGCTGACTTCAGGGCGTTGTATCGCCAATCTCGATGTGATCGATGAAAATTCTCCGAGCGTGAAGTGCACATAGTCACTGACTGGTTGGAGGTGTCAGTATACCAGTTCATACAACTGGGCCGAGGAGCTGCATAAAAGCCCAGCTGCAGACGCCGACGAGAAACCTACTATGGCCAATAAAAACCGTCAAAACGTTGCCGCCAACGCTCTTGTCGGTGAAGTACTTGAGAGAAGCAGGGATTGAGTTACGATCGTTTGCACCCCCTATAGCATTGACCGAACTGCTCAAGACCTTCCCAATTTTTCCCTGGTCAATCAAAGACTTCACTTTCAAGATAACAGGCGACGCCCGGCCCTGCAACCCCACCATCGTCCTGGAGCCCTTTTCATTGGCCAAAGCCAGCAACTCCTCAGCGTGTTTTAGGTCTTGAGCAAGTGGCCATTCAACATATACATCTTTTCCTTTCTCAACGCTAGGCTTGATGGTTCCGTAGTGTACATCTGCCCTCGTACTGCAAACGACTAGATCAACCTATGGCCGGTTCAGTCGAATGTCCCTCACATGTAGCCACGTACTGATGACAGGTTTTGGATAACAAATCGTACCTCTTCGTCATTCGCCAGGTCGTGTGGATTACCGTAAGCTCTTGTGGATTGGGGTAGACCGTAGGCCTCGATGGCCGACTTGGCAGAGGCAACGCTGGAATTGCATAGAGCGGCAATGGCGTATTTGTGTTTAGAAGCTTTCAAGTATGGCAAGTGTCCGGTGCTGGCCCAAGCTGTTTTGGCTGTTGGGGAAAGGCCGATAATGCCGACACGAATGGGTGCCATGTTATGCTTTTTGTATGTTGTCAAGAGAAAGCAGAGAGAAAGACTATAGGACAAAGATAGCTTTGTATGTAAGTCGACGCATATACGTCGACACCCATTGATTTCTCATCAGCTCTCCCCACAAATCAGCTTTTGATTTCTAAGCTTAGGCGCCAGGGTCGATATACTGTTAATGGGCCATGATATGCAGACACAACGCAACACAACATGTTCTAGTAGCTAGGATGATAGGTAGCTCGACGTCTGGTGACTCCTCTCGAGGACTTGCCCTGCCTCAGGATTTTTAAATGTTTATGCGATAGCGCATCAACTGGACAATATCCTAGTCGGGCCTCTTCTGTGTCCGAACCGAGGTGTGAACCACTCTTACTGGTGGCCTGGGACATCGTTTGCAAGTTGAGATATTAATGATAAAGATCCAACAACTCGTAATTCAGATTAACAGTAGGCTACCTCAAAAACGGATCAGGAGGGTACGGTAGCAGAATGCTATCGAGGAATGTATTTTACAAGAAACTGACCAGAAACCCTTGGCCTTAAGACTAACGGCCAAGCAAAGTCAAAAAAATGGAATAGCCACTAGGATAACCAGTCGACCGCGCAACAAAAAGCCGCCCCTTGTAAACATTTCCCTAGAGCTATTAATGATATAAACGTCCTTTCTGAAATCAAGCATTGACTGCAACGCTAGGGGCCGCATTTTGCCCTGCGATCTCCCCTTCAGCCTCCTTCTCTGCCCAAGCTCCCCACAAGCCCCTCTTTCCCCGTATTCGAATAGGACCTCCAAGCTGACTCTCTGACTGATTGACCTTTACCGCGTCTTTCGTAGCCAGTACCAAGACTTCGAAAAACATCTTCGTGGCATTGACCTTGCTAGTAGTAGTTTCTGGGAGCATCTCCTGGAACAGAATATTGGCTTTCTTTTGCTGAGAAGGGCTACCATCTGCAGAAGATCCAAAACGATCCCTCAAGAGATGTACAGCATGTTGTGTGCCCAGCGAGACCGCACCTTGCTCCATGGGGTGCAACAACGGTGCAATTGTATCGTCAAACTGGTCTCTAATAGGGCTGACATCCTCCTCATCGCTTTCTTGCCGAGCAGGGGCGTCCTCGTAGTCTATAAGGGGCTGGAAGCCATCCTCAGTGGGCAGGTTGATGATCTCGGATGGCTCACGAATAGTGGTATCACCACCAAAACCAACGCCCTCAACGCCCCAAGCAACGTCGTCTCCGTCCTCAGGGATCTCAAGCTGCGGCATTCCGCCCATACCCGGTTGAAGTCCTCCACCATCTACGTCCCCAACGCCACTGTCGCGCTTTCGCTTCAGTTCACCTGATTTCCTCACCACCTCTATCGATAGAATACCCCTAAGCTCTGGAGCCCAGCCCTTAGCTCGTCCATCGCCCATAACACTCGATACGAAGCCACCGTTGCGTTTCATATTCATGAGGTTAAGCAGCAGCGGATCCCGCGACAGGAACGAGGCCGGCTTCAGTATAGCAGACCTGTCAGCTTGTTGCTGCTTGATTTGTGCGGTCGGAATGACAGTGTCTACGTCAGCCTGAATGGTCCTTCGTTTCTTGGCTTTGTGAGCTTCTTGATGCATGGACGCCTCTTCCTCTTCGTAAAGGTTAGTGGCGTCGAAGTTTCTCAGTGCGCTTGAATGGACAGAAGATAAAGGCGATTCAGAATCTCGCTGCGATCGTAGATCAGCTGGCGCAGCCACGCCATCAGTAGGGGCAATTGTATCATCCGCTGGTAGAATAAAGTCATCCTGATTGTCGAGCATCATGGCTTCATTATCAAGATTGTGGGGGATCTCGTTACCTACTAGAGAGGGCGCTAAGCTGCTAAGACGAGTTCGGGTTGGTTCATCATCATCGCCAAAGTCAACGTTGAGGTTATCTGCATTCTGAAATTTCATGTCATCACCAATCAGATCATCTTCTATCGGTCTGGTGGCCCGTTCTCTTCTTCCGATCTCGATGCTCGGACCATCATCTTCTCCAAAATCAAGCTCAATCTCAACGTTCATATCGTCATCGTCACGTCTTTCTTCCGGGGCATTTCGCCCGAATTCGATGCTCATCGGGTCTGAAAGCATTTGACTCGTCCAGTTCAGCGGATCGTCCTTTCCCGTACCAAAGTCGATGTTCATCGGACGGAATTCGAGAAGGGACGGATCAAGTTCGGTCATCGTCGGATCACTGATCTTATCCGTTATAGTAAGTGCTGCCGCACTTGGCATGTTCAGGTTTGCAGGGAGATCAACGTTTCCAGGGCGAAATGCCTACCGCAGGTGAGAACAGACAAGCGTTTTTGGGGAGTGATTTACGTACCATCTTAATCTTGAGCAATGCCTCATTGCAGTCATCTAGGAGATATCTGGCTTTTCGGCTATATATCCGCACTACACCCAGGAGGAGCTGTCCACTAAGGCGCAGGGCCATAGGCGCGGTACCTTGGTCGACAATGGCACTCACGCTATTCTCGATGTTCGATTGTAATATGTGTGTTTTAGATAGTTTGCGCTCCAGGTTGGCCGAGAGCCAGACGCGAGCCAATGGCCCGGTCTTCGAAAGAAGGGTTTCCGAGTAAAACATCCTGATGTATTAACTGCCAATGGCAGTGCAATGATGAGGCCTAAGTAGTTTGTGGCCAAAGGTTGCTTGGAATTCGTGCAGATGTTGTTGTGATGTTGACAGCGGCGCGTCGGTTTGTGTACGTGTGGTGAGGTAAATCCAAACGCATGGGCTTGAGTGCGAAGCTTATTACCTCTTGCAATGGGCTAATACATCCCCCCAGAACGAATGCAGGGTCAGTCAAAGCAGCGTTCAGCAATAGATGTAGGATGGGAATGGCGGTGGGGTTATCCGTACAACGGTGATTAATGCGACAGAGATGGCGTGGCTGGGTAGGAGGAGAAGGTTCGCTTAAAAGTACCTAAGGTATTCCGTACTGTAACAGTCTGTAAGGTACCTTAGTAATTCTTAGAGTGTTGATTAGTCACCCTATCTATTAAGGGACCCAGCGGTTGCAGGTACTGCTGCAAAGAGCCGCGCTATTGACAACGGGTGTAATACTGTAGGACATTCCCAACTCAAGGTACACATACTTTTATACATCTGTACGGAACTATCAGCCCCACTGACCTTATAGTATCTGGCTGCTCCACTGTTGATAGGCTGCTGCTCTTGCAATGGCAGCAACTCGAAGAGCTTGAATCGACATTTCTCAGGTCCCTGACGGCAACGTCACTTTAGTCGAAGTGTTGCCGCCAGCTCGCTGCTGCTCCCAAGCCCCGGCCATGAAATCATGTCAAGAACAGACGCGCCTTTATTCAACCCAGTGTCCAGTGGGCCAAGCTCCTTACTTCAAGTCTCCCCTCCAAAACCAATAACACCAGCTCCAATTTTCTCTAGCCCGGTAAATTCCTGTATCTTAAGAACCAAATTCATTCAAGTGGCTGATATAAGCTCATATAGTCAGGAACGGCCGCTTTTTCGCTCCTCACAGCTGAAGATACCGAGCAGCGCCTAAACTCATCTCTGACGCACGGTCTTTCGCCGTCAGACGCTGAAGCAAGGCTCGCTCAAGATGGCCCGAATGAGCTCCCACACGAAAAGCCGGAGCCGCTATGGCTTCGGTTCGTCAAGCAATTCAAGGAAACTCTCATCTTGCTCCTGCTCGCATCGGCGGTCATATCATTTCTCATGGGCAACTTAGATGACGCAATTAGCATTGCGATTGCCGTCACAATAGTAGTGACCGTGGGATTTGTACAGGAATATCGGTCGGAGCAGTCTTTGGAGGCACTCAACAAGCTGGTTCCCCACTTTGCCCATCTTGTAAGAGGTAACCCAAGTAATAAGTCGCGGATGGGTCAGGATATGCAAAATGGGATAGAGATGGAGCCACTGATGAACAGTTTGACTTCCACCACAGCGTCATTAGAACGGGCATCGACCACGGTACAGGCGACACAATTGGTCCAAGGTGACCTGGTGATCTTCTCTACAGGCGATAGGATCCCCGCAGACATACGGATCACGAAAGCTGCGGACTTGTCAATCGATGAGTCGAATCTTACAGGAGAAAATGAACCAGCTTTGAAGCAAGCACGTGTATTGGACGGGTACCCCGTAACAACGAGGGCCTCTGCTTCTGGCCCTCCTCCCTCGCCTTCATACGCATCTCCAGCAGCTGGAACAGTGGGTGCAGACATCCGGCTTAATGAGCAGACCAACATAGCTTTCATGGGGACACTGGTACGGTCAGGTCATGGCCAGGGGCTGGTCATTGGTACTGGAGCAAGCACCGAATTTGGTAGCATATCAGCGTCGCTTCAAGAGATCGAAAGCCCTCGGACACCTCTACAGCTCTCAATGGATCGCCTCGGCCAAGAATTGAGCTACATGTCCTTTGGGGTTATTGGTCTTATTGTGCTTGTAGGACTATGGCAAGGCAGGCAAATGCTGGACATGTTCCAAATCGGTGTTTCCCTTGCCGTGGCAGCCATACCCGAAGGTCTTCCAATCATCGTTACCGTAACGCTTGCATTGGGGGTTTTGCGGATGGCAAAGCAAGGCGCAATTGTCAGACGACTACCCAGTGTTGAAACGCTGGGCTCAGTCAATGTAATTTGTAGCGATAAAACCGGTAATCTGCGGAGCAAACGAGACAGTATAGAAAACTTGCTGATCTCCTTCTAGGTACCCTAACACTTAATCATATGACCGTGACGAAAGTCTGGCACTTCGACGCACCGGCTCCAATAGAGGTTAATAGAGATTTGGCCTCGTCCACGCCTGACCCAGCTACACGCACTATACTGCGTATCGGCAACATAGCCAACAACGCACGGCTCTCTGGAGCGAACGCGAACTCACCGGCGACTGCTTCTTCCGCTGCAATCATGTCTTCAACGCTGGGCCGTGATCCTAACGTTGGGGTCAAGAGCCGTTGGGTAGGTCAGCCGACAGATGTTGCCATTCTGGACTTACTTGATGCCTTTGGTGAAGACGATGTTCGGGAACGAATTGGGTCTCGAAGTGCAGAGACGCCATTCAGCTCAGAAAGGAAATGGATGGGTGTCGTCATCGGAGCCAATCAAGGCAACGATTCTATTCAGGGGCCTGAGGTGGCTTACATTAAAGGGGCACTGGAACAGATTCTGAAGCGATGTGATACCTATTTGTCGAAAGATGGCAGGGAAATCATCCTGGATGAGCCCAGACGACAAGCGGCTCTTTCTGCGGCAGAACACATGGCGGAGGCCGGTTTGAGGGTCCTCGGATTTGCAAGTGGTTCTGCGGCTAGGTCGTGCAGGCCCACAAAGGGTCAAAGTCGGAGTAACACCCCACGGCCAATGAGGGGACGTGCTCCGAGCCGACAGATAGACGATGAGGCCTTTCAGGGATTGGTCTTTGCGGGAATTTTAGGCATGAATGACCCCCCTCGAAAAGATGTTGACAAGTCGATTCGACGTCTCATGACTGGTCAAGTCAAAGTCATCATGATAACTGGGGATGCCGAGACGACGGCCTTGGCAATCGCTAAAAAGCTGGGCATGCCTCTGAACACATCACGGCCTGGGCACCGTCCGGTATTGAGGGGCGACGAGCTTGACCGCATGTCGGAGAGCGAGCTAGCTAACGCCATGTCAGGGACCTCCATATTTGCTCGGACGAGCCCTGAGCATAAAATGAAGATTATCCGGGCATTACAATCGCGTGGAGATGTTGTTGCAATGACTGGTGACGGGGTAAACGACGCTCCGGCGCTCAAGAAGGCTGATATTGGCATATCTATGGGACTTCTTGGCACCGATGTTGCCAAGGAAGCAGCTGACATGATTCTCACTGATGATGACTTTTCAACGATTCTGAGCGCCATCGAAGAGGGTAAAGGCATTTTCTACAACATTCAGAATTTTCTCACATTCCAACTGAGCACCAGCGTTGCAGCTCTGTCTCTCGTTCTTGTTAGTACATTTCTTGGCCTTAGAAACCCCCTGAATGCCATGCAAATCTTGTGGATTAGTAGGCTCCTCCCCAACGAAGTAGATCCTTTACATCTCGTACTGACCCCAATACCAGACATTCTCATGGACGGCCCGCCAGCACAATCCTTGGGCGTTGAGCCTGTTGACCCTGCCATCATGAACCGCCCACCTCGCTCCCGAAACGCTCGGGTCCTCACGCAAGCGCTTATCCAGCGTGTCCTTGGTTCTGCAACGATTATCATGCTTGGCACCATGATAATATATATCCGCGAAATGTCCCTGGACCACACGGTCAATGCCCGAGAGACCACCATGACCTTTACTTGTTTTGTATTTTTTGATATGTTCAACGCTCTCACATGTCGCAGTGAGGGCAAAAGCGTACTAAGGAGGGAGCTTAAAGTAGCTGGAAATCGCATGTTCAATTTTGCGGTCGGTGGTAGCCTGCTAGGGCAGATGGCCGTTATTTACTTGCCTTTCTTACAGCGAATTTTCCAGACGGAGGGCCTGAGCATCAAGGATCTGGCGTTGTTGGTGGCAATTGCCAGTACGGTCTTTTGGGTAGATGAGGGAAGGAAGTTCCTGAGGGCAAGGAACAGGGGGAGGAGAGGATTAGGGGGTTATAGTGGGAGTGTATGAAAGATTAGATGGATTGCATCTGTATATAGGTGAAGCATGAGCTACAATTCTTACATTTCAACAGCCATCTCTTATACAGACACCATCCCCTACTATTAAAGGTTAGGGTAACCCAAGACGAAGACTTATTGAGGCATAATAATAATAATGAAGTGATACGCCTAGTAACCGAATTTGTGCAGCCTCCGACTTCACTCCGCCCCGCTACACTACCTCACTTCCTTACTTACCTACATCTACAGCCATCAGATTTCCTCGACTTATGGATAGATGACCGTCTTCTACGTCTTTCCTGCCAGACCTTAGTGATGTCTGTCGTCTGGTGAACTGATCTCTTCCGCTTTTGAAGAGTTGGTGGCGTACCTAATCTTCACTTCCACCAGAGAATACAGCCCTGACCGATCGACTTTAGTCTCAACTGCGAGCCAATATATGACCTTCAGCACGTTTCTGCTGTCATCTTCTATGTCATCCCTAGACCATGCGCCCTCAACAGCACCTGCTGCACTATCAGTGCCTGTAAAGATAACATCTTTGATGCTAACAATGACCACGTCTCAACTGGCTTCTACCACCCTCTCCTCATCGTCAACCCTATCTGCCATGATGACGATAGCAGCAACTGCAGCAGTCACAGTCATAGCTCATAATGACGAGCCGTCGCGACCAGGCGCCAACAAGGGAGAATGCAAACTGTTGGGACCCTTCGCTCTGTTCATACAGGGCGCGCTAGGAGCTTTGGCACTGCTGTCACTGGTATATAAACGTTGGCGAGAGAGACCACAACGGCCGATAAAGATATGGGCGTTCGACGCTTCAAAGCAGGTCGTCGGATCAATACTGTTACACATTGCGAACCTGCTAATGTCTATGCTGTCATCTGGGCAGCTGACTGTCACAATTGCAACCGATCGCTACCAGGCGAACCCGTGCTCATTCTATCTGCTGAACTTGGCTATTGATGTGAGTCCTGTATAGATTTCCATGGTGCCCTCGCGAGCCAGCTAACATCATGTTCGCTATTCAGACTACCATAGGGATACCCATCTTGATCGTCTTGCTCCGCTTGTTGACCGTTGCATTCTTGTTGACTCCCTTGGGCGATCCACCGGAATCAATACAGTCAGGAAACTACGGCCGTCCCCCGAAAACAGCATGGTGGCTAAAACAATCTTTCATATATTTCATTGGTCTGTTAGGAATGAAACTTTGCGTCTTTTGCATATTCCAACTTTGTCCGTGGATCGTCCGCGTTGGCGATTGGGCTCTTAGGTGGACAGAGGGCAATGAGATGGTGCAGGTCTTCTTTGTTATGCTATTTTTCCCTGTTGTGATGAATGCTCTGCAATACTACATCATCGACAGTTTCATTAAGAACCAGAAGCCGAGCGATCATGAACCGGTTCCTAGCGAGGACGAAGACGACACGGATCATGGCGAAACAAGGCGAGGCCGTAGTTTCGACGGAGCATCCGATGGCGATGGTAATAGCGTCAGCGAGGACGAGGCTGGGGCTACAAAGAAGGCAGAGACCGTCAAGACTTCGAGTTTGAAAGAGGATGGCACGAGTCCGAAAGAGGAGCCAAAGAAACTTGATGAGTATGATCCTGACCTGGACGGATCGAGAAGCATCGGAAGTAGCAGTGAGGAACGAGACAATCCTCCCTCCACCACCGTTGAAGCACCCTAGAGCCCCAGCGACGGCAAACCACCTTGAAGAATCTCGATGGTTTTGTATACAATCAATTGGTGTGGGTTAAGGGTTTGGCTCATAGGATATACTTAGAACTCCCCGACGCTGGCGTTATAACTGAGCATTGGCATGGCGCCATCCATTACGGCGTTTGTATTGCTATGCATACTCTTTGTACGAGTAATACTTGGATAGGCCGATATGGTTACCCTAAGGTAGCTATCTATTCCGACCGTGTAGTCTAGTCTTTACCGATTGTAACCTCGATTCTCGAGAGGAATCAAAGCTATTGGACCAACTTTTGCAGCTGTACTCTTACTTATTTACATACCTTAGTATTTTCCCTACTCAAGACGAGCTCGCCTAAACCTTATTGCGGAGTGTACTAAACGTCCGCTCCAGGCCACAGCACCCATTTCAAAACTCCCCGGCCACCCATTGTGGCTTCCATCCTTCCTCACGTTCGCAACCATGGCCCCGAACATGTCCCTCTTCTCCGTGAGCGCCATCCTCATCCTCTCCACTGACGACCGCTCCCGCATCCTGGCAAAATACTACTCCGCTCCCCACCAGCCCCCGTCAACCACACCCCACGCCGCCGACACCCCCGGCGCTAACCCCTACCCCACGCTCAAGGAACAGAAGGCGTTTGAAAAGGGGCTGACGGAGAAGACGAACAAGTCGGGTACGGACGTGATACTGTATGACGGGAAAGTGGTGGTGTTTAAGATGGAGGGGGATGTGATGCTCTATGTTGTGGGCGGTGGGGACGAGAATGAGATATTGCTGTTTGGGGTTGTGATTGCGTTGAGGGATGCTTTGAGTATACTGTTGAAGTGTGTTTTTCTTTAATTTACTTCATGGGAGCGGGGAATCAGGATGTGGGCTGACAAGGGGGTTAATATATAGGAACTCTACGGATAAGAGGACGCTGATCGAGAACTACGACCTTGTGTCTTTGGCAATCGACGAGGTTGTGGATGATGGTATTATTCTAGAGACAGATCCGGTAATTATTGCAAGTAGGGTCAGCAGGCCGCCGGCGCAGGATATCACGTCGGTGAAGGGCATCGATTTGAGTGAGCAGGGATTATTGAATGCGTGGGACTTTGGGAAGGCGAAGCTTGCGGAGAGGCTACGGCAGCTGTAGGGGGAAGCATGGGGAGGGGAGGCTTTGGTTGCATGCTGAGGCAGTCGCCGTAGATGGAATGCACTGGGAAGGGCAAAAGGTGCGGTTTGTATTTTTTGGGATGAGACAATGAATAGGCCCGGTCATGGAACCAACGGCAGAGCCCACAAGCTGGCATCAGCTTCCGAGAGCCGCTGCAGATGAGAAAGTAGTCAACTCCAGGTGGATGGACCCTCGAGCTCGGGAACAGATCTCAAACTGTTTTTCTTCGGAAACGCTCCGCCAAGATCGCCATGCAAATGTGCATGCCTCCAGCACTTGGAGGCTACAATGGTAGCTCGAAATCCAGGATGGCCTCCCAACACCATGCTGCCTACATTCCAACACCTTAATTCAATTTCCAAACAACTCATAACTGTTATTCAATGCCATGCTGCCGTTTCAGCTTTTCCAGATTGTCCTGCCGCTCCGCCAGATCCTCCTTGGACTTTGCCATCTTTTCTGGTTGGTGGTATAGGACTGCATCACCGCTTAGCATTTTCCGTCGAAAATGCGACGCTGCTCCAGTTGGAAGACAATGTTGCGAGGTATGTACACACCAACGAGATATCGGTTCTGGAAATTGAACCCGTTCAGCTTATCACATGCCTGTTTCGCGTCCATGACATCCTCGTACACGACAAAAGCGGTTCCCTTGGTGTTGTTCGCGATGCCTTGGCGTATCTGCCTGTTGCGAAAGTCAGAATTCGTCCTCTTTTAGGGTAGTAAGAGAGCCATATACCGTACAGGTCCGAATTTGCCAAAGAGATCAAAGAGTTCTTCCGGCGTTACGTTGTAGCTGTGATTGGGTATTAGTAGGGCTTTAGAAGATGTAATTATCGTAGACCGGTCCCGACGATACAAGGCGCTGGGCAGGAGACCCACCTAAGATTCTTGACAAAGAGAGCCCTGGAGGAGAACGAAACGTTAGCAACATGTATATGAATTGACGGCGGAGTGGAATTGGAAGCCAGTTAGGATAATCACCGGTTTACTTCGGGAGCCAGCTTTCCTCCTCGACTCATAGCTAATACAAACGTTTAGGATATTGCGAAGCTTTCACACAAAGTCGGAGCTCAACACAGAGAGCTTAAGTACCTCTCTAATATTTTAAATGCTCAAGGCACAAGCGCTAAGCCTTACATCAACCCAGTTAAGCCACATGTACGGAATACGGAGATCAACTTCAAGCCAACCTGGGAAGAGGTTGGGCCTGAGGTTTGGACTGTCTTCTCGTTGTTACATTTCAGCTACATCAACTATATGATTTACGCAAGCTTGCAGGATGACACTGTATGTCCTGGACAGCGCTAGTCAAGCCAAAGGGTTGAAACATTACACTGAGCGACATAATAAATGATTAGTAGTGCAAAAGCGATTGGATTTTCATGATTTTGGCATTCTCTAAGAGGCCTCATTCAGCTCATCAAGTTGAGCTACTAAAAGGAAAATTCTGTCGAGGGCGCATGACGCATACAGTGACTCCAAGTTAGTATGTAGCTGACAGTCACCGAAGTAACAGCGATCAGAAGAGACTTATACGCCTTACAAGGCCAGGTTCAACAACTAAAGAAAAGAAGATATAAGGTAAGTACCCCGTGCAAGCAGGACTCCCCCCAAAACACAACGCATCGCAATGATGTCACCGAAAGTCCCCCCATGGAACCCCATTCCGACTTCGCTAGAGATTACGCCCTGGCTTACGACCTCTTTCTCTAGTCGTCGACCTCTTCATCCAAAGGTTCTGTTGTACTATGTTCACTGACATCTCTTGGGTCCGAGTGCTTCTTGCCTTCCAATGCTCTGGCCATTCTTGCGCCGTCTCGTTTGCCTCGATCAACATCCACCAGCATCATCAAGGGTAGAGGTATGAAGATCAACACTGCCAAGAAGACAAATGCTGGCCGGATCTCCCCATATCGGTCTGTTATCGCGCCTACAGCGGCGGGACCGAATATCGACGAGCCCTTGTCAGTGATTGCATACAAGGCGTAGAACGCCGCTTCTGAGCCTGGCGGAATCAGCTCGCCGAACAAGCTCCGACAATATGAAGAAAGGCCTCCAAGAACAAAGCCATATACGGCACCGAGAGGATACATCTCCCATGGCTGTTGTAAGCCGAATACACCCCATCTCTTTATTGCAGGTATGTATCCCAGGAGCCCGTAGATAGGGATTACTTCAAACAAACAGATGCATGCTAAGATAGTCTGAGATGGACGGGCATTGAACCATCGCGAGATTTTGCTCCATGTGAAAGCACCAAGCACGCCGGAAAGCGTTGCAATGACATTGATCAGCGCAAGAGAGGTGGGCTGATGTACGATTAGCCAAAACTCAATCTAAAGGGTTTCAAGAAATGCGCACTTTCATCTTCAGTTCAGTTTTAGCAAAGAGAATAGCGGTGCCGCTGACCGTTGCAATAGAGTCGCTGATCATGAACCAGCTGCCAAGGAACAACAGGACATCTCTCAATTTTCCGGCACAAAGTATGGTTTTGCCCAGTGAACGCCATGCGTAACCGATATAACCTAACCAGGACCGACCCCGCTTACCCTCCGCCGTCAAAGGGATCGGAGGACCTGGCCGAGGTCGGAGCCACAGCGCTGCAGGTATGGTAAACATAATCCACCACAAGCCAATGAAGAATAGCACTATGCGAAACGCGAGGTTGGAAGAGTCTGAGATAGAGCTGGTGAGAATGATGATCCCAATTGCAAGAATTTGAACCACCACTCCAGCTATATATCCAATTCCAATGCCATAGGATGATATTTTGGTGGAAAGCTGCAATTCCGGAGATGCAGATGCTTTGCCTAGTTGACCGGTCGCTGACCTGAGCATATGACTATCCATTGAACTAGCGCCTTGATGCCCTGTTGCTATGACCAGTGGATATTGTGGTTTTCGAGCAGCCTGCGACGAACCCAGTAAAGCTTGTGTCGAATTATCCAAACCATCGTCCTCGTGGTAAAATGGCTCTTCATTGTGGGTACCTTCTTCTGACTGGTGTCTAGAATCGGAGGCAGTACTTTGGACGGAAGGGTGATGACGCACCAACAGAGGTAAGAAGGAATTCAATAGCACAAAGGATGCGCCAAAGCAAGAATTGGAAATAACCGCCAGCAATGCGCCGAGCACGTAAACCCTAGGAACGATGGCAAGGAAGAGCATTGTCGCGATAGCGCCAGTGAATGCAAACGACAGCAGTAGAGACTTTCGATACTTTCCATGATCTGCAGCGCCCGACATTGAGATGATCAGTATCGCTTGTACTAAAACACTCAAGGAGAAAGTATACAGAGCAAAACTCGCTGTGTTGATTTCAATACCTAGCAAACGAATCACACAAGGCCCGGCGTCGGTGGACAAGGTAGAAACTGTCCGCGTGCTAAACAGTACAGAGTCGCTACCAGGCGTTGCTGACTGGGTAATGTGGAAGCTTGCGCTACATGGCTTCGACTTGTCTCCTAGAAGAACGCCGCGCTCTCGCGCAAGCTGCTCCAATGTAATGGGTAAGAACGAGCCTAGGCATCGTAGAGAGCTTAGCCTTCCGGCGCAGTCACACAAGGTGACGTGCTTCTGTACCAATACCGCAGATAACGAACACTTCCGCGGCCCAGCCATAGCTATACCATCCGTACAACTCTCTATTACTTGTCAAACGTGTGTCTTCGCCGGGGTATCGAGGTGGGCCTCTGTATGTCCATTCAGTCCGTCGAGGACTCATGTCTTGCGTAGCTATTGAGGATTCGAAGGAGTACTCGTCGTCGGCTTCGAAAGATGGTGTGGGTGATTGAAAGGAGGCTTTGGTACTTGTGAGCTGTTCCTGATCAAACGGCCGAGGCGTAAATCCTGGGCGCGAGCCATGAAGATACGTTCGGACCTAACAATATATTTAATAAGAAGATTCTGGATGGGATGTGAATCGTAGAGCTCGAAAGGGGCGTCAGGTATATCAAAGATCAACAGACCATGGTGAGGTTCCGATTCGACCAGATAATAAGCGGGGGGCGGATCAGTTACTTTAGACTTGCAGGTTCTCAAGTCTCAATCAGTGGCTCGAAGTGGAAGGATTGAAGAACGCAGTAGTGTACCCTTGCCTGAACGCATTTCTATCTGATCAACGCCAGCGCCACGCAGAGGTCGAATGCTGCTGCTGCTTGCCAGTTCTCCTCTTAGAAGTCTAGCAAGAGCGGAGGGTCAGAAGCAGTCCGGCGGCCACATGCTGGCTTACCTACCTACCTACCTACCTTACCTTAAGGTACTCTAAGATAGGTAAGGTGGTAAGGTAGTCATGCGGATAGAGTGCGCGGGTGGACCCGCAGTGTAAGGCAATACCGCATGTGCATGGAGGGGCAACTGCTCACAGTAGGTGACTGGCCTACAAGTATGTGCGGCGATGGCATTGCTTGTACGGAATAGCTGTGGAGATAATGATATATAGTACCTGAGTTCTAGCTGTTGTGTCACTGGGCACAGCCATCTCCATCTCAAGAGCAAAACCAACCTGACTACTCCGTACCTAGCCGGCGTTGTGTTTTGGATATAAGACCTGATGCGAATAGAGTTGTGGAGCTCTGTTGGTACATGATCTGTAAGGTTGTTGAATTAGGCAGGAACAATACCTAAGGTAGGTACGGTATAAAACAAACAGGCCAAAAAGACCAAAAAGACAACGGGCAATTCCGGATTCATGACTCGCCATGCCTTTACAAGTACCCTTGGCGGGCCTTAGAATAGGGAGAACTAGGTAGCCGTGGTAGCGGAGCCGGAAACGGCGATTTTGTATTCTATGTTTAGCGTTTATACTAGCTACGTAAATTATACCTTACCTCCAGTTTGGACTTTGGAGCAAGACGCCCCGATCGAAATTGACCTGAAACAGCTTCACCAATACGAACCCTCATCTTCACATTCACCCTCACCTTCACCAACACAGCTTTTCCGACCAACCCCTCCAGCGATTGAAGGTGTTGTTGCGACACTCTCTACCTTTCAGTAAGCTAGGAACAACGCATCGGTGTATTCGGCAACGGCACCATACCATCATTTGAACAATCCAACGCGGCCGTTGGTCTAGATACCTTATTCTGTGATGAATGCAGTACCATACGATATCCCACCTGCGTACCCACACTTGAGTGCTCCAACGGCTTGATTGGGAACCGTAGAAGACGCAGTGATCTTTGTCGAATGTTGATTGGCCGGGCAAGATAGAGTCCACACGGCGAGTGGGGGGGGAATCGCTGGAGGCCGGGGGGGGAAAGGTGGGTAGCACGAATGCGAGAGGAGAGGGTGACTTGAGTGGGCGACCAGGAGAGATGCCAGGCATACTGAAGAGCTCGGAGCACAGCAACGGGATTTCGCAGCTCGGAAAGATGGCCGTCGAGGTCAAGCCTGGATGCACAACGGCCGGTGGTATGAAGGATGTAAAGACGGGAGGTAACGAGAACGGAACGGCCTACAAGAACGGAGACCATGGTTTAGCAAACGGTACTGATGCTAACGGTACTTCGTCGGATGCTTTGGAGATTCAGCGCAAGCCCTCGTACGCAATAGCCAACGTAATCAGCCAATTACCTCCGGAGATAGAGCACATCACGACGGGTTTTTTGCCGCTTTCTACACTCATTGCCAGGCTTGTACAGGAAACTTTCAATGGACTGACGGACGTCATCAATGAGATGTCGGATATGCAGGTGCCACAGGCAAGCCACCATACACCTTTCAATAGTTCCAAACCACAAGTCAACGGGAACGGAGCAGGGAACTCCAACCAAGTAAATGTCCAGAAGAAACTCCGCATGCTGGAGTTCGCCCAGAATCGACGAGCGCAATTCATCAAGCTTCTAGTTCTTTCCCAATGGAGTCGCCAAGCAGAAGAAGTCAGCAAAGTCATAGATACAAGATCCTGGCTAGCCAGTCAAGGGCGGATTTTTGATGAGGCTATCCATTGGATGGGCGAGATGAAGCGGATTCTGATACCCATCAAGATGCCAAACCCAGATATCAGAACGGCATTAGAGGCTCTGTCTCTGGGAAGGGCGCCCCGGCTTCCGGACCTTGGTTACATCCCTCTGGAACCGTTATCTCCGCAGCAGATGCTCAAGGCGCTTCGTAACATCAATACACTACTTTCTATACGTTTGAATCTGCACGAGACCGTCCCTTCCCCATTTCGAGACTTCTCGATAGCATCTGGTCGAGCGACCTTCCGTGTTCCTGGGGAGTTCGAAGTTGATTTGTCAATAGCAGAGGAGAACCCGTCCTCACAGCTTTACTTCATCGATTTTCGTTTCCTATTCTCCCCCACCCCAGCTAAGATACCGTCAGGTAGATTACGAGATGAGATTGAACGGAAAGCCAACGACGTTCTGAAACAACAGGGTTTGCATGGATGCTTTGATTTTTTCCACGACCTTGTGCTCACTCATAAATTGAGTATTCTGAGAAACCAGGCCTATGACATGTCAAGGGGACATTGGTCAGAGCATCTAAAGGTGGAAGCGGTTCATCGATCACTGGTCGTGCAATATTGGTTAAATAGACCTGGAGGCAGGAATTGGATCGAGATTGGTGTCAAGCGGCGAAAAGGAAATGAACGACTCTACTCTTCAGACACGCTACCAATCCCGTATATTGCCATGCGCTGGTTTCGTGGCGGTAAAGAGGTTGCCGATGTCCAGGTTGACATGGGACTCAGCGACCTCTGTCTGGCAGCAATACTGAAACTAATCATCGCAAAGCATACTAATTCGATTTTCCAAGAGGTAGCCGCTAAGTTAAGAGAAGGTCCATTGTACTCAGAAAGACTACTACGACTAAAGCAACGGCTGTCTGCTGCCGAACCTATCGACGCTGCTCTGTTTGTTCAGCTTACAGTGTCAAAGGCTATCAAAATCATTCAGGAACCTGTTTCAGGCAGGTTTGCTCTGCTTCCGGCATCCTCTATGCATACTCGCACGGAGTGGGAACTCAATAACCTCGTTTCTCCCGCCACAGATGCGTCCTCGAGAATAGCCAATTTGCGGGCTATCGCTTCACAAGAGGAGTTCGAGACTCGTGCTCGATGTTGCGGTTGGGAGTGCGTTCGCTCTTTGAACATCAACCAAGAAACTAGAGCACGTCTGTTCCCGCGAGATACATTGAGGATAGGCTTCTTTAGAAGAAGAGCTTGGAGTTCTAACTGGATCCTGGCATTAACAACAGGTCTTGGAGGTGATTCCTGGTGGATCATAGAACTACCAGGGAAGGAAGCTCGACCTGAAGGTACAAGCTCAATATCAAGACCTCCGTCGGTAATTCGCGCTGCATACAAAATTCAAATGCCTGGATTCAAATCGCTCATCATGGAGCCTTCTTATGCCACGCTTGCTCAAATTGAGCGTACCGCCGCTGGCATGATCTCACAGTACATCGATACCCGTCATTTGACATTCAAGAGAATACCCCACAATTTGCAGCGGACATCAACCGTCGGCCAGCCAGTGACGCTGACCATAAAAATTGGCGAGGGCAAAACCCCCGTCACGCCGAAAACCCCCACAACGCCGCAATCTCCTAATCGCCCGTCACTACCATGGGCCAACGAAATCGTAACCCTCACATTCCAGGGCATCGATCACGCAACCTTCTCCGCCGTCCATCTCGCTTCCGCCCGCATGGAGACACCTATCCCTAATATCACAGCACTTACTTCGTCCATCGACTCCTCCATAGCTTTCCATCCTACTACCGGTGCGTTCGCTTTCCGTCTCCTAACTCCTGTTGGTGAACTCACCATCCCCCCTCTCGTCGAAAAACTCTCGAGCATCGAACGCTTGATCCACTGCCTCCACATTATCAAGCGCCATGATCTCCGCTGCAACGCCGTATCTCTCGATCATCTGGAATTCACCTACACTACCACTCCATCCGCTTTGAAAGCAACCATATATCTCCAATCCGATACCTCCATGCGAATCTCATTCATGAGGGGAAATCCTCATCTCCGCATCCAAGACTACCTCGCCGCGCTTCTACGCACTTCCGGCGGGCTCAATCACGTTCTTCGTCTTCTTAATGTCACACTCCCCCTTCTCCGCATTTTCCCATTCATTGAAATCGCACATGGAACGCGGATCCTGCCGCGATCTGCAGAATGGTACCAGGTACGATACCAAGGGTCGAGAAGCAGATGGGATATTCGCTTGCGATTGCGAAGAGGAGAGGTGGCGTGGTTCATCAAGGACATTGGGGTCTGGACAGAAGACGGGCTAGAAAAGGGGAAGAAGGTTTCAAAGAGACTGGATGTCGATGTGGACGAAGCCATGATGGAACTGGAAAGAGCAAGCGGTGCAGGCTGGTTGGGTATGAAGGGTGGTATGGCAGCCACGCCCGAAGGAGTCGAAGAATTGGTAAAGAAGATGGATGAGCTGTATCGGACGAATCTTCTCAAGGACGAAGTTCCCAAACTGGCGAGCTCAGGCGAAAAGAAGAGAAAAAGGGGAGAAGAAGACGACCCAGTCGTGCTGGATTGAAACTAAGCTCTTATGAACCCCATCATAACTTTTTACAATGTACGACTAAGTGTTCTCGTTTCTTTTCATGCCCATGCGGTATCATGTCATTAGCGACACGGTGAAATCTGGATTTTTGGGCCGGGGGGGGGCTGGCAGGTTGGGCCTTTTCTTTTCATTGTTACTTCATATACCCGCGGCATGTACTACGATGCGTGCATGTTTTGAATCCATGGCTGGTTAGGGCACAGGACAGGACCTGCTTTAGATAGGCAGGATGAATGAAATGTTGAATGGTGATGTTTATGGCATCGTTGTGATGTGAAGTATCAAATGCTAGTAGTCTTCACCTGGGAGTGTGATGGGTTCTATAAAACTATTTTAACTGAGCTATTGCTGCCTCTTGATGCAAACCACAGATTTCATTATATCGAAAACTATGTTTCCCCTAAGATACAGCAGTACTGCGTCAAGATACTCCAAAGCTTCTGCGCACTAGACCGACTCGTAGAAAATAGCCTGTGAACGTCATAGATTGGGTGAAAGGGTATCAAAAAGCAAGCAGAAGTGAATGCTTGAACGGACCGGATGGGCACTGCAGATATCGGGGGTTGAATTAGAATGCCCAGGTAGATGGTAGTGACGCCTGAGACGCCGATCATGAATTCGTTATTCCTCGGAGACATTGATTTATCTTCAAGGGTGTCTCTCAATCTCAAGCACCAAGAAAGAATTGCTCGTAGGAATCCAAGATACGTGCGGTGCCCAGCTGTTGTTACATGACAATAACCCTCAAGGGAAGCTTGTGGTAAACCTCATAGTCAAATTCATGGCTCCACCAAACAAAGAACGCTTTCACCAGCGCAACCATAGTATCTGGCGAAAGGCCCTCATCGGTTCCCTGTTCGCGGGGAAGATCCAAGTGCTGGGCCCAAAACTTCGTGTGGTCCAAATTAACCTGACCTTTGTCACACAGCAGCTCGGTAATCGCAGCCACAATGCGGCACACGTCCCCGCTGCACCTATTGTCACCACGGATTGCAGATGCAGCCTGCTGAGCCATGTGGTCCCGGACGAAGGTCGGCTCCCATCCTCGGTGTCGCAGAGCGTACGTGTGTGTTGTTACCGCATCGTGCAGTGCTTTAGCCAAAGGCTCACGGTGTGCTACCATGAACGGTAATGCATAGGCAACGAGTGTGTCTTTCATTCCTCGGTGGATGGACCATGCAAGTGGGGACCATGGAAGATGATCCAGACAATCTGCGATTGTGGCGACTTCTGACTGACCCACGTATATGTTCGAGGTTTTATCATCTACGAGAGACGGCACAACAAGCTCACGCACAAATTCTAGGGCTGCTGGGGTGATGTATATCTGTTCTCGAAAGAGGTAGTCCACTCCGTGTGCTTCTCCACCCAGCATGTTGTAAAGGTCCGCGGCGCTTCGCTGAGCGCCGAATCGCTTCGCCAACAGCTTCAGTACGTAGAGACCTGGCTTCTTTCTTCCAGCAAAGGCTACTTTGAGAGGCTTCCCCACCACATCTACACCGCGATCTATCATGCCAACAGCCATCTCGTTGCACTTCCGAGGCCTTCGAGCAAAGCAAATTGGAAAAGAGTCCTTCCCGCTTTGGTAGACCTCGTGTATCTCGAACTTCAGAGTCGGCCGTTGACCAATAGGCCACTCGATCTGGTAGAAGCCGTTGTAACTTGCAAAACCCATGCGGAGGCCAGCAGCGCCGTCGTAGCGATAGATTTCTCTAGCTTGCGACAGTAAGATGAAAGAGATCAATGTCATTCTGGAGATTTCGGTGCAAGCAACATCTCGGTGGAAAATCAATGGTCTCGAATTTAGTGTCTTGTGCCATGGCTTTCCAGCTGCCGGCTTTTCTGCAAGAGGTGAAGGGGTTCTTGAAGAATCATGGACATATCCGAGAGCAGAAGATGCAGCTTTGTCCTCTACAAGACTTGGCTCTGACACATTGTGATACTTGGGTTGCTCAGATGGATGAGGATGGAAAACTGCTAGAAGGATAGTCCACGACGCGATACCAACCTGAGTAATTGGTCTTCTACTCAAATGTAGAGTCTCAACATTCAGGCATTTGCCGATGTCTGCTTCGACTACTGGACCAAGGGGCGGTGGTTTTGAGATATGCCACCATTTCTGGGAGGGGTATTCATTGTGCTTTCCCCAGAACGCCAGATGATCTTCTCCACGCGCAGCATTGAAAGGATCCAGCTGAGACTTGATCGTGCTCACCTGTGCCAGCACTTGGTAGCATCTAATCAGCTACTTTGACTTTCTCACTCTTAACAACCTATGGGTAACTTACCGGAACCCAACCCGACAGCTGTAGCGACAGCGGACACCCATGCTGCCGTGAGATTCGCTGCATCGGTTCCGGGCGACATTTGGATCAAAAGAAGAGATGCACACAGAAAGACGTTCCTTACATCACTTTTATATCTCCGTCCAAGAGAAAGGTAAGGCTGCAAGGCGGATTAAGCGCCCTCAGCCTCGCCGCCTCGAAAGAAAGTGACCCAAGGATAGATAAATACTGTTCGATCTCCACTAGTCTGGGTACTGCCTTTCTTCGCGGCTGGTCCAATTGACTGCCGCGTGAGCCATGTTCAGCCTGGTGAATGGGGAGGAACTCAGCATGTCCGCACATTCGACCTACCATGTTAAGGTATGGATTCTACCGAGACTTGGTGTCTCCTCAATGATATTATCAATTACGAGTAATATACGTAGTACAAACTAGCTTAAGTAAAGTACTTTACTAGTCTAGTCGATTGGCTTTTGGCGTCAATACCTTACTAGGTACATACCACACACAGTACCCTAGGGACTACCTAGACCTGGCACGTGGCAAGTTTCACCTATCTTTGCCAGTGCTGTTGGTGGAAGCGTAATCTAAGTAGGACTAACATTTAAGTACTTCGGTGCCTCAATGGAGGCTTGGCTCTTCTCAGCTGACAATGTGGTCCTATCTAACGGTGCTGTTGGTGTCAAGCGGGAATGCAATATATATGTCAAGCATATGTCTTGTTGTTCTCCTTCCATGTCAATATAGGTGACCTCTTTTTCTCGGATTGCTCGAGGTATAATTAAATAATCACAGCGTACTCTTAGCAGCTGACCTTCGGTTCGGACCCCTAGGGCATAACCACCTTATCTCACCTTGACTGATCTTGATAAAATATCTGCGCCGAACTCGGCCCAGGATCTAAGATGATAAATCCTGGAAAATAGCTGTCGATATGGGTTTAAACCCACATAGCTCTGCAGCATCTGGACAAAGATCTCAATCTGTTGTATGAGTTTTTCTCCTTGTCCTCTGAGTGTTTCCTGTATGGACCACTATCGAGATGGCGTAGAATTGTAGACCCATCTCGAAAAGAGCTTTACTAACGTTGAATCTGATTAGCCAAGAAAGCCGAGTTTGGTACAAGAGTGTCAATCTGTTAAAAGGCGGGGAAGCCATGGTATAGGTTTCTTCCTATCTTAAGCCAAGAACGAGCAGGAAATGGCTGATGGGGGATTTCAGACGAGGGTTCAATGGGTAAGACCAAGTTCACTATAGCGGTGGACCCCACTATAGAAGCGTTATTGCAACATGAAGACCTGGATAATGATTCAAAGATTACAATTGATGACTGCGGGCCTAAGGTATAGCAATGATCAAGTTGATCGCTGACGATATTTGTACTAATTCATCCCATGTGGAAGTCTTTTCCATTGGGCGCATTTGGCTCCGATAGGCACCATCGAAGGGACGTTCGAGGGAATTACAGGCTAGCCAATCTCCTTCAAGAACTTTCATTGGCCCGAAGCAAAGGCTGCAGATTCGTAACCCTTGATGACTCGCGGATTGAAGAGGAGCCAGTACATCGGCTCCAGAGGTTGATTAAAGGAACCTTCTGGGATAGTCTCACAAGACACATTGACGATTCGGGTATTGAGGTTGCTGCAAAGGATCCCAAGACCATAGAATCGCCACCAAGGATCTACGTTCCTCGAGGAGCACCGGAGCAATATGCTTACTACAGCATGATTGCCAAGGAAAGACCAGAGATGTGTTTGGACGTGCAATGGCTTCCCGAGGGCGAGATCACCGCTGAATTTGTCAAGAGCTTAAATCTAAAACCTGGAATGCTAGCGTTAGAGATGGATGCAGAGGTCGGAGTGGAAGAACTTGAACAGAAAGAGCTGAAAGGTCTGCCATTCATTGTGCCGGGAGGACGCTTTAACGAGCTCTATAATTGGGACAGCTGCTTCTGTGCATGGGGAATGTTAAGCAGCCACTCGCATATTGTCAAAGCCATTATAAGGCATTTTTGCTTCGAGATCAAGCATTATGGTAAGATTTTGAACGCAAATCGTTCGTATTATCTTGGCAGATCTCAGCCACCCTTTCTGACGGATCTCGCATTGAGAACGTACGAAGCGACTCGGCATGAACCTGGCTCCCAGGATCTCTTGAAGACTGCAATGCTGGCGGCGATGAAAGAATACCATAGCTATTGGATGTCTGAGCCAAGATATGACAAAGTTTCCAGACTGTCGAGATACCGACCCATTGGGGCAGGATTCCCACCTGAGTGCGAGCCCACAAACTTCTCTCATATACTGGCGCCTTATGCTGCTAAATATAAAATGACGCCTGAAAAGTTTACAAATGCATACAACGATGGAGAGATTGACGAACCAGATCTTGACGAATTCTGTCTTCATGACAGAGCGGTGAGGGAGAACGGGCATGACACGTCTAACCGATTAGAGCATGTCGCGGCCGACTTAGCTACGATTGACCTCAACTGCTTACTATATCGCTACGAGACAGATATCGCAAAGGTTATTCGAACGGTGTTTGCCGATGAACTTATGGTACCGGCTTCCTTCTGTTCTCCAGGCCAGGAGCCAAACCATATCGAATCATCGGCTCTCTGGGATATTAGAGCAAGACGGAGGAGGAACCTTATTGACAAATTTTTGTGGAATGAAGAAAAAGGTCTCTACTTTGACTATAACACCGCCACCAAGCAACAGTCCCATTTCGAGTCGACGACGTCTTTATGGGCACTTTGGTGCGGAGTTGCCAATCCTCACCAAGCGGCATTGCTTGTGGAGAGAGGCTTGCCTAAATTTGAGTGCGTGGGCGGCCTTGCCACCGGGACCGAGCATTCGCGAGGACCAATAAGTGAAACCAACCCACAAAAGCAGTGGGACTTCCCTTACGGCTGGGCTCCTCATCAGATGCTAGCATGGGATGGCCTGAAGAAATATGGTTACCATGAGGAGGCGGAACGGTTGATTTACCGCTGGCTTCACATGGTCACCAAAGTCTTCATTGATTACAACGGCACCATTGTGGAGAAATACGACGTTACGCAGCTGAACCACTCGCACAAAGTGAATGCCGAATATGGAAATCAGGGGCTGGATTTTAAGTTTGCGCCGCAGGAAGGGTAAGTCGCTTTTCAGTAATGTAGCTTTGGTAGAAGTTATCTTTATGCTAACACGGTATTGCAGGTTCGGATGGACCAACGCGAGCTACATTTATGGGCTCTCAATCCTAAGCCTGCACGCGAAACGGGCGCTCGGTGTTGGGGCGCCATACGAGCTGTACGCCAGTGCTATCAAAAAGAGGGATGAGAGCAACCTGGCACTCTCAATTACCACATCCTGGGTAGTAGTATAGGATTAGGGGAGCCGATAATTTCAGCAACCTGTCGACTACAAGAGCGTTACCGTACAGCGACCAGCCAACCCTAACTTTTCGGACGTGGCACCAAAATATTATGGCAAGACTGGATTTGGTCGACGTCGAGTCTGTAAGGGCTCGGATATTTCACAGAGAGTAGGTGAAGATTTCTAGAAAATGAACAATTCAATCTTCCATTTGGATATCTCAACATGTTGTGTTACAGGAATAGGATCGACTGGCTGGAACTTCATCTTCTCTGAGAGGCAACTTAGTGTCCCCTTGAGACCAAATCACCCCCGTAATGTCGAAGTCACATAAAAGGGTTCGTAGAGTAAGGTGACTGATACGACCAATGTTTTAATACCGTGCCGGGAAAGGGTCGATACACCTGCGCCACCAATCACAGTTATTCGCGGGCCCAACCCCGTGACGAGGGGTGAGGCAGTATCAAAAGCCTTGCTTGAACGCGCTTTTGAAGAACTAAGCGTTCCTCCATCTCAACTCATACTGCCTAGGTATACTTCACAGATCGGTTCAAAGATCCACTAGCAAAGCCGTCTCTGCTCGTTAAACCCGCAGATTCCCCGCAGCTTCAGCCCAGCCAGTTCAAAGCCTAAAAAAACCTCAAGCAATAGCAATGCCAGACTCATCCTTCAATATCCTCGGTTCTTCCAAACTCAACACCTCGAACGGAAAGAATCATGCCACCGCACAACCTGAGAAAACCTTCGACATCTTAGGCTCCTCGAAACTCAACACAGCCGACGGGAAAAACCCTGCTTCAGTAGCAGCTGGTCAAGCGGCTAAAGCGGACGACTACCGCAAATCATGTCTGAAGGCGCACAACGAGCTGGAGGCAAGGCTGAGGGACGAGGAGTTGAGCTCTAGATCGAGGGGCTGGTGAGCTATGAAGGAGGAGGAAAAGACGTTCGAAGGTGATCGGGAAGTGCTCCTGGCGCGTTCATGCGGTGCTTAACCGAGTCGCAGGCTGTATGTTCGTGCGGGTTCCGATGATACACAAAAGCATTGGAGCGTTGCGCTGAAGCTGGGAACGTTGTCAGCGCGGTGTGTATCAAACAGCTTGTGTAACCGATGTCTGACATTGGAATCTAAAAGTACCGTTCACTTATTATCGAACATAATAATAATTCAGTCACCTGTTTTGAAGACATAGAAATTTCGCCTTGTGGAGTTGTAAATTATTTTCACGTATTACGGTACACTAGATGAATACCTCAAATAGACGCTAATCATGGATGACATAACAGGTAAGGCAATCAACTGAATGACTTCAACACGATGGCTAGTCCTTTTACTTTGAAATGCCAGGTGTGAGGACATGCTCAAGCCAACATGTCGATATTCATGGATCTACGCACAGCACATCTCTCGCAGATACCTTGCGGTTGCAGCAGCAGCCACTATACGGTCTGCCCTTCACCCCCCGAAGGCAGATCCTCCTTCTCCGTTATCGAGCCATGATGACCGTACCTTACGCAAGATTTTCGACTCCCAACGTTTCTGGCATGAGTTTTCACGGTCTAGTGTGACCGGTCCGCAAAGAGGCTTGTTCCAAAACCGACATCTCAAAGACCCTTCAGGGTTCCACGACTTTACACAAGTCGCATTGGCAAAATGTCGAGGAATAGTTGCAAAGGTGCTTCAAGCATCTACTATGGAGGACTACAAGGCGATACCCAGAGACCTCGACCGGCTGAGCGATTCTCTATGCCGGGTCCTGGATATCGCCGAATTCGTTCGAGTAACCCATCCGGATGATAGGTTTCAGAAAGCTGCCAACGAAGCATACGCCATGCTTTTCGAGTATATGAACATCTTGAACACCATGACCGGTCTCAATGAAAAACTGCAGAAGGCAATGGCAATTCCGGAAATCAGTGTAGCTTGGAGTGAGGAGGAGAAGACGGTTGCCACGGTCTTACTGAGAGACTTTTCCAAATCAGCGATTGATATGCCTCAGGACAAGAGGGAAAAATTCGTGGCGTTATCGACTCACATCAGCCAGCTGGGTACTACCTTCGTGAGCAACATGGCACCAGCGACATACGTCCTTCGCTTCAACAGCAGCCGGTTAAAAGGGATGGACCCAGTGATCCTTAGAGAGATTACACATCGATTTGGCACTGTCCGTTTGCCCACAACTGGTCCTCTATCGATCACTGCTTTACGAACAGTAGAGGAGGAGGATGCAAGGCGGCAAATTTATATCGCCGGAAGAACCGCTTCTAAGAATCAATTACACATCCTAGAGACGCTCCTGGTATGTCGTGGAGAGGTTGCACGACTGTCTGGCTATGAAAGTTATGCAGATATGAACTTATCAGACAAGATGGCAAAGTCTCCTGAGGCCGTCAAATCGTTTCTCACGGCGCTTGCTGCCGACAATGCTTCGCATGTCAAAGAAGAGTTGGAAGAAATGCTGAGGATAAAAAAGTCAGGCTTGAGTAGCAGAGATTCGCCTCTCCAGCTGAACGCATGGGATCGGGATTACTACCAGGCCCGCTTGGCAGCTCAGCTCAGATCCAAGTCTCGAAAACCTGACTTTATTTCCGCCTACTTCTCCCTTGGGACGGTAATGCAGGGGCTTTCCCGCCTCTTCACCAGACTATACGGCGTCCGATTCGTACCACGCGAGGCTTCAGCTGGGGAAACATGGAACCCAGACGTTCGCCGCCTTGATGTCATCGATGAATCCGAAGGTCACATAGCAGTACTATACTGTGACCTGTTCGCCCGGGCAGGCAAAAGTCGTAATCCCGCTCACTTCACCCTCCGCTGTTCTCGTCAAATTTCTCTTTCCGAAGTGTCAGAAGCGGCCTCAACCTCCCCCGACCAGTCACCCCAACTTGCCGCCAACGACGGCATGGCAATATCCCAATCCCCCACCACAGGCGCCATCCATCAGCTTCCCATTATAGCGCTAATTTGCAACTTCCAGTCCAACCAATCCAGCCCCTCCCAACCAACTCTTCTCTCCTTCCGGGACCTACAAACCCTTTTCCACGAAATGGGTCATGCAATTCACTCCATCCTCGGCCGCACTTCCCTGCACGTTGTCTCGGGCACTCGCTGTGCCACCGATTTTGCGGAACTTCCTTCTGTCTTGATGGAGCATTTTGCTGCTGATCCCGACGTATTGAGTCTTTTCGCTAGACACTGGGAGACTGATGCGCCGTTGCCCTATGAGATGGTAGCGGAGAGATTGGCCATTGATCGGAAAGGGCAAGGCGCTGAAACGGAAACGCAGATTTTGCTTGCCATGTTGGATCAGGCGTATCATTCCTCCTTGCCACTAAGTATGGGGGGCGGCTTCGATAGCACCCGTGTCTTCCATGATGTCTACGACAACTACGGCAGCATTCCGGAACCGCGAGAGACGAGTGCTCAGGGGTTTTTCGGGCATTTGGTTGAGTACGGCGGGACGTATTATAGCTATCTCTTTGATCGCGCGATTGCCGGCAAGGTCTGGAAGGAGGTTTTCAGAGGGGGCCAAAATGGAGGGGCCGTAAGTCGAGATGCGGGTGAGAGGTTTAGGAAGGAGTTACTTAGTTGGGGAGGAGGAAGAGACGGGTGGAGGTGCGTGGCGGGGTTGCTGGGAGATGAGAAGTTGAAAGATGGGGGTAAGGAGGCCATGGAGGAGGTGGGACGGTGGGGAGTGAAGGATTGAGAAGGATATGCCTCGATGGGATTTCTATCTCCCGAATTGGGGAGATGCCACTACGGATCTTATCCAGTTCAAACACCTTCTGACCTAGCAGGACTCTGAAGTGGTCAAGATACAGAAACCAGCTCAGTCATCGACAGAGGCTCAGAGCTAGGTAGCAAAGATATCGGACCTCCGATAACCACAAGCCAGCCAAACCACATCCCCTCATCGCCCGAGATGAAGAGTGTTTGCAGATGCCGATGAACTCAAGAACCGCACCTGACTTCAACGCAATCATCACACTAGGTCAATAATGAGAGAAACTCGGTGAAACCTGCACGAGTAATCTGGGCTTGAACGTATGGGCTCCAGAGGGCTAAGAGATCAGTATGAAAATTCCTTCCTCAACCCTATCGTCGAACCTATCTACTGTTCGGTCGTCATTATCCCGCAAATTCGAAATACCACTTTGCCATTACACTTGATATATAGGGGGCAGCGCGTCGGATAGTGGTTAAATATCATCTAAGGGTGTATGATTATCCGTAGAGAGAATATATATAGATAGACTTATCCAGTAGATCCATAATAAAAAGTACCAAAGCACCGCCCTTGGTCTCATCATTACCATAGCCGAGTGAATTTACCAATATTATAGTATATGTGAGACTAAAAGGATACAACGACTCAAAATGCCGGCTGTAGCTGTAGGGAAAGGAATCATATAGTTGGTAGAATACCGCGACAGTGAGAACGCATGGAAACCGATGCCACGTAGCCAGCCATGAGCGTCTAAAGTATTTTCGGCCTGAAACCCGAGCACGACGGCACAACAGGAAGAGAGCTATCTTAAACACCACCCTACCCACGATTAGCGCACTCAATAAATCGGCCGTCCCTCGTCCCACTTCCTCGCCTCCACCATCTCCCCCCTTCCACCTGGCGCTGGACTCGTCCTTCCACTTCCCCCCTCGCCCAAATATTCCACCCCCCCAAAACTCACCCTCCCGCTCTGCCGCCTCCCGTTATCATCAAGCAAGCCCATCCGTCCGCTTTCCCGCCTTCCGGAGTCGTCCATTATTCCCAAATTGCCGATCCATTCCCAGACGCGACTGACCTCGCCGCCTCTGCCCTCCCGCACGCTCGCCCTTATGTTCGCGTTCATCTCTACCACAGCCTTGACCCTCTTCCACAGCCCTTCTCTTCTTTTTGCACTGAATTCGTCTCTTAACACATCATCCCTGAGCTGCCCGACTGAGATCCAGCCTTCCAGTGCCTCGCCGCGGGCGTGTAGGGCAGCTTGCGTAGCGAGGCGATCTAGAGTTGTGGAAACGAGGGCGGGGACACGCGCGGAGTCGGAGCGTAGGGCTAGGATGTAGGAGCGGGTATAGAGGAGAAGGAGGGAGACAAAGGTCAGAAGCCCAAGCTCTGCTCTATGGCGTGCCAACGCGAGGCGTGTGGATCGGCGGACGGTGCAAGCGAGGGGGAGACGGACGAGGGAGGTGGTGGCAAGGAGGAGGGGGGTAGTTGGTCTTGAGGGGAACTGGTTAGTGGGAAACAGTATGTCAGATTGGTTGTGTTTCGGTTGTTCGGGCAGGGGAGGTGTTGGGAAGGGACTAAGCTGGGGAATTGGAGGGGGAGAGGGGAAACTTACCCTTCGACAGAATGGATGACTTCTTCACGGCCAAGAACCTCACCGATCGCGCCTTTCCAAAGGTCTTCGAATTCAGCGGAGGACATGCCTCTTCGGCGCTTTTTCGAGACTTCCTGTTTTAGGGTTTCGACAGGCATCTCAAGGGTCGGGGTGGCTTTTCCTTGACCATCAGTAAGAGTGCCGCACTCGAATTTGGCTTTTCTTTCTCGTAATTCTTCGACTGCTCTGTCCGCTACCGCCTTTACTCTTCGTACCTTTTCACCATCGGGCTCGCAGGTTGGTGGTAATGGTATCAAGCCATTGAGAGATAAGGGATGTGGTTTCAATACAAAGTCTTGCTCGCATCTTGTCTCCATCCCTTCGTAGCAATACGCATGTTGCGGACATGATTCACAAGTAGGTTGTAGTGCGCTCGCCCACTCTGGTATTTGGACATTAGAAAGTGCATCTGACGACCTGCCGATCCCGCAATAGCCCACTTGAAGCTTCTCTTGTCTGAACCACAATGCATATCCTGATAACAGGGCCATGATAACCATCCAAGGCGCGGATCGCGGGACTAAATTGGTCTTCTGTAGCCGCTTCTTCTTGCGAGGCGGAAGAATGTCAAGATCGCCATTCGCGGCACGTGCTCTGACTAATTCCAATTGCTCTTCTGGTGTGAAGTCCTCCCCGGCTTCGATACCATCATCTGGTTCAATGCGGGGTTCGTATTTCGGTTGCTTGACTCTCGCAACCGGTACTTCGAATGTTTTTGATGTAGGGACAGTAACCCCATCCTCCTGCTTGAGCCTCGAAAACTCGGGGCTACTAACACCTTCTGTCTTTCTTCTCCTTGACGTACTCTTTCTCCGGTCACCGCTAGTACCAGCACTCCTCCGCCTGCTTTCCCCCGGCAATAGCGGGGAACTACCGCTTTGGAAGGGGTTTTCATGGCTGAAAGGGCTCTCCTTGAGGGAGGGCCGCACTTGTCTATCGTCCGCCTCTTCAATCTTGACAGCAGGTGTAACTTCACTCTTCCGAGTCTTACGCACCAAGGGTCTCTTCGCTTCCAGCTCTGGATCAGTTTCGGTATCTGAAGGCCGCGCATGCTTCGTCAAAATCTTCCGGCCACTGGACACTCTGCGACTGTTCGATGGCTCAATGTCCTCCGATGATACTCGCCTGCTTTTCTTCGCTGTCTGCTTTGGGGTTGGAGGCGGGGGCATCAAGCTGGCATTATTATCTTCGTCGCCATTCACTGTCCCTTCCTGGCTGCTTGGCATATCTGTAATGCCTTTGCTCGTACGCCTCGTTCTTGATCGAGCAGCTAATATTCTACGCGACTTCGGAATGAGCTTTTGTGTGAAGATATCGATAAGCTGTGACTTTTTCGCAGAGGCCGGGTAGGGAATGTCGTGTGACATCAATATGCCCCTTAGCTTCGGGACCGTGAGTGACGACGGATCGAAGGACGCTGATAGATACTCCATTTCGGGATCTGAGCTGGAAGCCATGGCTAGAGCTTTCAGTAGGTTGGTACCAGTGCGTGTATTAGAAGCGGCTGTCTATCTCACCTAACGACTCTGAAGGTGGTGATGAGTTTTTCCTTCGCAGCAAATCTACATAGAATGAGAAGCCAACCAGAGCGACGTTGGCGTGTGTTGAATAGGTGTTTGTTCAATTATTGTCAACAACAAAGCAAAGATAGGCGTTCTGCGATGGCTAAGATGTCATGCTAAGAAATAGGCAGTAGCAAGCTTCAGCCACACCGTCACCGGAAAAACCTCGCCATACAGAGAGGGCGTAAGGTAATACCATACGGAATACGCGCGTTTTGAATACCGAAATAGCTTACGAAGTCATAAAGGACTTAAGTGCAGCATCGCAGTGATCAGTATCATACGAGAAGAAATTGCAATTGTTTGTCAAATCAACTTATCTTGAAGCCAGAAATCTCATCACTCTATTATGCCTACATGATAGAAGTCCCGCTAGCTTATGCGAAGAGGCGACCGAGATATATTTGGATAAATTGAAATATTGTTAAAGGAGTCCAAACTGAGCAAAAACAGAGTTTTGTGCTGTATGTTACATTGCCGGATTTGATTATTAGCAACGTAAGGTAGATAGATAGTGTAGACCTTCGTCAACCTGCCCTTCAAGACCCTAGGTTTCCGACTGCTTGAGCGCCACATCCATATCAACGCCGGCTGACACTTCCCTAGACTAAAGCACAATGTCTCATGATACACTTCACTTTCTACTTCCTAAAGCACCACCAAGCGGCTTTACCTAATGATCCCATCTCTTCCTTTCGCAGGCGGTGGACCGCTTGGGGGGAAGTAGACTGGATCTCCACCTCTTTGCGGCTGGTACGCGCTCTGGGGTTGCTGTAGCTCGATCCCAGTTTGCTGGCCGCCGAAGTATCCATGGTCGGCTTGGTTGTTGCCGTAGTAGTTCTGATTCGGAGGTGGAGAATACACTGGAGGCGCTCCGTTTGACGGTGCTTCGGCGTTGTACTGCGGGTTATTGTTTCCAGCGTAGTAAGGTTGAGCGCCAGTGTACTGTGCGGGTGCGTGGCCAGCAGGCGTAGCTCCTGCCGCCCATCCAGTACCCCGGTATGGCGTCATACCAATACGACGACGTCTACGAGCAGTAATGCATCTGCAGAATCATTAGTCTGAGAAGGTAGGCGGGGATTGAGGATAACGCATACGCGAAGATGAAGAAGATGAAGAAACCGCCAGCAATGACGGCAGCCACGACAATCCAACGACCGTAAGAGTCCCAAGAGCTGTAGCAGTAGCCATTTGAGGAGTAATCACCATTGTAACACCTAAGATCCAGAATCAAATCAGCCAAGGGCCAAGTGTAACAGAGTGGTCGTAGGAGAGGATAGTTGTGTATAAACTTACATGTATCTTGGTAGGATTGCCATGATGTACGTTTGTAAGTTGATGACGATGAGGACACTGAGCGATGTACGCCGGATCAAGAAATTGTGAGTGATGGATAGGAAACGGCCTGATATTTAATAGGTTGTTGTAAGAGGCTATGTGGGATGACTTGATCTCCTGCCAAAGGATTATGCAATCTGAAGCGCCAGGAAAATGGGCTGCTGTAGTGTTGATGAGCGGGATATTCGCTTTGCAGGATTGTCTTGTAAAGTAAGGTGGCCGGAGGAAGGGCTGTGCACTGCCGACTCAACCCTGCCTTGCGACGACATCTTTGTGAACCCCTGCTCAAAGGGGCTAGTTCCCGTGCCGAAGATCACTACGACATGATAGGTCTAGCGCTGCCAGCGCATCAGTCTGCACAATGGGCCTCAAGCCCTCAACACTCGTCGAGCCCTTTTTCCCTTTTGGATTGTTCACCTCCCCCTTCGCGTTTTCATACTCACAAGCTATTCTGCTGGTGTTGTAAATTCCTTATTTTGTTTCACGCAGTTTGGCTGCAGCGCGCATTCGAAGCTGTGTTGTCATTGACTAGCAAACGGAACTTAAATATGGCCTTGGGGACGCTGAAACCACCCCGCCCCAAAACGGCCGAACAATCATCAAACCATGCGATGATTGAATTCGCTCCTCACATCAGCCATAAGATGCTGTGAGCCTGGTTGAGGACGAGATACAGAAAATCAAAAGCTGCCAAGAAAGGAGGAAAACCGAAACGCCGCAAGGACTCAAAACTATGATGCTCTGAGCAGTGAAATATATCTTGCCATTGCTGGCGCGTGTCTTTCCATTGCTTCGTCATCATCGTGAGCGCTAAAGTCGTAGCAAAATGTTGTTGGCAATCGTGCACGTCGTTGGATCGAGAATTGTCTTCGCACTGATCTTTACTTGGTTGATCTCTTAATCAGCCATTGCAACACTGCGTCCAGATTGGTTTCTTCTTTTGCGCTGATACCGTAACAACTGACTTCGCGGTGAGAAACAGCTTTTAGGTTCAGCGCATCGATCAGTTCATCGACGGTGAGCTTCTCTGGGAGATCAGACTTGTTTCCCAGGACGAGCAATGGGATCCCATCCAAGACCGGCTTTTCGAGCAATGCATGGAGTTCCTCCTTCGCTATCGGAAGGGCCTTTTTGTCCGCCGCATCTACGATGTAGCTTGGAGAACTAGTCAGCTTGCTTAGCCTTTTGATGGCCTCGGTCTTGACCTACACAATGGCGTTGACTCCACGACAATATCTCTCCCACATGGATCGAAACCTTGGCTGACCCCCAAGGTCCCAGCTAGGCCATGGTCAGTTCAGATCTCTTTATGAGATCTGGCATGGCAGCCAATGCACATTACCATTTTAAGGTGACATGGCCTCTTTGGACTCGCTTCATATTGAAACCAACGGTGGGGATCGAGCTACGAAGAACAAACTCGTTAGTTGTCATAGGAGACAAAGAACCATTCTAGCAGCTACACTTACTCTACGGTGAACTCACCGCCCTGCAGAGCCACGGATCAGCGAGCCTTTGATGGGCGTGACAGAGGGGCTTACCGCAAGCACACGCAAGAGCGACGTCTTCCCTGCATTCTGCAGGCCGATCATGGTTATATCCATCTCTGTTGCCCTGTCCGCATCATACATATGTCAGCACTATTCGAGGCAGCATGATCATACCACTTTCCAACCATTGTTACTGCAGGTTGATAGAACGCTCATTGATGCCCTCCTGCATGCAGCACGCGCAGGACACTACATGAAGACCTACCAGAACAATCTCAAAAGCCAGTCATAGACCTTCTTGAAGATGCCGGCCATGTTTCCAAGAGGAGTATAGCGATATAGCGAGATAGCTTGCCTTGTTTATGAGGGCTAGTGGGATAATGGGGGAACTCTCGAATTACAGAGCCAAGGTTGACCTGCTCTCGGGCGGAAAAAGCAAGCGGGAGGCGCCGCCTTTCCCAAAGAGTAGTAGCAGTAATACAGTATTTGAAATAAATGTCAGAATCATTCGATACCCTTACTACCTTGACCCCACGGACATACTTCAATACCTTGGTGATTGATATCCAAAGCGAAAGACACAATGGCACGAGAGCATTCACTGCGGGTTGAGCGTCTATTTGATTGTGCAGCTGATCGATGTAGCCTTACATCTAAGGCGGGCAAGTTGGTGTGGTTTGTGGAGGCCTGTCCCTTGATGCTGCTGCGGGAATTTGTCGATCCCATGCAAGTGAGTCTGTGCGTAATTTACCTTATCTAATCAGGTATTATACAACTCTAGCTTCGAATTTACCGTACTTCGGTTCCTGTGAGAATTTGGGTACTGTGTATGCCACCATCCAGCTAATTATGACAGTATACGGCATCAGTTCGCTCTGCTACAAGATAGTAAGCCATAAGGAGGCAGTAGTCATTCCCACACTGTCGGTCATGTCCTAGTCGCGCTTTCCATAACTGCAATGGCACCCTCCACGGCACCTCCTACAAATATTCGCTGGACATCGGAATTCGATACCCTCCGGCGGGAGAAACTATTCAAACGTCCTCCCAAAGATCACACGGCTTACCCGGCCCTCGTTGATGCTCTACAGCCTCACATCAGTTCCTTCAATGCCCTTCTCGACAATAACAAGCTTCTCGAGGCTGCGATAAGAGATATCGGGACTAAAGTCTTCCTAGATGGTGAACAAGAATCTGCGTTCTTAAGGACGCAGAGATTGGAAGTCGGGCAAGCCCCAGAAAGGAGAAACAGACTTAGTGTGAGGATACGAGAAGTTTTTCTCGAGAAGGCGGTGCTTCCGCCCAATAACAAGTTCAGCACCAAGAACCGTGAGATATACCCTGCAGAATGCCGCGAGAGGCATGCCACTTACAGAGGCAAGCTGAGAGCAAGAATGGAATACAAGGTCAACGGGGGAGAGTGGCAAGAATCCGTCAGGGAGTTTGGTCAGATCCCTATCATGCTCAAAACTAATCGGTGTCATTTGGAGAAATGCACGCCTGCGCAGCTAGTGCAACACAAAGAAGAGTCGGAGGAACTTGGAGGTTATTTCATCGTCAACGGAATTGAGAAGCTGATACGCATGCTGATCGTCTCTCGCCGAAATTATCCAATGGCTATCGTACGCGGCTCCTTCGTTAACAGAGGGTCTGCATACACAAAGTTTGGAATGCAGATACGATCAGTGCGCCCAGATCAGACGTCACAAACGAACGTTCTTCACTATCTTGATGATGGCAATGTAACGTTCCGGTTCTCCTGGAGAAAGAACGAGTATCTAGTGCCCGTGATGATGATCCTAAAGGCACTGGTGGAAACTAATGATCGCGAGATTTTCGAGGGATTGGTCGGTACTGTTGGATCTAAAGGTATCGATAATACCTTTATGACAGATCGGGTCGAACTGCTTCTCCGAACTTACAAAGCCTACAATCTACTTGGTAGAGCAAAGACCCGAGCATATCTAGGTGAGAAATTCAAGCCGGTACTTGGGGTACCAGATGACGTGTCAAATCACGAAGCAGGAACCGTATTCTTACGAAAGATCGTCCTTGTACATCTTGGCAACGTTGATGTAACAGAATCTCAATACAATGACAAGTTTAGAATGCTACTCTTCATGATTCGAAAGCTTTACTCGCTAGTCGCTGGTGACTGCGTGGTTGACAATCCAGACGCCGTCTCAAGTCAAGAAATCCTACTCCCAGGTTTCTTGTACGGCATGATCATCAAGGAGAGGATGGATGACTGGCTAAGATCTATACAAGGAGCTTGTCAGGAATGGATCATTAAGAATGGCAAGGCTAGATTTACCGACCCAGCGTTTCTCAAAGACTTTCCTTCTAAGGTCCTTAGGAGAACCACCGAAAATCTCGGAGGAGCGCTTGAATATTTTATTTCTACAGGCAATTTGGTCAGTCCTACAGGACTTGACCTACAGCAGACATCAGGTATCACTGTAGTAGCAGAAAAGATCAATTTCTACCGATTCATTAGCCATTTCCGCATGGTGCACAGAGGCAGTTTCTTCGCTCAATTGAAGACAACCACAGTGCGGAAGTTATTACCTGAGAGTTGGGGTTTTCTGTGCCCGGTTCACACTCCTGATGGAAGTCCTTGTGGTTTACTCAACCATTTAGCTCATAAATGCAAGATTACCACACATGATCTTGATGTCTCTGCAATTCCTCAACTGCTAGCTCAATTGGGCGTCTCTGAATCATCTTCCGCTTCTGTTGATGAAAGTATCGTTGTACAGCTTGATGGTCGAATACTGGGTTTCTGCACACCCAAGCAAGCGCTAACAATAGGGGATACCCTGCGATACTGGAAGGTTGAAGGCACTCACGACGTTCCCATTGAACTTGAGATTGGTTACGTTCCAAACTCAAACGGTGGTCAGTATCCAGGTGTCTACCTTTTTTCCCAAGCCGCGCGGATGATACGACCTGTCAAGTATCTACCCCTTGAAAAGCAAGATTTCCTTGGTCCCTTCGAGCAACCTTTCATGTCTGTTGCTTGTACGGAACCCGAGATTGAGTCGGGAGAATCCACTCATGTTGAATATGATCCGACTAATATCCTCTCTATCATTGCAAACCAGACTCCTTTTTCCGACTTCAATCAATCTCCTCGAAACATGTACCAGTGTCAAATGGGTAAACAAGCAATGGGCACTCCCGGAACCGCACTTCGGTACCGCACAGATAATAAAGCTTATCGCCTCCAGACCGGTCAGACCCCTATTGTCCGACCTCCTCTGTACAACGAGTATGGCTTGGACAACTTTCCGAATGGCATGAACGCCGTTGTAGCCGTCATCTCCTATACAGGCTACGACATGGACGATGCCATGATTTTGAACAAATCAGCTCATGAGCGTGGCTTCGGTCACGGCACAATCTACAAAACCAAAATTATCCGTCTCGACGAGGAAGGTGGCAAAGCTCGCTCCGCTAAGTCCGTGACGAAGCTCTTCGGGTTTGCTTCAGATAGCTTCATATCCGTACCTACTCGCAAGATACTCGATACCGACGGCCTTCCATTCATCGGTCAGAAGATCTCCGAAGGCGACGTCCTCGCCGCGTCTCACACAGTCACTTGGGACCCCTCTAAAAGCACCTACGTTAACCGCGACGGCGTCAACAACATGCACAAATACAAAGACCCAGAGACATGCTACGTCGAAGAGGTGCGCCTCCTGGGCTCCGAATCTGGCGCCGAACCCTGCCAAGCCTTAAGCATTAAGCTCCGTGTCCCCCGCTCCCCTGTCATTGGCGACAAGTTCTCTTCCCGCCACGGTCAGAAGGGTGTATGCTCGCAGAAGTGGCCTGCGATCGACATGCCGTTCTCGGAGTCGGGCATTGTCCCCGATGTCATCATTAATCCGCACGCCTTCCCGTCACGCATGACGATTGGCATGTTCGTCGAGTCCCTAGCTGGGAAATCGGGGGCTTTGCATGGGCTCGCTCAGGATTCGTCACCATGGCGCTTCAATGAGGAACACACAGCCGGCGACTATTTTGGTGAGCAACTACGGGCTGCAGGATACAACTACCATGGCAACGAGCCCATGTACAGCGGTATCACAGGGAAAGAGTTCGCGGCTGATATCTACCTGGGGGTGGTGTTCTACCAACGATTGCGACACATGGTAAACGATAAATTCCAAGTCCGAACGACCGGACCTGTAACGCCTTTGACGGGCCAGCCGATCAAGGGCCGCAGTAAAGGCGGAGGTATCCGAGTCGGTGAAATGGAACGTGACGCTCTCCTCGCTCACGGCTGTGCCTACCTCCTCCAAGACCGCCTCATGAACTGCAGCGACTACACGCGTGCCTGGGTCTGCAAGAGCTGTGGCAGTTTCCTTAGCACGACGCCCACCGTCGGCACCGGATCGAGAAAAGGAGGCAGAGGTACGGGCGTGGTAAGGTGCAGGAGGTGTGCGACAAGAGTGGATGGGAGTCAGGGAGGGGATGTTTGGGAGGATGGGGTGGGGCAGAAGTGGATGGGAGGGGAGGATACGACGGTTGTGGCTGTGCCGGGGGTGTTGAAGTATTTGGATGTGGAGTTGAGTGCTATGGGGGTGAGGATGAGGTTTAATGTTAAGCCGTGAGGGGCGTGGACTGTCATGATAGGTATGAAAATCATGTGAGCTGAGAAAGACGATGTAAGAATAAATTGCCCAACTCAATGTTTCCTATGAGAGTTATTTTGGAAATCTTTCATTTCCATCATTCCTAGGAATCTCACGCTACTGGGGTCGTCCACAGCGTCCTGCTATGCTAATACCAGTCCCACAGCACACATCAGCACATCTTGCTCATGTCAACACAGCACCACCCCCCCACCCCCCCAAGCCAGTCCCTGGCCACCAGTCCAGTGAGACATTGCCTCTGAGTGCTAAACATGAACAGGACTGTCCGAGGGTACCACCAACTGCAGAAGAGCTCATGCTCTTGCCCGAGGATTGAATTTCGCCTTGTATGCCATTCGGAGACCCGTGCATGTTGCAGTGTGGTATTTTGCACGGCGCTCGGGAAGTTTGGGATGATGAGGATGGGGATGTTCGATTGCAAATAACCCAGAAAGGCCCACCACAACGCTCAACCGGGTGGATGGTTGGTAGATCGATACACTTACTCCAGCCACAAGCTATTTCGTTCGTAGTAGCTAGCGAGTATTCGTCCGCGATGTGGTTTCGCAATGGCCGAAGCCTCTCTGCCTTTGGTGGCTCGTGTTACATGTTGCGGGTTTTCTTCTGCGGTTGGGAAGGGGTGCCGCAGGGTCTTGGTGAGGGAGATGAAGTTGACTGGTTCGGCTTTTTTGGAGGCATTATCGAGCTGATTGGTTCTTTATTGTTGCATGGACTGTTTTTTGGGTTGCTGTTCAGAGGCCTCTTGGATCCGGAAGAGATGATGAAAGAGACCTTTGGCTTAGGTTTGTGGAAAGGCGAGGCGGGGAGGTGTTATCTCAGTTTGGGAGGAGTTGGGTAAGGAAGTGGACTCAGGTCTTGGATTATTGCAAGATGTATTGTTGAGAGAGAAGCACAAGTTTAATTGAAGAGAATTTGGAAGATGGTAGGGGCTTGATAGATATGTGGCTCAAGATACTTGTCGTTCGACTGTTACTTCCTTGTTTCCTCGCTCTTTCCAACTCACCGTCCATGTCAAGACTCCAATGGCTTATCCGCACAGTGGGCCATGCCGTAGTGAATCTTGTCGACATTTTATTTTATTGGAGAGAAGCCTCGTAAACATACTTTAAGTACCGCTCTTTTGACACAAATCCTGCGCTTCGATTTGACGGACCTCATTCTTGCACTGTGTTCTTCGATGCCAACCTTCCAGATCGTCGATCCCTCGTTGCTCAAAGCTTCAACCATGACCTCCATCTTGATAACTGATCTCTCTTGCTTACGAGTAATAACGACCAGTGAGATCCAGCACCGTTTGTCGGCTCACTGCCCCTTACGTTGCAACAACACGTATCGCAAAGCTCGGAATGTGAGGACTTTAGTGGCATTGCTTCTGAAATCTCACTCTCAATTATTTACTTTGCGTATTATTATATTGTGTACTCGTGGGTCATTAAGGACCAATTGGGGTGTTCGCGGTTGGAATTGTTTGATTCGATTGGTCTCGAAGCTGGTTCCTGTGCTTTGTGCATAACCTCATGACGGTGATGTTCCTGACCAATTGCCACATTAAAGCTGCTCCCAACTCAGGCTATAACGCTCAATTGATCATAATGCGGTCATTGGATGCTAGCAGTTGAATATCAAAGCATATCATGGTATTTTTCAGGTCTTTAAACTGATTCTCTTATCTACCATATTATTGCAAAGTGTGAATGTTTAGTTAGATATAATGTAGGATTCTCTTTTTAAATTTCAACTTTAAATCATAGTTAGATCAGAAGTCGGTCTGCTTCTCGCTATTCTTCAGCATACAAATTTACTCAATCTGCTCTTCTTAGCCGGGCAGCTGGCCTCCCATCTCATTTGCCACAAAGTTAGCAGTCCTTGCCGTTCATCCTTAACCATCGACGCAGGAATGGCGAATGTGCCGTACATGGCGTGTACTGTACCTCATCATGATAAGAATCAATTAGAGCAACTTTAAAGAGTTGATCGTTCTTGATAGTCATGATATTCTGTTCAAAAGCATACGAGATGATAGAATCGACTTCATACCCCCCTCTTTCTTCAGACTCAAAACAGCTCCAAACCGCCCAGAGTTTGCCAAATGCTCGCCATGAGGTTACCGAAGCAAAAGAAAACTGTTTCTTGAAGGTTGCGAGGCCTTGCATCGCTGACTTTGATGAGTTGAGATCAGAAGTCATGCTAACATCGTTTGAAGTTAAGAGAGTAGTCTTTATACTTCAACATCACTTCTTTCTTCTTCTCTCCTTCAAAGTCTCATTTCATTCTCGATGTAGATTCTTGAGAAGTTTCATCAGAGTGCATTACTTCTTTCAGCAAACATTTTGATCATAGTAATAAATCCGACGATCTGAACTTATCTTCTTTCAAATGATGATTGAAAAATCGCAGATGAGCTCATCACAGTTTCAACACGTTCGATTTTCAAGATTATGCTATGAGTTTATTTACACACCAAGTCAAATTCTATTCTTCTTCAGTTCATTTGATCTAATTGCTCATTCATTAACATTATTTTTATTTGATCTTTAATCAACTTGTTGAAATCTGAGAGTTGCAAGAATGAAAAGATCAAAATTCGTTCTTTGCTGCTAAGCACTTTCACTGCTTGCTTGTAAACTGATGATCTGCTTTATCATAATTTTTATCAAATGTTCATTCTTGGCATGACAGGCATGATAGTAGTGTTTAGACTCGAGAGCCTCTCTGGGTTTCGTACTCTGGACACTCTCATCATACAGCAGGTATTGTCGATAGCGATGCTCCAAGTCATTGAAGAATAGCTCAAATCACTTTGACGAGACACGCCTCTGACAATTTCCCGGGGGCTTTTAAGCGTCCTTCAAGTTTGGTACTTTTGATTTATGCACAGAGGCTGCAGTGCGCTGGCTGATCCACGAGCTTGCAAACGGGTAGGGAAAAACAAGGACAGCGATACAGGTGTAGCACAGACGGAGAGGAGATAAATGTTCAAAAGCGGCGGTTGGTATTAAACCTGCAACCTACGGCCGTTGTTTGGGAGTCACACTGCCCCCATCCTGATTCCAGATGGGACGTCTGGTGGGCGGCATTTTGAATTAAGCACTCGACCTAGCAGTCCCCCTTGTGGCTGCGATGGATTTTCCTCAATGCCGCCTATATAGGCTGGTAAAATGAGTCTTGCATCAGGTGGTGGGACCGAAATTAGAGCCATCCAGATAAGTCTCAATATTCTAAATAGCTGGCTTAAGCTAATTTTTTCGCTGTGACGGAAGCTGATGTTACGGCGTGAGATAACTCAGAGAAGCTGCATGATGAACTGAATAGTAGCGACGAGGTTTAGCTTGGGTTTGCCCGATCAATATCTAGTACAAAGGCATTCAGTCAAAATAAAGTACGTGAGTGGGAAAGCTTTCTCTCGTCGACCGATGATCTAGCGTCGGATTTGCTGCTACGAGTAAGAAGACCGGGATAAGGAGGACCCTTCACCGTCAGGTCTTAGAGTATCAGCTTTCCCAGCTGAAGTTGGCAGTCTCTTCCTGGAGGTTTCCATGTGGCGCTGTCCACAGATTCGTAGGTGTAAGTAGGCAGCCAAAGCTGGTCGTAAGCTGTCAACTCGTAGTGAGCGTCTTTAATTGAGATGTCTCACCATATCTGAGACAGAAGGCCTTGGTAGACCTAGACTCCCAAGGGTCAATGCGCACTAGGCGGTTTACTGTTCGCATCTCGGTATCTCACCTTAATCAATTTCATTACTCTCGTGGATGACATCATTGATGTAATTGGGGGTCACAATATCTTGAATACGGTACCTGGAAATCGCGTATAATTCATCAAATCTTGAATATCGGTTTCTAAATCTATCGACTTGAATCAAGCAGGATGTTAGAGTATGTTGGACCCTTGTATCTGTTGATGAGCTGAAACACTGTTCCCAAAAGAGCTAACAGTCTTCTTCTTCTTCAAACATTGAAGAGTTGTTGAGAGAGGAAGGGACTTTCTATGCGCCGTAGAAATTCAAGCTTCTTCGCGCAGTACTTCATTGTGGTATTTGCCTGCGAGTGTGTGCTTCCTGAGTCTTCATGCATAGGCAGGCTCTTTGCACGCTGATGATTAACAAGAAACGCATCGTATTGTTAATGCTTCTTAGATCTGAAACGAAGACAGCCAAGTCTTTAGAGAGCACAACATAAGCAGATTGCTAAATGTACATTTGATTCGTTTCGGATTGACATACTCATACGCAGGAATGGAAGATCCTGAACGACGTCGTGATCTGTAGAAGCTATAGAATGAAGGCATCATGAACGAAGGCGTAGACGGTGAAGACTTCAAGAAAACGATTCGAAGCCTGGGTAGCGTCCCGGCCTGCAATATGCCGTTCTTCTTCTAGAACTTAATAGTCTTTCTCTGTTCCCTTTGTCGGTTCTTGCCATTCTCTTAGCTTACTCAGAGTCATCGTCTACAGCAGTCATACGAGCTGAATGCGTTGGTGGCATTTGGGTCCAGCCTCCGCCGTAGCAGGACGTCATCAACGTTGTCGACCGTGCAGTGTGCAAAGTTGACATACCCTTCTTGTTTGTCCTTGACTGAGAGATAGTAGAGATAGGCGTCACCGCTTAGGTCTTTCATCATATCGTTTGCTTGCTGCCAGACCTCCAAAATTGACAGTTTGCTATGTAAGTGTTGGCAACCGCTAAATCTTGCGTTGACCGCAGGTTCTCTATCACTCGATATTTCCTCTCAATGTCGCAAAGAAGTTGGGAAATAGAGTCGTCTTTCTTTTGCAGTTTCATCGCAAAAACCTCTTCCTGAATCTTTCTTTCACGAATCGCCTTCATGGTTGTCGTCAACCGTGCGAACGAGTCTCAGGAGAAGAGCGTCAGCATGATGTTCTGCGCATACTCGATTTTTTCGATGGTCGTAAGCTTCAGCACCTCTGGATCCTTTGCAACGTGCGTCAATGCCACGGTCAGGGTTACGCTGTCTTTGCTAGGGGGGAGCTCGATGGTTCCAGGCGTTCTACGCGGGTTTCTGCCACGCTTAGGTGTCTTGGGGGTAGTTGGCGCGTCTTGCAATCTCAATGTTAGCTGGACATAGAGAGGGTTGGGTCAAAGTCAAGCATATGCAACTGTACCTTCAGGTTTGCCGCGTCATCGTCATCCTCAATCCCCGTATCATCCACAAACCCCTTGCCCTTGGCCTTCTGCTTGAACATCCCCCGTTCGAGTTGAGGACCTTTGTTGCCTCCTTGCGCACATAACGGAGATCGAAGAGATATTCCTCTGGCATTGTGCGAATCTAAGTACAGGGAGAGTTTGATAATTCTCTATTGACTCCAGGCATTCGCCTTGCAACATTTTAAGAGAAGTTGCTTCCTGGCTTTTGGAATATCGTGCGAATCTACCAAGTGTGTCCTGGTGGGGGGCAAGTGGCATGTCCGAGATCAACTGGTAAACTATTGAATGAAAACAGGTCTCGGATCCTTATTCCACCATGTCCAATTCCAGCTCGGTTTGGTTCTCAGCTACTTGGATGCGACTGTGGATTGAGATGGCATGTAAGACTCGTTGCAAGGAGTGCTCGAAACAAATAGAGACGACGGACGAAGGGTAGTGGAATCTCCTTCCAATTGCTGCTAGGTCTTTCATGCCTTTTAGACCCAATCGGTTTAAGTATAGCTGATAGCTGGGCCCTTATGTCTTTATAATGAATCCCTGAAAGTAAGAACTATCGTAATATATGTTAATTCATCGATGTATAGGAAGACGTTCATCGGACGGCAAGGTGAGCCCAGGCCAAGTTATTCTCGAGTGTGCCATATGTAAACATATTTTCAGCGTCGAACGTCTCGATCTTCCTCCCATATAGCTTGTAGATTCACCCACTGAGTGATGTTGGCTAGTTCTTGAATTCACTCTTAGCCTTGATCGCTAATTCCGTTGGCTTGAAGATCTCCTCCGTACTGAATATAGCAACTTATAAGCGCCGCGCCATTCTGCTGGTGAACTTGTCAGATCTCGGAAGTCAATCCTTCCTCAGGGCCCTCGAAGGTCAGGTCACCTTCTTGATGATTGTAGATAACAAAGAAGTGATGAACGATTGATAGTGGGACGTTCTCCGCCTGGTCAACAGGCTTGATATGATGCTCAAACCCCTTCACAGACGCCGCTGTATCCATATAATTGTTGCATTGGAGCTTCCGAATTTCGGGAATTAAGCAGTAAAAAGCTAGTTCGCTGTTTCGCTTCTTGAATTTGGAGGTTAAAACAACTAATCGGTAGATTTCGACTATCTATCGCAGGTTCTTTTCTTCGAATCTGTATCCTCTTTTCTATAGCAAATTAATAACGTAGGCTCAGAGCAAGCGGGGCCAATCGCAATAGATGAAAGATCGAGCGCTTTTGATGTCTTCAGGAAGCCCGTACGACGCCATTGCAAAGTTCGACTGAGGACTCTCTCCAAACACGATACTTTTGAGGTAGGATTGCTCCCATGCTGGTAGCACGTTGTTTTTGCACTCTTTGCTTACATGACCTACATGTCCACATTTGACACATAACCTTCCTTCTTGAAAGGACCAGGTCCTAGTTCCATTGATCCACTGATTCTTTGATGTCTTTCGGTCTGGTAGGTCCTTAGGAAGGACATAAGGTTCGAACTTTCTGGCCGGAGGTTTAGATCCCATATTACCTCTATTCGGATTTAGTATTAACGCTCGGTCTGCGGTTTCTGGTTTATATGTGGCAGGCATAAGGGGAGGGGCGGGTTGGAACTGTGGAGGATCTGAATGAAAGGTCCAACCAGGTCCCTGAATTGGAGTGGCCGCTGAATGATATGCAGTCATTAACGCGTCTATCTGGCTCTTGGACATATTCCTCTCGGCCAGGTCCTTATAGAAGATCAGTTCCTTTGACTTAACTTCTTCCTCAAACAGCTTCTGTATTTCCAAGTTCGTTCGCCTCGCCTCCTCGGCCAGGTTGTAGATTGACTTCAAGGACCGGTCTGTAGCGGCCATGCCTCTTGTGGCCTCCCTCTGCACGGTATGATCAGATATTCCTTTTATGAAAGCTCGTAGGATAGTGTCCAGCATGGCTGACTCCAGCAGTGTGAGGGTAGTGGAGGAGGTGAGTGCCGGTCTATCTTTGGCACCAACACGCTGCATTAAGCTTGTGACACGCTTATTGAAGGACACTAAGGCTTCGTCAGAGCGCTGGCGTAGCTCTGATAGTTCGACATCGAAGGGTATGGGGGATATCTCGACCGCTTTAGTAGGGAACCTCAAACGAAGAGTCAATTGAGTAGGGCGTGTTCTAATTTTTTTTATCGGACGTAGATGGTGAGTATGAAAAGGACCGTTCCTTGCAGGATTTAGCCTTCTGTACCGTCGATGAAAAACTCATATCTTTGCTTGAGCGGTTCATCAAAAAATCTCAATCTTAGGTTTCCGAAAACGTATGGTAGATGAACTCCTTGATCCTCAGGTGAGACAGGCAAAGGATTGGCGAAGACCGATGGTAACTCAAGCGGATATCAAGGCTATTTCACATCTACTACCTGTCGCTAAGAGGAATAGAGATCCAGGCAAAGATTGACCTTGCAACCCTTTCTTGGTTCTTGGAGAACTAGGGCCTGCAAACCTCAGATATGGCTCGAAGGGTAGAATTCTAGGCTTTTTGGTATGCGCCCTCTCTTCTTGCTCCGGATTAACAACATCGATTCGAAATTCCCCGAAGAATATTTTGAAATCGTCCCCAACTAAAACATGTTCTACCTCTATCGATATATATACATATTGAGACGGAACGATCTGAGTCGTAAATAAAGTCTTGCCAGATTGTTCTCAGCAATTCCTTTTGCTGAGCTAGGCACAGGTCTACTGCGTTTTGTATAATTAGGTGTCGTCAATTTGTCAGAGACCATGCTTTGCTGAATTTACTAGCGTCTTGCTAAGGGTCCTAAAACGAGGGAGGAAAATATGTGGATTTGACCGGATGGAAATGGGGTTTTCTCACCCCGCCTCGATGGAGCGGAGGATGGACAACAGCGACAAGTCATGGGATAGTGGTCTGGTATGACAATGATATAGTCAGAAATCGGAATTTGAGCAGCTTCTGAAAGTGTTAGCTAGAAACACTTACCCTTGATGCTTATCCAAATATAATGGATTGTTGGCTGCTTGAATTAACGCAAAATATCATCGCCTGTAAGGTATGCTTGTATTTAAGATAAATCATATGTACCATACGTAAATGAAAGGCATTACTGAAGAAGGTAAGCCGAGTGTCAGAATAGGAGGGAGGATATTTGTTCTTTGGAAACCATAATGTTCTAGGGGCCTGTCAGTGTCCGGCATCTACATGAGGAATGATAATGTCACTCACTTCCCTGCTTCCTCTAACCTTATAATCTTCACCATTGACATCATTAGGAACACTTGTAACTGAAACAGTGTAGACGTAGGTTTGGGCATTAAGATTAATGCTACACACTGCTTGGAAAATAGCAAGCCAACGAAGAGAAGTGAAAGAACGGACACTCAGCCGACCAATATTCCCAAGTCACTTCACTTTCCGACGACTTCTTTTTCCTCTTCTGCCCATAGACTCACTGCTCGAATGAATGTGCTGCTGGACTGAATAGATCCATAGTGGAGAAGAGAAGGGAGAAGTCTCTTCAACGAAGCAGAAGAAGAACGGCGGGGTGGAGGCCACAGAAAGCCAGACTCTAAAGGCCTCTGGAAAATCGTCTTATTACATGTAGGCCCCGAGAAATACTTTAAGCTTTACTTCGTCTCTGCTATTGTCTCTCTTGCCGAGACGATTCGAGGCTGGGAAGGGAGAACTCGTATTGATCATCTGGCTCTGCGGAGCAAAAAGTATCTTGTGAAATCCAGTGATAAACACAAAGTGTAGTCTGAGGCTGTACTTCGATGCGTTGCAGTACTACCATCAGACGTTGCCATAGCGCGATTGAATGTCAAGGATAGATGAAAGATACCTTGCTGATTCCTCGTATAGATAAATGGGCATGCTTTCTAACCAAAATGTCAATTTGAGTATGTAAAGGTACTGGTGGTGCTGTAGTTGCTCAAAGCAACTTTTGTTTACTAGCCATTGGGTTGGGCAAGATAACAGCCATTCAGTAAACTAGAGGTCCAGAAGGATCTTGAGGATCACTGTAAAGATCTGTTCATTGCACTGCAGCATGGAATCGGTCAGTGAAGTCGTGGAACCAATTCAAAGGACTCAGAGATGAAAGTGATGTGACTCTTGACTCAACCAGTGAGTAGGCAGATTATCATAGACTTGGATTAGTAGGCCGAGTTAAGTAATGAAACAAACGGTACCAAGCCTTCTCATTGAAACTTCTGCCTTGCATGATAATTCGTCCAAACCTCCCAATAGACCTCCCCACGACGCTAAAACGACAAGTAAGCGACCTAGAGAAATACGATAACATCTTGGTGGAGCTGTTACTGCTGATAGCGGGATGCGGGTTCGGCATGCGCCTGGGTGGAGCTTCCACTAATGTCTCTAGTCTCGGATGGAATAACTTGATGGGCAGGTAACAAGTCTTCGCCGTGTTCAGTGATCCTGCTGTGTGCCGGACTACCACCTGTTTCCGAGATCATACCGGCCTCGTGCCCAGTGACGCTGGTGCCAGGCGTTGCCACAGAAACAGGCATCAGATTGGCACCCATATCGGTCGCTGAGCTTGGAATTGGCTCAAGGCTTGGCGTCCATTCGCGAAGGTCTTCTTCTGCATCATTTAATATTTGGCGTGCCTGATGGGCATGCTCGAATGGTGAGCGAGTGTCGCCGGGGACCACAGGGGTATCGTCGAGGAGGTTTAGCAGTCTACGGCCATGGCGAGCTAACAAGATTTGCTTCTCAGCGCGCTCGATTGTCGCAGCGAAATGCAAATCATACGCTTCTTTGAGCTTCTGACGAGTCTGAACGGCGATAGTCAATTGGAAGTCAAATCAATACTACAGCTGCGGAACCCACAATGTTCGTTAACTGAGCCTCTGCGACAAGATTTTGGGCCTCTGCCCTCACGAGCTCTTGCTCGAGGTTCACAAGCTTGGTGCTCTGAGGCTCCTTGTACTTGAGCTTTGAGATCTCATCCGTGATCTTTGACTTGTGATCCCTGCTCGGCTGCACCGAGCTTTCAGTATTCCTGATTTGTTTCAATACCCCGCGGTAGTCTTCAAGGTTCTGGGCGAAGACATCCTCTTGCTCTCCAAGCTCAGACAGCAAAACACCAAGCTTGTCGGATATATCGGAAACGGAGTCATCGCCAGTTGCTTCGCCCCAGTCCGAGAGTTGGGAGGCAATGGATAAGCGCTCACGGCTTGCAGATTCGTAGGCACCGATTGCGTGGTTTTCGCTCTTGATAATCTTGAATAGCTTCTTGCTCATCTCCGGCTGTTGTATTCCGCGCAAGGTAGCCATATTAAAGCGATGTTTAGGGGCGCTCGTGTTACCAGTACTAGTAGACGCATTGTCCTTCTTGGACCTTACAGAGAGTGACCGGTTCCTTGTAATTGCAATCCAAAAGTTAGAACGGTGCGCTGCACAGCAGAGTACTTGTGAAGCTTTTCGTCGAGAGGAAGCAGGGCAAAGTGCAGTCTGTTGGATATGAGATTCTACTTACATGGTTACGCTTGCGCCCAAAGACAAAAGATTCTTCCCTTAAATCTGAGACTTGTATAAACAATTATCGAGCCTGTCGTCTGTAAGGTACTGTAACTCTGGATGTCTTCGTAGCGACTCGCGAATACTTTAGAATGACGCTAGCAGGGATTCCAGCCCCGAACCACTTACCAGGTTTTGAGAAGATGACGTACGAGTACAAGTTTCACGGTTGCCCTTCATGTTGCGCCGTAACAAGATCTCTTGAGTCCTGATTGTATGTTGTCTGTTACATTAAGTCTTGTGAGACACACTCGTCCCGACTTCACCATCCCCACTTTACCAGCCACAGCATCACCAATGGCCGAAACAAAGAGGAAGCCTCCTAAGTTGGGACCTCCTAAAGACAAGACCAACGAATCGCCGGCTCCCCCAGCTGCTCAAAAACCTCCCAAACTCCCTCCGAAGCAGGCTCCCCAACAAGCGAAAAGCAATGGATCGCCAGCGGCACCGCCCACCGCTCGAAAACCCCCTAAGCTGCCTCCCAAACAGCCTTCCCAGCAACAGAAGAACGACCAGTCGTCAACAGCACCAGCCCCAGCGCGGAAACCCCCCAAACTCCCTCCCAAGCAACCATCTCAGCAAGGGAAATCTAGTGAATCGTCAGAGGCACCACAATCGGCAAGAAAGCCTCCAAAGCTCCCGCCGAAGCAGCCTTCGCAACAGGGGAACAGTAGTGAGTCGCCAGCAGCTCAAGCACGGAGACCTTCTACAGCACCACGTAAAGCCTCGAACGCCATCGGGAAACCATCGGCACCAGCAAGGAAACCGTCGACAGCTTCACAAGCCAACTCTGCGGTCTCACAGAAACAAGAGAAAGATGACCAGGTTTCCGAGGACCAAGATCTCAAGTCATTCCTGTCAGACGAACAATGTGCAGACCTGACCTTCCTCATTGCTAGCATCATGGGGCAAATGCGAAAGACAATCGAGAACAACTTTGACGCGTCTGCTATGCTTAATAAGAATCTACTAGGGGACAGTGAGAACAAGGATCAAAGCGAAGAAGATAAGATAATGAACGCAAAGATTGATCCAGGCACGGTCGATGTTGGAGATTATGACAAGGAGCGCAAAGTACGCACTGAGAGAGAAAAAGAAATCAAGAAGCCGGAGACGCAGAAACTGAAGCAGGCCGCTCTTAAATGGTTCGATGATTGGCGAGAGGTTGTTCTCAAGCGCGTTGGAGAAGTGGTCAGTTCAAAGAAGACAGCTACAGAACAGAAAAAGCAGGCTGCCTCACAAGAAGAAGACTCTATACGACCGACGCCGTCAAGGGTACAGTCCGTACAGAAGATCAATACAAGCGCCAAAAGTGGGGAATATAGTGCACCAAAATTAGAAGAGTTATTCCCACGTATTCGAACACCACTAACAAAACTATCAATGGATAAGCGAGTACTGGTACTCCACTCGATACTTTTATTACTGCTAAGCTTGGAACACTACAATGCAGCTTCCAGAGTTCTGCTCCTCAACCTGGCATCAAGTCTCAAGCTTGGGCTCAAGTACTTACGTGAGGATGAGGAAAAGACCGGGAAGGGCCTGCTTGAGGCTGCCAAGAGCATGTCTGCAGATGAAGAGAGGCGGAAGAAGGTCGAAGAAAGCAAGCAAGCCCGTAAATGGAAAGTTGGGCTGGCCACTGCTGCAGGCGCAGCCGTCATCGGCATTTCAGGGGGCATGGCAGCCCCAATGATTGCGGCGGGTGTCGGCAGCGTGATGGGTGGTCTTGGTCTTGGTGCCACCGCCGCAGCAGGCTATCTTGGCTCGGTTGCTGGAAGCACGGCCCTCGTCGGTAGCTTGTTCGGGGCTTACGGTGGACGGATGACTGGTCAAATGATGGAAAACCTCTCTGCTGAGGTAGAAGACTTCGCATTTCTCCCAATCCACGGCGAACGTAAGGAACACGACGAGTCGGCTGAGGCAGCTACTGACTCTCGTCGTCTCCGTGTGATCATCGCCGTCACTGGCTGGCTTCTGGAGAAGGAAGAGGTTGTGACCCCATGGCGCGTCCTCAAACCTAGTGCTGAGGTCTTTGCCCTCCGCTTCGAGCTTGAAGCCCTCATGAATCTCGGACAAAGCATCAACACCATGATCTCTAGCGCAGCATGGGGTTATGCCCAATCTGCACTAATTCAACGTACTGTATTTGCCGAGCTCATGTCAGCTATGTGGCCGATGGCTTTGATCAAAGTCGCCCGTGTTGTTGACAACCCCTTCAGTCTGGCCAAGACTCGTGCAGACAAAGCTGGAGAAGTTCTTGCTGAAGCCCTTATTAACAAAGCACAAGGAGAGCGTCCAGTGACTCTCATTGGGTACTCATTAGGCGCACGTGTCATCTGGTCCTGTCTTACGACCTTGGCAAAGCGAAGAGCGTTCGGTCTTGTTGAGTCTGTCGTAATGATCGGTTCACCCATTCCATCGGATACCGCTACTTGGCGCTTGATGCGCGCGGCTGTTAGCGGTCGTCTTGTGAATGTCTATTCCACTAACGACTATCTTCTTGCTTTTCTCTACCGTACGTCCAGTCTTCAATATGGCGTGTCGGGGCTTATGCCCATCGAGGGTCTTCCGAGCATTGAGAATGTCGATGTTTCTGAGACTGTTTCTGGCCACTTACGGTACCGATATCTTGTCGGAGCCATCTTGCAAAAGATTGGGTTCGAAGATGTCGACAATGATGAGGTTGAGAAAGAGGCCAAGGCCTTTGAAGCCATGGTTGAAGAAGAGAAGAAGCATGATTATGTCGAAGAGGCAAAGGAGAATGCAGGCGAGCTCTATGACAAATATGGCAAGCGTATCAAGAAGGATGGCAAAAAGCGTCCTGAGAAGGCTATCAGCGATGCAGATGCCGACAAGCAAGCTTCAGCAATGGAAAAGGATGTACAGGCAAAGACCGAGAAAGGCTTGATGCAGTGGGCTGTAGAGCAGCTCTACATTTCTCGTCCGTCGGTTCCGTCCACTGGCGATGTCAAGGATACCGCCTCAAACCCTCAAGGTGCCATTTCTGGTGCCTCGAAGACAGCCAAGAAGACTACTGATGCAGCGACCAAGTCGTTATATCAACGTGCCAAAGATGCTACGTACCTCTCGCGCTCAGGAGGACCAGAGGGTGAGCAGTCTGCAAAAGACAAACTTGCCGATGCTCAAAAGACAGCTTCGTCGGCTGCGCCAAGTTCTTACCTACAGACAGCTGCCGGATACATACCTACTTCCTACATCCCTGGCATAGGGGCTTCTGGGAAAGCGACAAAGAATGCCAAGGGTCCCGTGGATGATGCACAGAAGAAGGCTGGGGAAGCGGCCAAGCAGGCATCCAAGGCCACAGGAAATGAACAAAAGACTGTTGAGGATGCTACCAAGCCTGCCTTGAAGAAGACTGCTAGTGCACAAAAGGCAGCAGGGGATGCTGCAAAACCTGTACCCAAGAAAACGGCCAGCTCGCAGAAGAAGCTTGGTAAAGCAGTAAAAGACCCTAGCAAAACAGCTGACGACGTACAGAAGGCTGTTGGTGACGCTGCAAAGGACCCATCAAAGGCAGCAAACAATGCTCAGCAGAAGGTCAGCGACGCTGGAGGTGAGGTTCAAAAGAAAACTGGCGAAGCGACAAAGACAGCTTCGAAGACCGCAGGCGGCGTGTCAAGCTACATTCCTTCCTTCGGCTTGGGTGGCTCGTCCAAGAAAGACAAGCCAGCAGCACCCAAAAGAGCTCCTAGCAGCTCTAAAACTGATAAACCAAAAGCCGAAACTGGCAAAGCGGCAAAGGACGCGTCGAAGTCCGCTGGAAATGCGGCAGAGGATGTTAAGAAAAAGAGTGGCGAAGCTGGGAAGGGCTATTCATCATACCTTCCATCATTCGGGCTGGGTGGCTCGTCTAAGGATAAGACAGACACCACAAAAACCACTGATTCGGCTCAAAAGGCCGCCAATAATACAAAGGACAAATCTTCCAAAGGGAAGGAAGAAGCAGAGAAAGCGGGAGATAAGACGAAAGACACAGCCTCAAAGGGAACAGAAAAAGCGGAGGGAGTGGCCGAAAAGGCGAAGGGTACAGCCTCAAAAGGTGCAGAGGAAGCCCAGAAAATACCGGATAATGGAAAGGATGCAGCTTCAAAAGGAACAGACGAGGGCCGAAAAGTAGCCGACACCGCATCCTCCCCCGAAAGCAAGCCAAATAAAGAAGACACCTCGGAATCAACCAAGGAAGCAGCCGAGGATGTCGCATCTCCGGACGATAAATCCTCCCCATCAGAGTCACCCGAAAAAGCTGCCGATGACACCAAAAACGCCGGTTCCAAAGGCACGGGCGAAGCCAAAGCCATAGGCAGCGATCTGCTAGCACAAGCCGGCGGACCCATGAAGTCCTCTACCAACACCGCATCTGGTGACAAATCTAAAGGCGACAGCTCCAAAGGCGACGACTCGAAAGGCAACGAGACCACAAGCGCCGCCTCCTCAGCCGGTAACGCAGTTTCCAGCGCCGCATCTCCCTTCACGAAAGCCGCCTCCTCGGCCGGAAAGTCCGTTGGCGACGCCGCCTCCACCGCCTCAAACTACACCCCGAAGTTTTCAGGCCTGGGCGGCGATGCCGGCTCTAAACTCGGCGAGGTAGCTTCGGGCACCGCATCGGGCGCCAAATCCGGGGCCTCATTCCTAGGTAAAGAGGCTGGCGATGCTGCGCAGATCGCTGGCGGCGCACAAAGCAAACGCGGGGAGGCGACGCAAGCGGCGTCGGATAAGGCGGGCGAGGCTGTGGATGACGCGACCAAGGGCGAGGGCGAGGAGGAAAGCAAGGGGTATGGGAAAGCGGCTAGTGGGCTTGCGGGTGTGGGCAGCAGGGACAAGATGATGGGAGGCGCAGTCGGCGAGGCCGGGCAGAAAGCGAGCGAGGCCAGTGGCAAGGAGGAAGAGAGCGGGTACGTGGAAGGAGCAAAAAACCAAGCAGATCCGTTCGTTGATGATGCGACGGAGAAGGGGAAGGGGTATCTGGGAAGTGCGGCGGATGGGGCGAAGGGAGGGGCGGGAGCTGTTGGCGGGGCGGCGTCGAGTGCGGGGTCTGCGGCGGCGAGTGGGGCGGGTAGCGTGGCGAGTGGGATGGGGAGTGTGGGAAAAGGGATTGGGAAGGGGTTCGGGTTTGGTGGATGAAGGGGTGGGTTGGGAGGGGTGGGGGTTGGCTGCATGAGAAGTGAAGGGTGGGCCGGACCCCTGGGTACAGTGGTTGGACCGGAAGAGAGGGGGCGAGGAAGAGGTGGATCTTGATGTACGGGTACTGGGATTGGTTGGATATGAGCACTTCGGTTGAAATTGTACATGTCACCGTTTTATATAGTTGTAGTACATACTGGGGATTGGATATACTGTAAGCGTTACTTCCTCATATCAGGTCTCTCATGCCTGGTTCCAAAAACAATCATTATCGTCTCTCGTAGAGAAGAAATCCCCCATCTGCAGTCGTGAAGATCCAAGAAGCCACAAGAAGGCGAGTGCGAGGCTTCGGCTTCGGTACAGGAGCGCGTGCTATCGCATCAACCTTGGGAGCTGAGTGAGGGAAAGGAAGCCATCAACCGGAGAATCCCCCCCCCCCCCCCAAAAACCTCCTCAAAGGTTATTCCCAACTGGAAAAACGTCCATTTTTAGACCAAACATGCTTGCGTCTGTGAATTCCTGAGTAGAGAATCCCTCACATTTACTTCCTTGGTTGGTGATATCGGAGATTATATCGCACAGCCAAAAGGGTGAAAAGAGTTTGGTTGAAAGATATAGAAGAGAAAAAAAAGGCGGGGGGGGTTCGTTCTGAAAGGCGAAGCTACAGTTACGGGAGGGTTGTTTTTCGAAAGATGGTGGTTGGTGGTTGGTGGTGGTGCGGTAGGTAGCTATGTGGGGGAGAGCGAGAGATCTGGTGGAAAGTATCAGTTGGGGGGAAAGTCATGGGTGTTTTTTGGGGATTGGAAAGGGGGGGGCGTCATATTGGAACCGGCAATACATAATACTCCTCTGATGTCAGATTTCCGAACGAGACATTGCTATGCCACTGGCTGGCTGCACAGGCCCGCTTGATGTGTGTGAGGCGAGCGGGTTTCAAGTTGAAACCCGTCCGAGGTTTTTCCTTTTCTTTTCTTTTTTCTCTTTTAGTTGGAGGAGGGCTCTCTCTGCTTGCGTGAAAAATGCCCATCTTTCAGGATCTTCTCCTACCTTGTTTGAATTTATTTTTTCTTAGCTAGAGAGCTCGCAAGAAGATGAATTTGAGCTTTTGATACTGAGGAGCGGGATAGTTTCGAAGGGAGGAAAAGTCGGAGGGGTTTGTTGGGGTTGGAAGGGTGGCTGGCTACTGTATGTAGTTGGAGGAAGATTATTGTTGTTTGTATGGTTTTTTTTAGTGAGAGGATTTTCTAGATTGAGGGAAAGGGGGGAAGGAAAGGTAGGGAGGGAGGAGGAGAGGAAGTAGGTTAAGGTTAAGAATTTGTCGAAATGAAAGAAGTTTTACTCCTATTCACATGACAATCAAACCAACCTATCTACCGTATATCCAAACCAACCAAAGCCACAACTTCAAAACCACCACCACCACCACAACCCCTATCCCACAAAACCAGCAAGCAGACAGCCCCAATCATACTCACCAAACAATTCTCGACCCTACACAAAGATCCAACCACTCACATTCTGACAAGGAGAGAAAAGAATCACAGAACAACGGTCCCCAACCCGCGAAAGAAAAAAAGAAAGAAATTCTGTTCTACCCTTGTGCCCCTTCAAGTGCCCTCCCTCTTTTTGATACACGAAGCAGTCGGCTACTGGTGGGGTTTGGCCCGACCTCGTGATTTTTTTTGGTCGTGTCGGGTGGGTGGGTGATGGGTTCTGCTTTGGGACTGAGGTGGATGAGAAGGTGGGTTGGCTGTATCTTTCGTAGGAAATCTTGATGGAAAGAGGCGCGAGTGGGTGGGCAGGGGAAAGTTGGGGGGGGGGGGGGGGGGTTTAAGTGGAAAATTTGGGGATGAAAAGGCAGAGGGTTTTTCGGGTGGGAAGGTGGCTGGTTGGAGTGGAATGATTGCTGCTTGTGGGTCTTGTAGTTGAGAGAATTCGACACCGGGTGATTCCAGACAGAACATTGCACTTGATGACGGCAGGTTCAAGTAGAAAAACGAGATGTATAAACTCAAAGGTTTTTCCAATTGGAAAGGCGTCCAATTGGACAAATATCGACGCTGCTTGTAGGTCTTCTTATTGTAAACTTTCCATTTAGGGTGTTTGCGGTTGGAATACTTTCAATCTCTCACAACGACTGCTCGAAAGAGAATACGCCCAAAGAAGCGGAGATATTAGAGTTTTGAAGGAGGCAGTTAAAGGCAATTCTTTTCCAAATGGCACGGTCTCGAGTCTTTGCTTCTGAAGGCTGGAGTTGGGCGGAAGCTAGATTAGAGGACTTGACTTCTCAAGGAAGTTCATCAGCTTGATCTGTCATTTGAAGTTTCCCGTGTCTTCTACCCGTTTGCCATTAGGTCAGAATAGCAAACAAATGCAGCAGACAACATCGAATAGATGAAGATGAGAGACAAATCGACACAGTGAATTCGAGAAAATGGCATTCATCGAAACGATCTGCTTCAGACTTTCAGTGTGGAGACGTGCTCAATAGGATATTAAGTAGCTAGCAAATAGCAACCGAAACCTTGCTCGTGTGACGTAGTCAGTCTTCTTGATGGGGCATATCCCAATTGTACTATCAGAGGCTTCCATTTGGTTGATACTGACGCTGTTGTTCCACCGAGTTCGAGCACGAGGCCAAACTCGACTGTCACAGTGAGCCCAGCTCGGGACCATTCTTGCGGGTCGAAAACTATTCTTCATATCCAGCCTCGGCTTCCAAGATCTGATAAATTACGTCGAAGTCATCATCGTGTGCATCGTGCTGTGCATGAGGAGTACTGCCTTGCCCAATCATTGTGCGCGAATCAGAACACGAAAGTCGCAAAGTCCCAGCAAAAAGTACTTTGTAATAACCACCATCTTTAGAATAACATCTGGCACCTCTGGTCTTTCCTTGTAGATCTTAAGTGGGAAAATCCTTTTTTTCCACTGGAGTTGGTAGATCGCTGAAGAAGGCGATCACAGCCTCAACGTCGCGATTCCCTAGAAACGATCCCTCTCTGCACCCTTGTTCGAAAACATCCAAGCCAGCCCAGCGGCCCCCTCCTATCGTCTCTCAACCACCTCAAGGTCCATGCCGATGCCCCGCCTCCTCAGCGCCCACAAACCGATTCCTCTCCAAAAACTCCCTCACAGCCCCCCAATCCCGACACTGATGCCTCGCCCCCATCCCGTCAATAAAATAACTAACCACACCCCCCTCCGTATCCTTCACCGCCTTAAATTCCTCCAGCGTCGTATCCCCAGCGCACAGTATCCCCTGCCGAACATAATCCAAACAGTGCACGATGTGCCGATCCGCCGACGCATCCGTTTTCCGCTCCCGCCCCGTGATTGAGGCCACGACTACGTCCCGCACCATTGCGAGGCAGTGTAGCTGGTGCGTCACGGACGCGGCGTAGGCTTCTGAAGCCGAGGAGTCGTTGGAGCGGAGGGCGCTGCGGGGCAGGTCGAAGCGGCGCGGGTGCGGGATACGCAGGGCGCCGCTGCCGGGGGGGAGCATTTGTTGCCAGGCGGCGTCGCCGGTGGCGGTGGTGGATTGGAAGAAGGAGGTGTTGGCGAAGATGATAGTGGTGGGGGGGAAAAGGGGGAAGAAGGTTTGGGGAGAAAGTAGTAGGGAGGGGGTTTCGTTTGGGGTGGCGGGTGGGGGTGAGGGGGGTTGGGTATGGGTTGTTGTGGATGAGAGGAGGAGGATTGCGAGGAGGGAGGTGAGGATGTTGAGGGTGGTCCAGATGGCTAGTTTTCGGTCTAGGGTTTTTGGCAAGCGGTGCGTGTCTGGGGGGTTGGGGTCTGGAGCTGGGTGCTCTTGAGTCGCGATGGGGTGGTAGCTGATGGATGTCATCTTTGTTGCGAGGGATCTTGCCCAATGAAGGAAATATGCAGTGTGGTGATGTGAAAGTGAGGTTGAGCTCAGGTATGACGGGGGTGGGTTTGATAGCCGTAGCGATCTATCGGATATGTAAAGGTGTATTTGATAAACAGAAGAGAGAAAGTTACCAACAGAGAGATGCACATGACTGGTCGCTGGAACATGGGGAATCAACAAAGAAATCATAGTGATGGCTCAAGCATCAATAAGGCTGCTTTCGGGTAGACACTCAATTACCTTGGGCGTCTTATTGTACATCACCACGTGTCAATAGTGTGTCAACCGAAGAGTACATAGGGACAGGTTCGACAGCCCAGAGAACTTGATGTCATACGCGGGTTTCCGCATCTCCATCACACAAGTTGTTGAACGTTGAGGTTACTCAGTTACGGGAATTCTTTGTACGAGTACAGTCGCATGGCAGCGGCTTGTATTTTTGGGAAAGGGAGGGCACTAGCGGTCTTATACGGGAGGGGATTGGTACGGACCGGACGGTGGACCAATTGACGGGGTTTGCGCGATCTCCTTGGCTGAAGGATATCATCCTCCTTCAATTGGATATGTCAACGTGCCGTTTTTGTCGTGGCACTGATGAATAGCAGACATAGGGTTTGCTTGCAGATGTTCTCTTATTGTATCAATTCTGTCTAGATACCTGATCGGTCTCTATCCATCGGAAAGACTTACACCATTCCTATGCAGGCTATGCAGAAAGTCCAAAATGCCTTGCCCAATGCCGGAATGAACCAGCTATTCTTCTATGAAGGTTCCCCAACATTTAGACCACCAGTCTTATCGTCTGTGATATCTCCATGTACAGTAAACTCACCCCATACTGGGAAATCCGATACATTCTGTGCTTGCATGACCACTGAGCTGACGACTGAGATTTTCAGCTGAGCTACTTCGGACAGCAGTACAGGCGAATCATCCATCTTGGTAATTCTCCAGTGGAGGTTGTCCTTCAGGTAGGTCGATACTTGTGTTGGATTCCTCATGTCGAACTTTCCCTTATCCGCATCCAGTTGTAGTTTAGCCGACAGTGGGATCGTCCCCGTCACCAACGTATTGTGGATCTGGCTAGGGTTGGCTACCAGGGGATTCGCAACCGTGTGCGTGCCAACTAGGTTTGGATCGATAGACCAGTATTTGGGATCATTGGTGAAGTCACCGAGGAAAATGTGGATAAAAAAGGTTGATTCGACGGCCGTCTTTAGGACTCTGATGTTGGTAATCCATTCTTGATAAGTTCCTTGCTGAAGAACATCCAAACTACTATTGGACGGGCCGGGCATCTCACTCAAACCGCCAGCTATTTGGGCAGCTACACCTGATGGCTGAGCGGCACCTGACGGCTGAACGCTGGCGGATGGAACTCCCGTGGACAGCTGGATCGTAGCTGTAGGCTGAGAGTCGTTGCTCCTTTCTTCCACTTCCCCACGGCGGGCAATCGACTGCCCAGAGCTGCTGCCGTAAAGAGCATTGACTGCTCTCTTGACCCCGGATATGTCATTGCCGTTGATCTCTGGGTAGCTGTAGCCGAACGTTTCCGTGTCCCTTACCGAACTTGGCGTATGGAAGTTGTTGCTCGTATCTTTGTGGAAAGGAATCAGAGGGCTGTCTTGGTCCAGTTTATCTCCAGCTTTGATAGTAGCGGTCCCAGTCGTCGCCACAGCAGGTTCCATGTAACTGTCGGGGTAAATTGCCTGCCAAATGGAAAACAGACGGTCAATATTTGTGTGATGCAGCCAGAAGACTGGATCAAATGCCGAATAATCAAGGTAAGACATATGACCTCCATTTCCGATAAGCCCGTGCAGTTGGTCGTGTAAACTTTCCAAGCTATCATACGTGCCGGGAGAATTGGGATACCACGCTTCATTGCTAAACTGGCTATATTGTGGATACGCTTCCAATAGGTTCATGAATCGTTTGCTGTAGGTTGCTTGAGATTGGTCGATTTGGTCAACCACCAATGGGTCTTGGCTCTTGGCGTCGCTTTGACCAGAGGTCGGGTATCTCAGAGTGGTGGGATATTCGGCGAACTGACAACTGTTAATGGTGACTCTGAGAGAAAGGTACAGCAGCATATACTTACAGGTTCGTTGACCATATCACTTACGCTCAGCGGATGAAACTGGTATTGGTACAGAGGATTCGGTATGACCGTGGTACCATTCTGTAGGGTGATCATGATCCATGGAGAACCACTGATACTAGAAGGAAGCACATGTTGACCTGCCGCCACTGGGGCTGCCCAATCCCAGTATGGTATTCTGAATGTGGCCGCCGCCACCAGATATTGATCTTTTTCACTCCCGGAGAAGGTATCGGCAACCTCCAGAGCTAGAGAAGCCAGCTGCTGTTCATAGAGGGCTAGGTAAGGGCGATGCCAGACTGGAAAAAGTGGCGAAGAATGTGTACAGTAGCCACCACTAACCCCAGCGGCAAACGGTACATTATCCCACTGCGTATATGGGCGGCCATGGATGCCCGAAATCTGGTAGTAACTCATCATGTTCGACTGATCCATGCTCTGCAATCGGTTCAGTGCCATGAGGTAAAGGTTCCATGGCACGTCATCTTTCTGTAGGTCTCGGATTTCGATACGATTTGGCACCGCTCCGTTTGCCCCAATGCCTGTTTCCATCCCCGTTATGGGAAATGAGGAATCAGCTCTTTCGTGTAAGTCGACTGGGGTATTTTGGTTATCCAGCACCGGTACTCCATTTACTATGCAGACCAGAACAGATACGCAAGTCCAAAAGAGGGGAAAACGCAATGCTTTAACGAAAGTCATGATGGTAGTGACTGGTGAGAAGCTGGGTTACCTCGTGATGGGTGGTGTACTAAAAGCCAAACGAGATTCGAAGCATAGCACAGGTCTCAATAATGCCAAAGAACACGCTGAGAAACGATGGTGATATAGAACGAGTGAGTGTATGTAGAGCAAGGAAAAGTATAACAATAATGACAGTGGGGGGTGCAAAGCGAGCGACGGAAAGTAAATACAAAAGTCTACAGAGCAGATTAAATTATGGTGCCATATTTAGTTAGAGATTGAGGTTGACAGCACCGCCGCCGCGAACCTCCTCGAATGAAACTTTCCCCCCCTAAAGCACCTAAGGCATCCCGCTCCGAGCCCATCAGCCACCCACAGCAGCCTAGAGAACCACCCAGCGCCCAACGCGAACATCAGGTCAGGTAAACTATAACTGTTATTGGCCAGAGGCTAGACGCTGCAGTCTTCTACTTCTCGTTGTTACATCAACCAGGTCTGTTTCTTTGAGTTTGCTGTTCCGTCTGAGTTCCCCCTAAACTTTTCGTATTAATATTTGATATTATTGAACAAGAGAGAGGTAATCGTCGCGAGAAACTCGGCAGGGGAAGTTCGAACTCGAGCGATATCTTCCGACCGTATTTTGGTTGTTGTTGTTAGGAGGCTATCTAGGAGGTTGGAAGGTGAAAACTCTACTGGCGGGCCCCAGCCCTACCAGCCCTATGAAGGCGGAGATTACCATCTCCCCTATTTCCAACATAATATGGCTCCACGCCGTAGTAAGCTGCAAGTCACGGCTGGTGGTAAAGCACCCAAAAAATTCAAACAAAATAAACGGCATTTTTAGCGATAGTTCTATCCCTCATGAAAAGTTAATGCGACTCTCAAAGTTACAATCGTTCCGTTGAAACATTAAAAAACTGACAATTGACTCTTCCGTACATCTATCTACATTCAGTCAGTTAGAAACTTTTCGTGGCGATGAAAGTCGACTGTGAGAGAGTGCAAAGGCGACAACAATAATTGCGACAAAGCTTCTTACTCAAAAGTCCAATTAAAATGTCGGGTGCGCCTGAGCCTCGATCACCAGGAAGCTCGGTTTAAAATAGATAGGATACTCTAACATGGCACTACGTGGATACTTCGTAAGTAAGCTGTAAGTCACGGCCTGATGGTAAAACACCGAGACACAACCGAGATGAGACCAACATACGACATCTCACAACCAAAAGTACCAAACCCCCAACTGAACTCCATATATGCGGCACTGCTCCACGCTTTCTTGCCTTAAAATCCTTCCAGTATTTGCGGAAACGTGGTGGTAGCCAAATGCCACGCAGCATACAGTAAGCAAACGGATTAGAAGTACGGTATGGCAGCCGTGCCAACCTTGACGTATATAAGGATGAGGCTATAGCGTGGGCATGGTAGAAATGCCTTTCGCACTTCCTCCACAAATACCTTCGACCCGTTCAAACGCGCAGCGCACATGTTAGTGCGATAAATCGCACGACATAACATGATCAATCCCTTCTGAGTCTCCCGAAGATGGAATGAAATAAACATGAATTCCCAGCTTGCCCGTAGTCCAACACAAGGTTTTCATGGCGTAGGAAGTTCGTTATCGTCTCCAGTGCCCGTAGTAGCCCCAGCGTCTCCAAATGCATCTCCGAACGCCGAGTCTGCCAAGTCCAGGTTTCCAGGCTCATCCAGCCCCATGCAATCATTTCCCTCCCCATATCCGGATAGTGCCTCTCCTGCGGTATCAAGGTTGCCAAAGTCGACTGCTTCACTAAACTCGCTCGCAACAAAACCCGTAGTTGTATCCTGTACGTCGGGCGTAAACCCCTGGAGAGCATCGCCAGCAGTATTCAGCGTGTCGTCAGCGGCCAAATCATTTCCTTCCATGGCTGAGTCGTTCACGAGATTTTCTAAACCGGCTAATTCATCGTTTTGAGGTGTGGATTCACCTTCCTTGTTGACTATTATCCAGTCGCCAGTCTCCGCGTCTTTGATCTCGGGCTCGTTAGGGATCTCCACCATTGTAGCATCTCCATCCATCAAGCCTTGAGTCTCTTTTGAAGCCTCATCCGTATCTGCTGCACCATCGTAAGAAAACTGTGGAGTGTGGCCCAATGAGCTGACGTGACCTATCGAGGTTGGATCGTTTGGTAACTGGTATGAAGTCGATTGAGATGGTTGGCGGCTAAGGGTTTCCGAATGGCCGTCCATATTGTAGTCCTGTGTTGTACTCTCCATGACAAGACTTTTCTCCTCCAACCCTCCTTTCTGGATGCACTCCAATTCTCTAACGAGGACAACGCTCTTCCCGGTTTTTCTTTCCACCCTTTTGACAACATCTTCAACTTTGTCTTGGTGCCCTGCAACAGTCTTTGCAGCCGAACTGTTAGTAGGACTGCGCGTTGTGTCCTCGACTTTCCAGCCGTCCTCGTTGTCTAGTGTCAAGGCTGCGAATCTCAGATTTTGTTCGGCTTCTCTGATGGCAGCGCCTTTCTTGACCTTAGCCATGCGCCTAGCATGTTGCCTCTTTAATTTTTCCATTTCAGCGTTGAGTTCAGCAATTTTCTCCGTCGCTCTCTTAGTGAAATCCTCAGCTTTCCCAGCTTCCATTCTACCAACTCGCGGAGGTATTGGTACAGAGCCAACTTTTGGGGGCGGGGTCCCACTGGTCGGCAGGTCAAAGGTCGGCATGTCAAAGAAGTCTTTCGTGAGCGCTTCAAGCTCCCCCTTGCGACCGAGCCCTAATTGTACCGGTATAATCTGGCCAGTTGTGAACGGGGAGGAGAAGACCTCCTCAAGCCATTCATGGTGCTGCGTGTAACGCATCGTGCTGATGTCCTTGGGAGTAAGAAAATCCATAAGATCTCCCCTCGAAGTATCTTCTTCCTCGTTGATAGCGGCGTCTTGTGCTTGTGCCATGGTCGCAGCCGCAATGGAGGTATTCGGCCCAACGGCAGCAGCATGTCGTGGACGCTTTGAGGGAGAAGGGCCTACACCAGCATGACCACCTGCTCCTTGTTGTTGGTGCATGTAGGGTTGCTGCTGACTCCTGTTCATGTGTGAAATGACATTTCCTGGATATCCACCTGCTTGAAAGCCACTACTAGGAAGCTGGATACTGGGCCAATTGTTACGATCGTGCAACATGAATTCTTTACGCACCAGTTGGCCGTGCTGCTGCAGGAACCTTCGCTCCGTTACAGCTGACTGGACTTGGGCATTCAGTGGGATACGATTTGCGGGGCAATGGTTATTTGGTTCTGCTCGGGAGTAATGGACAATCCACAAAGATGGATCACACGGAGGCAAATTGGGATTTGGGATACGAGCTGGAGTCAGGCGATAACGGCGTCGCGAGTGTGTGGCCACTTGTTCATTAGGTGGACGAAACCCACTTCGGTGCACGTACATTTCTACCGTCTGCAAGCTTAAAGTCAGCATACGCAGTCATTGTAGAGGGGTTGCCGGAGCCTTACGTATCCCCGGACCTCGGAGCTGAATGCTTGCTCGGCATCAGCCCAAATATATCCATCAGTTGCAGACTGAGTCCCCAATTGATTGAGAGGCTGCCAGACTAGCATCACGGTTCCATCCTCGGGGGCATCCAAGAACATCCAATTCATAGCAGCCTTCTGGCTGACAATAGTGGGAGCTTGAATTAGATACTCGACGACGACACTGAGGTCTACATGGGCCTGAAGAGGAAACCTATGCGTGGAGACCAGATGTATATGGGGTAGCTATAAACTTATGAGAATGGAGTTATCGTTGTTTGGAGGTTTCGACTTACCAGGGTTGCAGGAACGCCATTGCTTGGTTCGCCCATTGTCGCTGATGCGCTTCCGCAACGTTCAGTGCTCCGTAGAAGATGAGTTGAAATATCTCGCTCTTTTTAATACAGAAGTGGAAGCAGAGCAGGTGGATACTTGTAATTCCCAATAAGCACTGGTAGCGCTCGCGACTTGGTAGAGTACCTCAAGCTGGAAATCCATGAGTCGCCGGGCCGGGGGATTATCCGTTGTTCGGCATTTTCCGACGCTTCCCTGTTCTGCATCATATCAATCAGAGCTCGTTACCCAAATAGACCCTACAATAGCCACAGACCTTCAACCCCCTTTCTAGCAGCTCATGGATCACTATTCATATCTCTACGTAGCGAAGGATTTAACGCCTTGAGACCTACAAGAACTACAAAGCCGCCCCACCAAAGAAACCCCCACCATGAATAATACGCAATTTCGTCGACTGGTGCTTGACACCCCTACGGTGAGTAAGAGCAATGCCAGCACAGATGGTGCAACTCAAAGAGGTGATACAACACCTTCGGCCCTAGGTTCTCGCATGCGATCAAACATTCCAATGACGCCGTATGTATTCTACAGCTAGACTTACTTTAGTGTCACTGATACTTGGCTAGACGATCCGTAGCAACATCTGGCGGCGCTGATTTTGCCCGTCAATTGGCAGAACGAAATGCCTATCTCAACCCATCGGCTGCTAAGAGATTCCGCTCCTCCGCCGCTCCCAAGGGCACGAAGCTTCGTGCGGGTTATCAGGATCGGACCCGGCTACGAACGTCAGTCGAAGAAGATGATAAGGCTACGAGGGTAAAGGCATTGGAGGAAATGGTTAAGCTTGGTCAAATGGATATGGCTACTTTCGAGAAGTTGAGAGACGAGATAGTGGGTGGAGATGTGAAAGATGCGCATTTAGTGAAGGGACTGGACTGGAAGCTTTTGGAGAGGGTCAGGAGGGGGGAGGACGTCTTAGCCGAGAGTGAAAAGTCTACACAATCCGATAACTCGCCCAACAGTCCACTGGCATATCTCAAAATAGACGGCGTTGACGTTGATGACGAACTCGAAAAGGTCGAAGTCGAGGAGACCGCACTAGTGGTCAAGGTCAAAGCGGAAAAGAAAGGGGAAATGGCTCCACCTCCAGGCAAGAAAAGAAATAGAAATGAGATCCTGAACGAGTTGAAGGCATCCAGATTAGCAGCTGCTGAGAAGGAGAAGCAGCCAGCTTTAGGACCTAAATTTGTCAAGGTTGGTGAGAAGAAGGAGAAATCTAGGATCGAAAAGGACGACCGAGGCAGAGAAATCTTGATCACAGTGGATGAGGAGGGAAGGGTGAAGAGGAAAGTAAAAAGAGTGAAAGTCGAAGAAGTGGTTAGAGATCACCATCTGTTGATGCCCGACAAGGATGCGAAGCCTCTGGGGATGGAGGTGCCTAAAATTGTGGCGCCAACAGCACCAGAAGAGAAGGAGGACGACGACATCTTTGCGGATGTGGGAGCAGACTACGATCCGCTGGGTGGCGCTGAAGACGAAGGGGGAGACTCAGATGAGGACAGCGAGACGCTCGAAGAGCGGACGGACAGTGTGTCAAGTTTGCCAGCCAATAAGCCAGAAAAGGATGAATACCAAGCTGACGAGGATCGATCTAAAATGCCGCCTCCAGCGCTGCCCAAAAAGACTGAAGCTGCCCCACGGAACTACTTTGGTGGTACGATCGGGGCTACTGAGACGGAGGTTTCGGGAGCTCCTCCGAATCCTCTTACTGATCCTACGATCCTCGCTGCTCTCAAAAAAGCCTCGTCGATCAATCCTCTTTCCTCAAACCAGGACTTGAGCGAGGAAGAAGCTGCCAAGCTTGCGCGGCGGAAGAAGATGCTTGAGTCTCACGACCGCGATGCGGATGACATGGACCTTGGTTTCGGTAGCAGTCGCTTCGAGGATGAAGAAGATGGAGAGGAGAGAAAAGTCAAGTTGTCTGTGTGGGGTCGGGACGACGGGGACGAGGAGGGGAAGGGCGAAGGTAAGGGCAAGAGGAAGAGAGGACTGAAGAAAAGGAAGGGCGACGTGAATAGCGCGGCAGATGTTCTCAAGGCGATGGAGAGGAGGAAGAAAGAAGGCAAATAGGACAGAGCCAAGCGACTGATCAATCTCACAAGTCGGTTTCAAGCGTATTCATCGACAAGCAGAGTTCGATGGTTGATATCAATCGTCTGATATCTGGCTGTTCCCATCAGAAGCTTCTCTCATCTTCCAAACCGAGGTTGATTATAGGAAATCAGTAAGACGAGGCAATCACTCAGGATTCCGTATGTATATCGATTGTCCGACGGAGCTAGTTCTTGCTCAAAACACCAAAGCATCTCACGAAGATAGAAGGACAAAAAGGTGCGTGCAAACGATGTTTGAAACCATCTACGAGACTCTTGGCAACAGCAACAACGACCGAGTAACATCGTTTCATCAAGGATTGGAGGTCGCTGGGGATTTTGTTGGTAGGCCGAGGACTGGTTCGAGGGAAGCAGGACTAGAGGTTTGATGCTCACAAAGAGAGTCAGGTCAATTCATCTTCAACACTGCTTCCGTACTATCGATCATCACTATCAGAACTGGGAGCCAGGCCGATGACGTGACGAAACAGGAGCAGGATGTCGATTTGCGTCTTAGGCCCTAGCATTGCACCAGCATCGCAGGACCGCTCCTTGAAGGTTCTAGCTAGCAGGGAGCCAGAACTGCCGTGGGCAACAGTACAGTAGAGTGTAGACAGAGCTCATGAACATTGGTACTTTGGGAGGATCTTGAGGTCAGAAGCTATTTCCAAACCAGAAGAATCCGAGGTCAGTATTCTATCTACCTTATTGTTGTGCCGGACTTGCGTAAGCGTTGCACATCGGCCCGCCGCGGACGCCTGGGAGACGGAAGGAGGTTGGTTGACGGGAGCGTGTGAAACTTTTCAAGCATTTACAAAGCACGCACCTTCATCCATTGTGTAACAGTGTGAGATTCGGGACTTTGATACATCTCGTTTGCGCAATGCAGGAGCCGCAGAGCCCATGAAGCTAGAGGACGCAAGTACCCTTGTGGGAATCGTAAACCACGAACAGGAAGGTAGGGTACGGTATGTCGGTTCACCAGAGCAGATGACGGAAGATGACTGAAGATGACTGAAGATGGTCGTAGACTCGTACTGATGAGAACGCAGCACAGCGGCACCTCGAAGGAGTGAGTTTCATCGGCAAGGTCATCACGTCGGAAACTTGGAGCCAGCCGCATTGGTCGTGGATGAAACGGTGGCTTGGATCCAACAGGGGGGGGGCCAAAACCCTGTGACTGGACCCAATTGGATGGATCGTCAGGTACCATTGCTGTTAGTCATCCGTCGGACAGGGGAAACCTTCCGTGAAGTTGCGTTAGCGGCGACCCTGAGTAATTTTGGGGAACAAGCCCTAAGCGAGATCCTTGTCCGATGCCGATGCCCGGGGGTCAAACAACCAATCATGGAAGCCAGATGAACAATGCGCCCTCGCTGGCCGACGACTAATCTCTTTCCGGCTCCACTCTGCATCGGTTGGTGTCCCGAATCAAGCTGAGCAAGTGAAGCATACGAAATAGGTACGTGACGGGAGATTACGCGGCGCCTGGAAAAGCAGGGAGAAGGGAGCAGGGACGAGTGTACGCTCATCATCATCTTCTTTGTCTCCCTAAAGAGTCGCCCAGTACTCTAGTGGCCCCCCCCCTCACAAACAGCCATGGAGGCTAGTCAGTCTCTGGTGTCATATACCCTCCGTCTCCCCCCCCTTGGTCATCTTCTCTCTCTTTTCTTCGTGTACCTTCATTGTCCAAAGTTGTCCTTCCACCCCCCGTCAAACCATTGACAGAGCATTCGCTCATTACATTCATTCTGTGATCGTGTCTACTACTCTACACTCTCGTTAAACAGCCCTGGTAGGCTTGATTTGCAATCTCCAGCATCTTGGCAACAAGGAAACATACGCAGCAACTCGAACATATACCTGTACAAAACCAAACAAACAAACAAGCAAACAAACAAACAAACAAACAAGCAACCAAACAAGCAATCAAGATGACTCGTCTCAACATTGCACTTTTGTCCCTCATCCTCCCCGGTGCGTTGGCGGTCCCAAGACTACACAACCGACACGAAAAGCATCACCACCAGTCGGGTCTCCACCCCACAGGTGCTCCAGTCGTACCCAGCGGTGCATCTTCAGCACCATATGGCTACGGTAACGCAACTTCGAACGGCCCGACTGGCACTGGCACCGCCCCTGCCTTGTTCTCGACCGTGACGGTGTCGCCTCTGCCTGTTACCAGCAATGGAGCAATCTCGAGCGGTGCGGGTGGTGCGGGTGCTGGGTCTTCGTATGGCAGCAACGGAGCTTCTTCCGTCAATGCAAATGCTCCCGTCAGTGGAAACTCTCCAGTCACCGGAGGGTCAGGCAGTGGTACTTGCGGACCAGCCACGGTTACTGTGACATCAGCCAATACTGTCACCGTCACCGTTAGCGCGGGAGGTGCCGGAGGTGCTGGCTCATCCGCCGCCGGCTCATCAAACGCTGCGACTTCCCTGCCAGCCACCAACGCTCCCGTCTCCTCCGCCAACAGTGCTCCCTACGGCAACGGTACATCCTCGGTTGGCCCGATTGGCACCGGGACCGCACCAGCAGGAACTGGCAACACTGGTTTGCCCGTATACTCTGGTCGTCCGGTGGCTTCTTCTTCCACCCAAGAGTCCTCCGCAGCGCCAGTCAACACTGTTGCGCCAGTCAGTTCCGCTGCGCCAGTCAGTTCCGCTGCGCCTGTTCCGACGTCAACCACTTCGCTGAGCGCATACTCTGCACCAGCAGCAAGCTCATCCGTCGCCCCGGTGGCAGCAAGCAGCGCGGCCCCCGTGAGTGCGTCCAGCAGCAGCAGCACGGCTGCAGCCTTTTACCAGCCATCCGCTCCATCCGCTGTCGCTCCATCGTCCGCCGCTTCATCGTCCGTTGCTCCCTCGTCCGTCGCTCCCTCGTCAAGCAGCAGCTCCCCTTCAGCCTCCCCAAGCTCCGCGCCATCCACCGGCGACGTCAAGGCCCGTGGTCTTGCGTACCAAAACGCCGGCCTCACCGACCTCTTCAGCTCCTCAAGCGTCGGCTGGGGCTACAACTGGGGCCAAACCGCCGGCTCCCTCGTCTCGGGCGTCCAGTTCGTGCCCATGCTCCACGACAGCCAGGACTCCTCCTACTCGAACTGGCAGTCCAACGCCCAGTCCGCCATCTCAGCCGGCAGCACCCACCTTCTCGCCTTCAACGAGCCCGAGCAACCCGCTAGCGCTGGTGGCTGCGGCATGTCCTCCCAGGAGGTCATCGACGGCTGGAACGCCCACATGAAGCCCCTCGTCGGCAAAGCCAAACTCGGCTCCCCCGCCGTCACCAGCCAAGAAGGCTCCGACACCGCCGGCCTGCCCCTCCTCAAGACCTTCCTCGACGCCTTTGGCGCCGACGTCGACTTCATCTGTATCCACTGGTACGGCACCGACTTCAGCCAGTTCCAGCAGCACATTTCCGACGCCAAGAAGGTCGCTGGCGGCAAGCCCATCTGGCTCACCGAGTTTGCGCATAACGACCCGGCCCAGGCCCAGGCGTTCCTTGCGCAGGCGTTGCCGTGGTTGGATGATGCGGCGAACGGCGTCGAGAGGTATGCGTACCAGTATGTCGATACGACGCTTACGGCAGGGCAGTCGTTGTCGTCGGCCGGGCAGTTGTACGCTGGCAAGGCTTAGGTGTGTTTTGAACAGGGTCTGATGTAAACGGAGATGTTGTTGTTGTTACACGGGGGTTGTGGGATTTGTGTTGGATTGAATTTCTGGGCAGAGAGGTTTTTGGAGGAATTAGGATTCTTTATGTTTGTACATGTTGGGTAGTGCAATAGATGGGGGATTTTATACGAAAAGACTTTTACACGAAAACCGCGCTCTGTCTCCTCCCTCTTCTCTCCTTCCGTCTTCCATTCCCCTCCTAACCCCCCTCATCCCCTCTTCACTCTCATCACATATCGTCTCCCTTCCTCCATCATTCCCCCCCCCCTTCTCCCTTCCTCCATCATCCACACACCCTCTCCCATCCCCCTCCCCCATCCTCAATCTCCCATCATCCACACCTCTCCTCCCCTCTCCCATCATCCACACCCCCTCTCCCCTCTCCCATTCTCCCAT
>JAABUH010000166.1_pt1 | contig 100260 bp, 95 predicted proteins | sample 5559121 | NCBI WGS metagenome assembly JAABUH01 (sample SAMN10711871, study PRJNA513364) | rock metagenome | isolation source: Antarctica rocks | place: Antarctica: Victoria Land, Battleship Promontory nord | collected 2015-12-28
GAAGTTCCAGCGCATCAGGCTGTGCAGCGTTTGCCGGACATGCGCCGGGTCCAGAAGCGGCCCCAGATCGCAGACATCGGCCATATACTGACCGACAAGCTGATCTATCAAGCAGCCCGAGCCGAGCTGCAAATCCGGGTCGGCCAGGTTGGCCGCGCCCATGCCCAGACGCAGGCCCGGCGCGATGTCCGCCTCATTCGGGATGGGGCGAATTTCGTGCTCATAATAGTCGCCGTCGAACAGGTGCGCGTCCATCCACTGACGCCCGCGCTCGAACAGGTCGCGGCACGTTTCGGCGAAATCCTTCTCGCCCAGATGCCGGGCCATTTCCTCCATCGCCCGCAAAGCTCCCAGATACCAGCCGCCCATCTGCGGGTTCGGGCCGTAATACTCCACGTCCATCGTGTTGTGCTGGCAGCCTTCCATGACGCCGTCCCGGTCGGCGTCCCAGCCGCCCCCGATCCAGCAGAATTCGAGCGCCTTCTTGGCGTGGGGCCAGAGCGCGCGCAGCCAGTCGTCGTCTCCCGAAAGGTGCCAGTCCCGGTACAGCTTCATCAAACAGCCCATCTGCCCATCGGCGGCGGCCAAGCCTTGCTCCGACGCCCGCGCCAGCGGCAGCAGGGCACGGAAGGACATCAGGCCGTTGTCGCGCGTGGCATGGCGGAACTCCACATCGCGCATCGTCCGTGACAGGTCGCCGAACAGGAACGCCGTCGCCTGCTCGTAGTTCCAGACATGGGTACACGACCCCTCGCAGCAGCCGGCCTTGTCACCGCAGCCTTCCCAGCCCAGAAAGTGACCGTCGGCGATGCGGAAGCTGGTCTGGCTCCGCAGGGTGCTGAGGTTGAACAGAGCGGCCTCCTTGACAACGGGGGGCAGGTCGCTCTCGCAGAAGGAGCGGACGAAGGCCAGCGTGTCCTCTTCCAGCGCCGGCAGGACGGCCATTGTGCGGGCCGCCACATCCCAGGCGTCCCGATATTGAGTCGCGTAGTAGTTGCCGACCCAATTCGGGCTGGGGCAGTCGCCGCCTGCACAGCACACTTCACCCTCGGGAGTGGCCGCCGGGTTCCAAATCATGCGGTTGGGGAAGTGCCAGGTCAGGAGGAACGTCACCGTCCGCGTCTCGCCCGGCGACAGGGTCAACGACGCGGCGAGTGAGGCCGTGGGTGTGTCCCCCACTCCGATGCGCTCTTCCAGCCGGCCATCATCTGAAAAGTCGTCCCAAAAGTCCAGCAGGGAATCGCCCCAGCTTAACTCAGGCCAGGCCGTCCGGTAAGTAATACCCTCCTGGGCTGTCGTCGTCAGCGCCAGCGTCCCCCACTGCTCTGCCCCCACCGGAACGCTCTCCGAGCGCAGGAACACTCCCGCCAGCCCGTCCCGCCGGCGGAACAGGTTGACATTCTGCTTCGGCGCGTTGGTCGTCCCGTCGGAGCCGATGAAGTTGTCCAGGCTGCCGCAGACCGACACCTCTAACACCTCGCCAGTGGTGTTCGTCAGGACATAGCGCAGGACGGCGGCGGGGATGCCGCTGCGGTCAGCGTCGGCGGGGATCAGCGGGTTGAAGGCTTGCAGGCGAACGGCAACCGGGACCTCGGGGTCGGAAAGCACGACCTGCCCGAACGGGTACGCCGCCTCGAATTCGCAGTGCTGGAAGCGCGGCAGCCCGTGGTTGCGGGCGGGGCTGCCGAAACCCCCTTCATAGGCCGCCGGCTCGACCGGCCCTTCCAGGCAGCGCGTGACGGACTGGCCCCCCGAAGGGCGGGCAGACAGGGCAAAGAACGCGCGGCCCGGCGCGAACCCTTTGGCGGGACGGTTGACGATCTCCCAGTCGCGCAGGTCGCCGCGCCCGCCCAGCGAGACAGTCCCGGTCCCGATGCCGCCGAGCGGCAGGGCGATGCGTGCAAGATGGCCCTGGTCATACCGGGTCAAGACCGGCCAGAAAGAGGGGGCCGAAGGAGATAAGTTCGTCATGCGGGCTTATTTCGCGCCGCTCTCTCAGTTTCCTGCGAGGAACGCGAAACGCCCACAAAAAAGGCTGGGACAAGAAGGCTGGGACAAGAAAAGACCCGACGGGAGGCGGCAGGTTCGTCGGGTCTATACTTCTTCTCTTGTGGCATCCTTGCTGACGAGTTCCAGGGCGTACCTGTCCTGGAGTATTCGAGCGGCGCGGGGCGCCGGGGGGTTCAGCAGTCATGGTCGCTATTTAGTTTTCTTCGTCGGTCGTCTTATGTGGTCAGTACCATCGGGTACATTCCTATCTTCGGCGGCGCAGGCGGGGGCACTCACTGCCAGAGATACCGGGTTTGCGCGTGTTTCTACTGATGGGAGGTTTACTGATGAGAGGTTTGCGGGCGAACCTGCCAGGTGTAGCCGGTCGCGAGGGATGTTTCCTTGCCCCCACCCGCCTGCTTGCCGCCGGCTACGAGGACGAGGCCGAGGGGGAAAACGAGCAGAGCCTGATCGTGCGCGCCTTGGGGAAGTGCAGGGGCGGGCATGAAGGTCAGGAAAAGAGGATCATAACGCTCCACGCTGCCTGTCGTCGCGGACAGGGGGACGCTCCAGCCCCCCACCAGCAGGATCTGGCCGCCGGGCAGAGGGGCGGCGGCATGGGCCATACGGGGGGCGATCATCTTGCCGGGCAGGAGCGCAAACGTCTCGGTCTTGGGATCAAAGACTTCGGCCTGTTCCGGCTCACCCGCGTCGTTCTGGCCGCCCGCAATCAGAACGGTTCCGTCCGGCAGCAAAGTCGCCGTCGGGCGGTCGCGGGGGAAGTGCATCGGCACGGGAGTCTCGTGGAACCGGCCTGTGGCGGGGTCGTAAATCTCCGCCGAGGCCAGTTTGGCGGCGGGGCGGCCCACGAACCAGTGTGTCCCGCCGACGACCAGAACGCGCCCATCTGCCAGCCGGACCGAATCCTGTCCGAAGCGGTCGGTCCCGAGGGAGCCGGTCGGGGTGAACGCGCGCGCGATGGGATCATAAAGCTCGACGGTCGCCTGCGTCCGGCCCCGGTGCGTGTCAAACCCGCCGGCCAGGAGGACGCGACCATCGGGAAATGCAGTGGCCGTAAACAACTCACGCGGAGCGCCCAGTCGGCTGGGCAGGAGTGCAAAGGTGCGCGTTGCGGGATCATACAGCTCGGCGCTGTCCAGCGATCCCAGAACGGTGTTGTAACCGCCTGCAATCAGAACGTGACCGTCGGGCAAGAGGGTTCCCTGAGCGAAGTTGCGCGGGACTTGGAGCCGCCCCGCACAGGGGACGAAGCGGCGCGTTTGCGGGTCGAACTCATCCGCCGTGGCAACGCAGCGGCCAGCAGGGAACGAGTAGCCGCCCACAATCAGCCCGCGCGTTCCCCCCGCCAGCAGCGCGTAGGCGGGCGCCCAGCGCGGGTCGGACATCGTGTTGGCCGCAGGCGCCCAGCCGTCGGCCAGCGCGGGGCCGAGCGCGACTATCCCCAGCAGGGCGAAGAACGCGACTCGCAGCGTCATTGCTGGCCGATGCCGTCCGCGAAATCGTCCGAGGCGGCGGCCAAGTCTACGTCGTTGTGCGTCAGCCCGCCCGAATCGTGCGTCGTCAGCCGCAGCGTCACCTTGTTGTACCGGATGAGGATGTCCGGGTGGTGATTAACGGCCTCGGCCGTCTCCGCGACTTGGTTGACAAACCCCAGCGCGTGGCTGAAGTCCTTGAATTGGTACGTCTTGGAGATGGCTTCGCCCTCGCGGCTCCAGTCGGGCAGCTTCGCCAGGTGCTGGTTGATCTCTTCTTCGGAAAGCTTCGGTACGCGCATCGGTGTAGCCTCCTTTGAGTTGATGCTATTGTACCCGCATTCAACGGTTGGCGTCTGCATCTTGAACAGCACAGGCGGCATATCCCTGACTGATACAAATGAGGCAGGCTAGGTCCCCTACAGGATGATCCGGTAGATGGCTTCGGCAAGCTGGGCGGGGTTGTGGCGCACGATGTCGGTCTGGGAGATGAGGTTGACGGCGATCGGCGTTAGCCCCAGCGCGCGGATCGCGTCGGCGTCGGGCGTGACGAACCGCTGGCCGTACTTCTCGTACCGCTCCAGGATCGTGTGGTTCGGCGGCTCCTTGTTGATGAGAACGTAGTCTATGAGCCGCTTGCCCGGCGCGTGCTGCATCAGCGCGCGCACATGGTCCGAGGCCGTGTAGTTGTCCGTCTCGCCCGGCTGGGTCATCACGTTGCAGACGTAGATCTTGACGGCCCTGCTGCGGTGGATGGCGTCCGCGATGCCGTCTACCAACAGGTTCGGGACGACGCTGGTATAGACGCTGCCCGGACCCATGATGATGGCGTCAGCCAGCCGGATCGCTTCCAGCGCTTCCGGCAGCGGCTGGGCGTTCTCGGGCCGCAGGTACATCCGCTTGATGGGCAGCGTGTGGTGCGCGATCTGCGTCTCGCCCTCGATGATGCTCCCGTCCTCCATCTCTCCCAAGAGCGTTACGTTCTGCACGGTGGACGGGTAGACTTTGCCGCGAATGGCAAGAACTTTGGATGTGGCGGCGATGGCCTGCTCATAGTTGCCCTTGTAAATCTCGGTCATCGCCGCGATGAACAAGTTGCCGAACGAATGGCCGGCCAGCCCTTCGTGGTCCTCGTCGAACCGGAACTGGAACAGAGAGGCCAGCGTCGGCTCGGCGTCGGCCAGGGCGACCAGGCAGTTCCGTAAGTCGCCCGGCGGCAGGACACCCATCTGCTGGGAAAGCCGGCCCGACGACCCGCCGTTGTCCGTGACGGTGACGATGGCGACGATGTTGCTGGTCCGCTCCTTCAGGCCGCGCAGCATGGTGGACAGCCCGGTCCCGCCGCCGAGCACGACGATGCGCTGGCCCTGCGCCAGTGAGCGGCGCTGGAAGATGCGGTCGGCGAGGTCCTCGCGGGCCTCCGGCGCGACAGACGCCAAGACGGAGCGGTTGAACTGGAAGTAGGAGACGAAGATCAGCAGCAGGCCGAGCGAAACCAGGACCAGACCCAGCGGCCCGCTGACCTCGTTCAACTTCAGGCTCGTCTTGCGGAACGTCCAGTCCCCCAGGTCGTTCAGGTGCTGTAGGTAATCACTCCAGCCGATATTGACTGCCAGAGCGATCCCGGCCACGACGAAGACGATGCCGATCAGCGTCAGCGTCATCCAGCGCTTGACCCGCATCCCCGGATACAGCCATTTCAGCCAGGACCACAGGCCCTTCATGGCGTTTTCGCTTTCATCACTTGTGCCTTCGTCACTTGTCTACGTCCCGGTGCTGCACCAGAACGCGGTAGCCCAGGCCCCGCAGGTGGCCGCCGAGCTTCTCCGAGACGACCACGGACCGGTGCCGCCCGCCCGTGCAGCCGATGGCGACGGTCAGGTACGCCTTGCCCTCGGCGATGTAGCGCGGCACACTCCAGTCCATCAGGTCGTACAGCTTTCCCAGGAACAGGCCGCTGTCCGGGTCACGCATGACGTATTCCTCGATGATCTGGTTGCGCCCGTCGTAGGGCCGCAGGTCGTCCACATAATGCGGGTTGACCAGGAAGCGCACGTCAAAGACCAGATCGGCGTCGAGCGGCAGGCCGTATTTGAAGCCGAACGAGTTCACCGTCACGATTAGCCCCTGGTTCTTGTCCTGAGCGGGCGCAAACTCGGACAGAAGCAGGCTCCGAAGCTCGTGGGCGCCCATGTCGCCCGTGTCCACGACCTTGTCCGCGCCCTCTTTAATGTCTTCCAGCAGTGACCGCTCGGCCCGGATGCTGCCCAGTATCCCGCCCTGGTCCTCAAATAGCGGGTGCTTGCGGCGGGTCTCTTTGAACCGCTGAATCAGGACGCCGTCGGAGGCGTCCAGGAACAGCACGACGGGCCGGACGCCTGCTTTGCGGACGAGGGCCATCGCCGGCTCCAGGCCCAGGAGAAACGAGCCGGCCCGCGCGTCAATGACGACGGCCAGCCTCCCGCCCGGCGGATGGGCGCCTTCTGCCTGACACTGAGCGACCAGATCGGGCAGCAGGATGGGCGGCAGGTTGTCCACGACCGTATAGGCCATGTCCTCGAACACCTTGGCCGCCGACGCCTTGCCCGCGCCCGACATTCCCGTGATCACGACTAGCTGCATCAGCGTTTTCGCTCCCGTTTCGACACAAGGACGTTGTTTAAAAGGCCCCCGACGAGGCTCATCACGACTGACCCGAACAGCGGTGCCTGCCACCCGGCGACGTGGAAGCCGGGGATGAACTGCCCGACCAGCCAGAACAAAAAGGCGTTGACCACAAAGGAGAACAGCCCCAGAGTCAGGCAGGTCAGCGGCAGCGTCAGCGCCTTCAGCACGGGCCGCAAGAGCGCGTTGGCGACGCCCAAAGCCAGCACGAAGAGCAGCGCCCCCGACACGCCGCCCAGCCCCGGCGCGATCCAGAAGCGCAGGCCCGTGTCGGGGTATCGCAGATTGATATAATGACCCAGCAGAACGGTGATGTAGAGGGCGACGGCGCTGATGATCCATCGCAGCAGAAGATGCATTCCACGCTCCTTGACAAGATGCCGCCATTATACCTGAATTCCGACCCTGCGCCCGGCCCTGCGGTTCCGCGACCGGGCAACGACGTTCCCGGCTATGACAATCCGTGCCGCCCATGTGCCTTTTGACGGTATTCCGACGGCGAAACCCCCTGGTGCCGCTTGAACGCGGCGCTGAAGGCAAACGGATTGTCGTAGCCGACCTGCTGGGCCACCGTTTCTATCGTGTACGACTCGGAGGCGAGCAGGGCCATGGCCTGCCGCATCCGCAGGCCGGCGACATGGCTCATCGGGCTGCGGCCCCCATGCCGTCGGCAAAGGCGGCGGAGGTGCTCACCGCTGACCCCGACCTCGGCGGCCAGCGCCTCGACCGTCCAGGGGCGGCCCAGATCGGCCCCGACAGCTTCCCACAAGCGGCGCAGGCGCGGGTCGCCTGGATCGGGCTGGACCATCCGGCGGGCATAGGCCGCCACCAGGAAGGCCCAGGGCGGCAGCAGGGCCGGGTCGGCTGCGTCCGCTGCTTCCCGGCGCAGGCCTGTCAATGCGGCAGCCAGCGGACCGGCTTCCACCGGCAGCAAACGGGGCGCATCCGCGCGGCGCAGCCAGTCGTCCGACGATTGCACCCAGCCTAGCTCCCAGCGGACGGCGGGATCGGCGTGATAGGCGTGGAGAAAGCCCGAAGGCGTCAGGTACGCCGTGCCGGCCTCGCAGCGCGCCCACTGGCCGTCGAGCCAGACCCAGCCCCATCCAGCCGTGCAGACAAGGAGCTGGCTCCAGCGGGGCGCGGGCCGCACGAAGCGGAAGCCCGCCCCGGCATCGGTCAGACCCGCCACCAGGATGCCGTGGGGAGCGAGGGCGGGGCAGAGCGCGGCGCTGATCAGCCACTCGCGTGTCTGCGCCCCAATGATGTGTGTTTCGCGTAGGTCAGTGTTGGTATCAATGATGGACATGGCAGGCGCAATGGAGTATTATAGCCCAAACCCAACGCATGAACAATCACGAAGGAATAGCCATGACCATCCCCCGCCCCGAATACCCCCGCCCGCAGTTCGTCCGCCCGGACTGGCTGTGCCTGAACGGTGAATGGGAGTTCGAGAGTGACAACAGCGACAGCGGCCACGCGCGCAACCTCGTCAGCAGTCACCTGACCGACAAGATCACGGTGCCGTTCTGCCCCGAGTCGCCTTTGTCCGGCGTCGGCCATGTGGATTTCCTGCTCGCCGTCTGGTATCGCAAAACGGTCCAGGTGCCGGAAGAGTGGCGAGGCCGCCATGTCCTGCTGCACTTCGGGGCGGTGGATTATGATGCGACCGTCTGGGTGGACGGCCAGGAAGTCACCCGCCATCGCGGCGGGTTTACGCCGTTTTCGGTAGCCTTGAAGACCGTCACCGGAGGCGATACGTTCACGGTCGTCGTCCGGGCGCGCGACGACTGGAAGACGCCCAAGCCGCGCGGCAAACAGTCCCAGCAGTACGCCCCGCACGGCTGCCACTACACCCGCACGACGGGCATCTGGCAGACGGTGTGGATCGAGCCGGTCCCCGAGGTCGCGCTGTGTCGCCCGCGCCTGACGCCGGACATGGCGAACGGCGCATTTCACCTGGAACAGCCGCTGACCCGGAACCGGCCCGGCTTGACGCTGCATGCGGCCATCAAAGATGCTGAGGGCGAGGTGGCGACGGCATCCGTGGCCGCGCACCTGGACTTGGCCCCGCGTCTGACGCTCTCCATCCCCGAAGACCGGCGGCGGCTCTGGTCGGTTTCGGACCCGCACCTATATGACATCGAGATCAGCCTGCGCGACGCCGACGGCACGGTCGTGGACCGGGCGACGAGCTATGCGGGCCTGCGCTCGGTCGCCATTGACGGGCAGAAGGTCAAGATCAACGGCGAGACGGTCTTTCAGCGGCTCGTTTTGGACCAGGGCTACTACCCGGACGGCGTGATGACTGCGCCGACGGATGAGGCGCTGATCGCCGACATCCAGATGAGCCAGGACGTCGGCTTCAACGGCGCGCGCCTGCACCAGAAAGTCTTTGAGGAGCGGTTTTTGTACCACGCCGACCGGATGGGCTACCTGCTTTGGGGCGAGTTCGGCGACTGGGGCTGCGGCGGGCATGGGCCGGCGAGCGACCATCAGCAGCCCGGCGCGACCTACATTACCCAGTGGCTGGAGGCACTGGAGCGGGACTACTCGCACCCCAGCATCATCGGCTGGTGCCCACTGAACGAGACGTGGCAGCGAGTCGGCGACACAATCACTGTGCTGGACGATGTCACGCACGGCATGTATCTGGCGACCAAGGCGATGGACACCTCGCGGCCCGTGCTGGACACCTCCGGGTACGCGCACCGGGTACGCGGGGCGGACATTTACGACTCGCACGACTATATTGACGAGAAAGATTACTCGGTCGGCATCGTCAAGTTCCAGAAGCGCCACGCCGAGATGGCCGAGGGCGTTGTTCACAAAAACGACGGAACGAACTGGTCGGTCCCTTATGAGGGGCAGCCCTATTTCGTGAGCGAGTTCGGCGGCTTCAAGTGGGTCCTCGAATCGGAGCAGCAACTGGCAGACACGAGCTGGGGCTACGGCGGCGGGCCGACGACGCTGGACGATTTCTACCGCCGCTTCGGGGACGTTTGCGACATCCTGCTGGACAACCCGCATATGTTCGGCTACTGCTACACGCAGCTCACGGACATCTACCCCGAACTCAACGGCATCTACACGTTCGACCGCCGTCTCAAATTCGACGCCGCCCGGCTGAAGGCGATCCAGACGAGGCGGGCGGCGATTGAGGAGTAGAGCAACCCCGGCATTGGCCCAGTTCTGGCCCGGCTCTGAAGAGCCGGTCTACTCAAAGTGAAAGTGCCTCCGGCACTGAGGACAAGCTCATCGACGGCAGTTCCTCAGTCGCGTAGCGACTTTCACAGGGAGTAGACCGGCACTTCCAGTGCCGGGATCGTCTGCCGGAGATCGAGATCATGCCCATTCTAACCACCATGCCCGTCCCGCAGTTCGTCGGCGGCGGGCGCATCACTTTCGGCGAGAGACCGGTGCCGACGCCGGGGCCGGGCCAGCTTCTGATCCAGGTCAAAGCCAACGCCCTGTGCGGGTCCGAGCGCGGGCAGTTCCATGGCGGCTCCACGGTCACACCCGGCCATGAGGCGGCGGGGGTCGTCGCCGGGGTGGGGCCGGAGACGCATACATTAGTTGGGACGCCCGGCGTCATTTTCCTGATGGACTTCTGCGGGGCCTGCCGCTCGTGCCGGCTGGGGTACACCAACCAGTGCGAGGCCAAGCGGGCCGACATGGGGTTCTCGCACGACGGCGGGTACGGGCCGTATGAGCTGATCCACGAAAACATCTTCTTTCCCATCACCGAAGACGTTTCGCTCACCGAGGCGACGATGCTGCTGGACATCATGGGCACGGGCGGGCACGCACTGGTCCGCATCCAATCGGTCCGGCCCGACATCGAAGCGCTGCTGGTGGCAGGTGCGGGACCGATTGGGCTGGGCGTCCTGGCGATGGCGAAGCTGCTTTTGGGACCGGACGTGCCCGTGTTTATCACGGACACGATCCCGTACCGGCTCAGGCTGGCCGAAACGCTGGGCGGCATCCCGATCTTGCTGGGCGAGCGCAGCCTTCCCACGGTGGACGCCGCCATAGACACCAGCGGCAAGGAAGCGGCGCGGCGGTCGGCCATGGATGCGCTGGACAAGCGCGGCGTCCTGGTCTGCGTCGGGCACGGGCAGGGACTGACGCTGGACGTTTCACCCGACCTCATCGCCACTGAGCGGGCGCTTCTGGGCAGCGAGTATTTTCGGTACGACGAACTGCCGACCAATTTGGCCCGTCTGCGCGCGCACCGGGACTACCTCACGCCCATCATCACGCACCGCTGTCCAGTGAGCGAGATCCAGACGGCGTTTGAGACCTTCTTCGGCGGTGAGACCGGGAAAGTAATCATCGAACAGTGAACAAAGAGCGCATCAAAGTGGCCCTAATCGGGGCCGGGGGCTGGGGCCGGCAGCACGCGCGGGTCTTTTCGGAGCGTTCCGATGTCGAGTTCTGCGCGGTCGTCGGGCGTACCCCGGAGAAGACGCAAATGCGGGCAGCGGAGTTTGGGGCGCGGGCCTACACCGACATCGGCGAGATGCTGGACCGGGAGCGGCCCGATCTCGTCAGCCTGTCCCTGCCGAACCAGGGCCACTTTGACGCGACGCTGGAGGTCATCCAAGCCGGCTACCCACTGCTGGCGGAAAAGCCTTTGGTCTTTGATACGGGCGAGGCAGACACGCTGATTAGGGAAGCGGCTCGGCGTGATTTGTTCTTTGCGATCAACTTCAACCACCGCTACGCCCAGCCCGTTCAAAAGGCGAAAGCGGCCATTGAGGCGGGGCGGCTAGGCCCGCTCATCTTCGCGACCTGGCGCTTCGGCGGCGAGGGCGGGGGCGGCCACCCTCACGCCAACCTGATCGAGACGCAGTGCCACGGGTTCGACATGCTGGAGTTCCTGTGCGGCCCCATCGAGTCGGTCACGGCGCAGATGACGGACAAGACGGGCGGGGGCTTTCGGACTGTGGCCCTGGCCTTGCGCTTCACCAATGGCGCGGTCGGGACACTGCTGGGCAGCTACGATTCATCCTACGCTTACCCCAACACGCACCATGTCGAGATCAACGGGACGGCGGGCCGCGTGACGGTCGAGGACACCGTGCGCCGGTACACGTTTCAGCAGGCCGGCAGCGAGACCGGCGAGGTCTGGTCGGCGGGCTACTTCAACGACCGCGAGCGCGAGTTCCACCGCACATTCGACGCTTATTTGGAGGCGATGCTGGCCGCGTTCAAGGACGGCGGGCCGCCGCCCGTCCCCGCCTCGGCGGGCCGCCGGGCGCTCGCCCTGGCCTGTGCCGCCATCGAGTCCTTCGAGACCGGCAAGCGCGTCAGCCTAGCCGGTTCACCGTGAACCGGCGGCTGCCCAGCAAGGCGTCGCCGGTCAGCACGTCCACGAAATGGACGCCCTCTTCCCCGATGGACAGCCCCAGCACTTCCACGACCAGATCAACGACAACCAGGGGGTCGCTCCCGCTGCTCGCGGCCCCGTTCACTCGCAGGATTTCTCGCCCCGAAGGACTCTTGATGCTGAAGCTGACCGGCAGGTCTTCCCGCAGGTTGGTCAGTGAGGCCATCAGGAACAGCCGGGGATGCGTGGCGGGCAAAGCCGGGACGCCGATCGAGTTGAAGAGGCTCACCAGCGTCTTGTTGCTAGTGCGCTTGTCCTCGATGATCTCGTTGCAGATAACGATGGCGACGCAGACGGGCCGGTCGGAAGATAAGTCGGATGAAAGGGCGCTGCTCATGCCGCCCATGATACCCCATTCCCGCCTGCCGGGCGCGAAAGGGGATTAAGCGCCTGTCGGGCGGGGTACATTCCGGGACAGACGCCGTTCCTTAAAATGGCTTGCAGAGGAGACACCGCCCATGACATGCACCCCCCGCGCCTCACGCTTCATCGCCCTGGCGCTCGTCGCCTCCCTCGCCCTGCCGACGCTGGCAGTCACGGCGGGCTGCGGCAGCAAGAACAATACCGCTGACCAGACATCTACCAGCGCCCCCACCGATACGACGACTAATGCCCAGACTAATGCCCAGCCGGCCAAAGCGGGCCTGACCGGCAAGCAGAAGGTCGTCCTGCTGGCGGGCGCGGCCCTGCTGTATTACATGTACACCCGCTACAAGAAGCAGGACGCCCAGGCGGCGCAGAACGGCGGGGCGGGCGCTCATCCCCAGCTTTACCGGGAAGAAAAAGGGCCGAACAAGGGCGCCATTTACTACCGCAAGAACGACGCCAACCATACTGTTGTCTGGCTCCAGGCACCACAAGGAGGCGTACAGGTGCCCGCCGATCAGGCGCAGCAGGCGTTGGGGAACGGGTTCGACCCGAACAACCCGAACGCCTACCAGCCACCGGATCAGATCAACCCCAACCCGCAGAACGGCGTAAACGGCGGAAGCGTCGAGTCCGCCGACCAGTACGCGGGCGCATCGCAGTAACGGCCAGAAGGCCAGTGAGAAGAAGCCCCGCTGCCTTCGCAGCGGGGCTTTTCTTTGCCGCGGCAATTTGACAGCCCCGCCCGCATTCGGTATAATCAGGCAGTTTTACGGAATCATCCCCACGACGGCGAAGGAACCTTTAATCATGCCCGCCCTGAAAGACTATGTTGTCTGGTTCGTCACCGGAAGCCAGCACCTCTACGGCCCGGAAACGCTGGAGCAGGTGGCGGAGCACGCGGGGCAGATGGTGGCAGGGCTGGAAGGCGCGTCCGAAATCCCCGTTCGGGTCGTGTTCAAGCCGGTCCTGACGACCGGGGACGCGATTCGGACGCTGTGCCGAGAAGCGAACGCCGACGACGGGTGTGCCGGGCTAATCACCTGGATGCACACGTTTTCTCCGGCCAAGATGTGGATTTCGGGGCTTTCCGAACTCCGCAAGCCGCTCCTCCACCTGCACACCCAGTTCAACCGCGACATCCCCTGGGACAGCATTGACATGGACTTCATGAACCTGAACCAGTCTGCCCACGGCGACCGGGAATACGGGTTCATCGGGACGCGCATGGGTGTCGCGCGCAAGGTCGTCGTCGGCTATTGGGAAGACCCTGAAGTGCGCCGGGAGATCGGGGGCTGGACGCGAACGGCAGTCGGCTTCACGGCGGGCCGCGACCTCAAAGTCGCCCGCTTCGGGGACAACATGCGTCAGGTCGCTGTGACCGAAGGCGACAAGGTGGAAGCGCAGATTCGGCTGGGCTGGTCGGTCAACGGCTATGGCGTCGGCGACCTGGTGGAGCGCGTCAACGGCTTCTCGGACGCCGAAGTCGCCCACCTCATGGAAGAGTACGCCGAAACCTATGACCTTGCGCCGGATGTCCGTGCGGATGGCCCAGCCCGTGATCGGGTCCGGGAGCAGGCGCGGATCGAATTGGGTCTGCGCGCCTTCTTGACCGAGGGCAGTTTCGGCGCCTTCACGACGACGTTCGAAGACCTGCACGGGCTGGCGCAGCTACCGGGCCTGGCCGCCCAGCGTCTGATGGGGGCGGGCTTCGGGTTCGCGGGAGAGGGCGACTGGAAGACGGCCGCCCTGGTCCGCACCATGAAGATCATGGCGGAGGGACTGCCCCAGGGCACGTCGTTCATGGAGGACTACACCTACCATCTGGAGCCAGGTAATGAACTGGTGCTCGGCTCGCATATGCTGGAGATCTGCCCGTCCATCGCGGCCACCAAGCCGCGCATCGAGGTTCACCCCCTGGGCATCGGCGGTAAGGCCGACCCCGCCCGGCTGGTCTTTGACGGCGCTTCGGGTCCGGCCATCAATGCCTCGCTGATTGACCTGGGCAGCCGCTTTCGGCTGATCATCAACCAAGTGGACGCCGTTAAGGGAGATCGGGCGATGCCAAACCTCCCCGTTGCCCGCGTCTTGTGGAAGCCGCAGCCGTCCCTGCGCGTGGCTGCCGAGACGTGGATACTCGCGGGTGGCGCACATCACACCGGCTTCTCGCTCGCCCTCTCCGCCGAGCAGATGATAAACTGGGCGGAACTGGCCGGGGTCGAGTACCTGTTGATCAACAAAGACACTACCTCGCTCGCCTTCCGCAACGAACTGCGCTGGAGCGAGGCCGCCTGGCGTCTTCGGTCAACAAGTTGAAGATGGTTGACCAAGAGCACGGGATCTCGGTCGCGCGACTACAAGAAATTGACAAGGACCTGGCCTCACCGGATGAGGATACACGTTGGCAAGCCGCCATTGCACTGGGGGAGTTCTCGGAAACTGCTCCAGAAAGCATCTGGCCCCTGGTTGAGAAATGGGGTTCGTGTCCTGTTGAGGACACACGAGATGCTATTGCGGCCTGTGTTTTAGAGCACGTTTTGGAGACGCACTTCGAGCCATTCTTTGGCCGGGTTGAGCAATTAGTTCAGCAGGGGAACTCCGCTTTTGCTGGCACCTTTCTTGGATGCTGGCAGTTTGGTGAGGCGAAACTGCCTGGCAACTCGGAGCGGTTTGACCGCTTGGGGGAGCAGGCATGGTGGATGTGGCGGAAACGGAGGCGTAAGCAAAAGCTTAAAGCGTCTTTGGCAAAGCAGCGGTATAAGCGGGAGATGAGGCAGGAGCGTAATCGCGAGCGGGCCTCGCTTATCCGCTCTCAGGGTCCTTCAACTGAGACCCAAATGGGGTTGACATTATGCAAGCAATGAAGCTGACCGGCCTGCGGCGGATGGAGATGCGGGATCTGCCCGCCCCAACCCTATCCCGCGAGACCGACGTGCTCATCAAGATGGCCCGCGTCGGCATCTGCGGCTCCGACGTCCACTACTTTGCCGAAGGCGGCATCGGCAGCCAGCGCGTCACCTACCCCTGGGCTGTGGGCCATGAAGGGGCGGGCGTCGTGGCGCAGGTCGGTTCCCAAGTGACGCGCGTCCAGCCCGGCGACCGGATCGCTTTCGACCCGGCCCAGCCCTGCGGCGAGTGCGACCAGTGCCTTGCGGGCCGTCCGCACACCTGCCGCGCCCTGGACTTCCTGGGCTGTCCGGGGCAGGTGGAAGGCTGCCTTGCGGAGTACCTTGTGCTGCCGGAGCGATGCTGCTACCCCATTCCCGATTCGATGACCTTTGAGGAGGCCGCCATTGTCGAGCCGCTTTCCATCGGCGTTTATGCGCTCACCCTCTCTGTCCCCATGCCCGGCGCAGCCATCGGCATCCTCGGCGCGGGGCCGATTGGCCTGAGCGTGCTCTTGCCCGCCAGAGCGCAGGGCGCAGGCCGCGTCTACATGACCGACAAGATTAACGCCCGGCTGGAGATGGCCTCCCGCGCCGGGGCAGACTGGGTGGGCAATCCCGAAACCGAAGACGTCGTTGCAGCCGTCAAAGCGCGCGAGCCGGAACTGCTGGACGTCGTCTTTGAGTGCAGCGGCAAGCAGCAGGCGATGGACCAGGGCATCGAGATGCTCAAGCCCGGCGGGAAGCTGCTGCTCATCGGCATCCCGAACGCCGACCGCATCTCGTTCGACATCAACCTCCTGCGGCGCAAAGAGATCTGCATCCAGAACGTCCGCCGCCAGAACAACACGGTCCAGCGCGCGATAGATATGATCGCGCGCAAAGAGATTGACGTCAGCGTCATGGTCACGCACCACTTTCCGTTTGCGCGGACGCAGGAAGGGTTTGACATGGTGGCAGACTATCGGGACGGCGTCGTCAAAGCTATGATCACGTTCGAGGAGGAGCCTGCCCGTGTCTCAGTATAGCATCGGCCTGGACTACGGGACGAGTTCCGTGCGCGGGCTGCTCGTGGATGTGCAGTCGGGCGAAGAGCTGGCGTCCAGCGTCTTCCCCTACCCTCACGGCGAGGCTGGCATCCTGACGGACGAGCGCGACCCCGATGTCGCCCGCCAGCACCCACAGGACTATCTGGACGGGGCCAAAGCCGTCATCAAGGGCATCTTGGAACAGGCGGCGGCGCAGCCCGGCTTCACTCCCGATCAAGTGGTCGGCCTGGGCGTGGACACAACCGGCTCAACCCCCATGCCCGTGGACGCGGACGGAACGCCGCTGGCGTTGAAGCCGGAGTTTGATGGCAACATGGCTGCCTTAGTGTATCTTTGGAAGGACCATACGGGTCATGCCGAAGCCGCCGAGATCACCGCCCTGGCCACAAAGATACGGCCTCAGTATCTCGCCAAGTGCGGCGGCACCTACAGCGCGGAATGGTACTGGGCCAAAGTCCTGCGCTGCCTGCACGCGAACCCCGAAGTCTATGACGCCGCGCATACCTGGGTCGAGCACTCGGACTGGCTGCCCGCCGTGCTGACGGGCGAGACGCACCCCAACCATTTGAAGCACGACATCTGTGCGGCAGGCCACAAAGCGATGTTCCACCCGTCCTGGGGCGGCTACCCCGACGAGGAGTTCCTGACCGCGCTGGACCCGCGCCTGGTGCGCCTGCGCCGGACGCTGCCGGACCACGCCTTCCATGTCGGCGAGGTCGCGGGAAAACTGAGCGCCGAATGGGCGCAACGGACCGGGCTGCCGGAAGGGATTCCCGTATCGGTCGCCGCGTTCGACGCCCATCTGGGCGGCGTCGGGTCCGGCATCAAGCCGGGTGCCCTAGTCAAGAACATCGGCACCTCCACCTGCGACATGATGGTCGCGCCACTGGACAGCGACCTGGCGGACATTCCGGGCCTGTGCGGCATCGTGCCCGAGTCCATTCTGCCCGGTTTTTACGGCCTGGAAGCGGGCCAGTCCGCCGTCGGCGACATCTTCAACTGGTTCGTCAGCGGCATCCAGCCGAGGGGGCAGGGACACGAGGAACTGACCGAGGGGGCCACCAAGCTGCTCCCCGGCGAAAGTGGGCTGCTCGCCCTGGACTGGCACAACGGCAACCGGACGGTTTTAGTAGATCAGCGCCTAACGGGGGGTATTATTGGGCTGACCTTGCAGACGACGCCTGCCGAGATGTACCGCGCCTGGATCGAGGCGACGGCCTTTGGCTCCCGCGTCATCATGGAGCGGTTCGAGGAATACGGCCAAAAAGTCGAGACCATCATCAACTGCGGCGGTATTTCGGTCAAAAACCCCCTCGTGATGCAGATCTACGCCGACGTCATGGGCCGCCCCATCGCGATCTCCCGCAGCGCGCAGACGGCGGCGCTGGGATCGGCTATCGCGGGGGCCGTGGCGGCGGGGGCGTATCCCTCCTTCGCCGAGGCGACGGACGCCATGACGGGCCTGCACCCGCGCGTCTTCCAGCCGGACCCTGCAAACCAAGGTGTCTACGAACGACTGTATGCGCTGTACCGCCGCATCCACGACGCCTTTGGCGTCCGGGAAACACAGGACGACCTTTCGGACGTGATGAAGGAATTGCTGGCGATTCGGGACGAGGTTCGGCATGTCTGACGTCTTCGTCCATCAACTCAAAGAGGCCGTCTACCTCGCCAACATGAAGCTGGTCGAGGCTGGCCTGGTCGTGCTCACCTGGGGAAACGCCAGCGCTGTCAACCGCGAGCGGGGCATCGTCGCCATCAAGCCGAGCGGAGTCGCCTACGACAAGCTTCGCCCCGAAGATATCGTGCTGGTCTCTTTGGAGACGGGCGAGCCTCTGCCGGGTGAGCGTCTGCGGCCCTCGTCGGACACCCCGACGCACGTCTGCCTTTACCAGCGGTTCCCTACTGTCGGCGGGATCGCCCACACGCACTCGCGCCACGCGACAAGCTGGGCGCAGGCCTGCCGCGAAATCCCCTGCTACGGCACGACCCACGCCGACAGCTTCTACGGCCCTGTCCCCCTCTGCCGCCCCTTAACGTCCGAGGAAATCCAAGAGGCGTATGAGTGGAACACGGGCGTGGTGATCGCCGAGCATTTCGCGTCCAATGGTCTTGACCCTCTGCACCTGCCCGGCGTCCTGATCTCCTATCACGCTCCGTTTGCCTGGGGAACAACGGTTGCCAAAGCCGTTGAGAACGCCGTTATCCTGGAGGAAGTGGCCGGGCTGGCCCTGCGGACCGAGGCCCTAAACCCCGACGCGACCACCACGCCGCAGGCCATTTTGGACAAGCACTTTCTGCGGAAGCACGGCAAGGATGCCTATTACGGTCAACCTAGAGGATAACCATGGACATCACGCGCATCGCCCCACCCTCACCATACAAAGCTCTCATCTTCGACTGCGATGGCACACTCGCCGACACCATGCCGAACCACTTCAAGGCATGGGCGGCCTCCCTGCAATCGTTCGGAGCCGACCTGACCGAAGAAAACTTTTACCGGATGGGCGGGTGGCCCAACCAGGCCATCATCGAGGACCTGAACCGCGAGTTCGGCTACAGGCTGGACGTGACGCGGACGCAGGAGGACAAGGAGCGTCGCTACCTGGAGATGCTGCATACCGTGCAGGAGATCGAGGCCGTCGCAGACATCGCGCGGGCGCACCACGGCCAAGTGCCGATGGCGGTCGCCTCCAGCGGCTTCGGGCGGGTGGTCCGCGAGACCTTAACGGCCACGGGGCTGATCTCCCTCTTCGATGCCATCGTGACCGCAGACGATGTGACGCATGGCAAGCCCGCCCCGGACCTGTTCCTGCTGGCCGCCGAGCGGCTGGGTGCGGCCCCCGCCGACTGCATCGTCTATGAGGACGGCGATCCCGGCCTGGAGGCCGCCCGGCGAGCCGACATGCGCGCCATAGACATCCGCGTCCTCTGGCAAGACGGCAAGTAGGGCATTAGAAATGACCCGCATCCGCAAGGGCGTCATCACGGCGGCGGGGCGCGGGACGCGGCAGTATCCCGCCTCGCAGACGGTCCAGAAGGAGTTGTTCCCCCTCGTGGATGTAGACGGCTACGCCAAGCCGACAGTGCATCTTCTCGTGGAAGAACTACTGGCGTCGGGCATCGAGGAAGTCTGCATCATCGCCAACCCGGCCAACGTCGAGCCGATGCGCCGGCATTTCGCCGATCCGCCCCCGGCGGCCTTACCCGGCAAAGAGTGGATGACGCCGCTGGCCGACGCGCTGGCCGACATGGCGCGGCGGCTGACCTTTGTGGTCCAGGAGACGCAGGAGGGCTACGGCCATGCCGTGTACCAGGCGCGGTCGTGGGTGGGCGACGAGCCGTTCCTGATGACTCTGGGCGACCACATCTATTTCTCGGAGACCGAAGACCGATGCGCCCGTCAGGTGATGACGGCGTATGAGACCCACCAGGCCCCGATGACGTCGGTGTCCCGTGTGCCCGAGACTGAACTGTACCGCTACGGCACCCTCGCCGGAATCCCCCTGCCGGACACGCAGCCCCTGCTCTACGAACTCCGGGCGCTGTCCGAAAAGCCCCCCATCGAGTACGCCCGCGCGCACCTGCGAACGCCGGGCCTGCCGGACGACCAATTCCTGGTCCATTTCGGCACCCACGCCTTCCCGCCCGCGATCTTCGACTGCCTGGAGCACTTGATCCGGCACGACTTGCGGGTCAAAAACGAAATCCAACTGACCTCAGCGCAGGAACTCCTTCTGGAGCGCGGGCGGTATCTGGCCTGCGAGGTCGCCGGCATCCGCTATGACATGGGCATCCCGGAAGGATTGATCGAGACGCAGATTGCCCTCGCCCTGCGTTCCCCGTTCGCCGCCCAGGCGCGGGCGGTTCTGGAAGGAATATCAGCTTGAACGAGGCACTGGCACAGTGGGCGCAAAGGATACAGGCGCTCTCGCAGACCGGGCTGACCTATGCCAAGGACCCTTATGACCGCGCTCGGTACGAGGAGCTGCGCGAGATCGCCGCCGAGATGCTGGCGGCCCCGCTCGGCGCCGCGCCGTCGGAACTCGCCGGCCTATTTCGGACAGAAGAAGGCTACGCGACGCCGAAGATTGACGTGCGCGGCGTCATCATCCAGGGCGAGCAAGTGCTTCTGGTCCGCGAACGGTCTGATGGGCTGTGGACCCTGCCCGGTGGATGGGCGGACGTGGGCGATGCGCCGAGCCATGCCGTCGAGCGGGAGATATGGGAAGAGTCGGGCTATGAGGCCAAAGCCATCAAGCTGCTGGCGCTGTATGACCGGAACCTGCACGAGCACCCTCCGATGGCGTTCCACGTCTACAAGGCGTTTTTCCGCTGCGAGATCGTGGGAGGAGCGCCCGCCGTGAGCGACGAGACCGACGGCGTGGGCTTCTTCTCTTTGAACGCTCTCCCGCCACTGTCAGTCGAGCGCGTCACCGCAAAGCAGCTTGCGCGTTTCTTCGACCATTCCCGCCACCCGGACTGGCCGACAGATTTCGACTGATCGTGAGAGGACCGACGATGAAGACAGACACAACGAACCCGCCGCTTCTTTCCACCGCGCAGCGGGAGCAGTTCATCCGGGACGGCTATGTCCGCGTCTCCGGCCTGATCCCTTCGGACGTAGTTCAAGCCACCCGTGCGGGCCTGCTCGACCGCATGGGCGTCCATCCTGACGACCCGGACACCTGGGTGGGCAGGGCCATGAGCACAGACCCGGATGCGATTGCCTTCACCAAGTCCTGCCGCACACCGGGGATAGAAGCCGCCGCGTCGGAATTGGTCGGCCCCGGCTTCATTCCCGGCGTCACCTACAGCCCTTTTCTCGACAGCCGGGGCGTATCGCCGGCCACCCTACGCGGCTTCATCCCGGTTCTCAGCTTTCCCCAGCCCGGCCCGCCCGTCTTCGAGCCGCCCACCACCGGCTACCACATTGACGGGATGCACGCAGTTACGGTCAGGCCGGACAAGTTCTTCCTGGTCGTCTTCGCCTACCTCTCCGACACTGCCGAGTGGGGCGGGGCGACTACGGTGCGGCCCGGCAGCCACCGGCAGGTATTCGAGCATTGGCTGGCGACGGGCGAGGCCGGGAACACGACGCCGCCCGCGCTGGACTACGCCGACCCAGCCCCCCTGCCGGGCCTCGCGGGCGACGTGATATTCATGCACTATTTGCTCGTTCACAGCGGCTCCGCCAACCACAACGCCCACATCCGGGTCGGCCTGAACACCGCCGTCATGCCGGACCCGGAGCGCCCCTACCAACAGAAGCGCGGTGCCCCGCAGCCGGACTGGACGCCTCTGGATTGGACGCTTCGGACCGACACTCTAAGCGAAACTGCGGCTTACGAGGTACAATGAGTGTTGGGCCGCTGGGCGTAAGGCTTGATTGTTGCAAGCCGGGGACTGGCGGGGATCAACAGCGGCGAAAATACCGAAGGAGAATTATTTATCATGCGTTACCACTACAAAAATGAGATGCCTCGGTATAGGCGTTTCCTTCGGACTTTTGTCTCCGGGGTTGCCCTCATCTTCGCGATCTGTCTTGGGGCCACGTCGGTTTTTGGTCATGGGCCGGTTTGGTTGGACTTGGAAGCAATCGGCGTCCTTTCCCTTTCCTTTTTTGTTCTGTGGCAAACGTGGGCGTAACACCGCCGAAGCGCCGATAACCCAGAGCTGCGCCTCCAGACGGCCCAACAATGCTCTGCACCTGACGCCAGCACCGCCTTTGTCTCTGCGGGGTCGGTTGGCTATGCAGGCGGTGTCGCCGGTGAGTGCTACCGTTATCTTTGATCTTCGTAGTCGGAGGGTAAATACATGACGATCACTCTGAAAATTCCCAACAGTCAAGAAAAAGAGCTACGCGAGATCGCATCGCGGCGCGGGCAGGACCCGGAAACATTCCTGCTGTCGCTCCTAGATGAAGCGATCCTCTTTGGGGACATGGAACCCATTTCGCCCGACGACTTAGAGGAGTATGCGGCGTCCGTCGCTGGCATCCAAAGGGGCTTGGATGATTTCGCGGTGGGGAGACACCGGCCTGCCGAAGCAGTCTTCGCAGACATGAAGGCGCGGCATGGAATACCAGGTTGATGGAATACCAGGTTGAGGTATCTGATGAGGCGGAGGCGGAGATGGACGCCGCCTACCTCTTCCTCTCACAACGGTCGCCCGATGCCGCTTTTCGGTGGTACACGGGTGCTCGCGCTGCGATCAATTCTTTGTCTACATTCCCACGCCGTTGCCCTCTTGCGCGGGAAGATGCCTCTTACCCAGACAATGAAGTACGTCAATTGTTGTACGGAACAGGGCGCAGTGCCTACCGCATCCTGTTCATGGTTTTTGATGACGATGCAGAGGTCCGCGTCGTGCAGTTCCGCCATGGAGCGCGGCTGCCGAGACAGCAGGCCCAAAAAGACGATGATTAGCACCCTTTAGGAGAAACACGAACCACTATGTCTACGGCAATCACGAATGTCCAGGCGCGGCAGATTTTGGACTCGCGCGGCAACCCCACCATCGAGGTGGATGTCTACCTGGAGGACGGCACCCTGGGGCGCGCGAGCGTCCCGTCCGGCGCATCCACGGGCGCGAACGAGGCGGTTGAGCTGCGCGACGGCGACAAAAAAGTCTATGGCGGCAAGGGCGTCCTCAAGGCGGTCGAGAACGTCAACGAGCGCATCGCGCCGGAACTGATTGACCTGGACGCGACGGAGCAGGTCGCTATTGACGAGCTGATGATCCACCTGGACGGCTCGGACAACAAGGGCAAGCTGGGCGCGAACGCAATCCTGGGCGTCTCGCTGGCCGTTGCCAAGGCCGCCGCGCGAGGTCTGGGGCTGCCCCTGTACCGCTACATTGGCGGCACGAGCGCCCGGCAGCTCCCCGTGCCGATGATGAACATCATGAACGGCGGCAAGCACGCAGACTCCAATGTGGACATGCAGGAGTTCATGGCGATGCCGGTCGGCGCATCGTCGTTCGCCGAGGCTTTGCAATGGGGGACGGACGTTTACCATGCCCTGAAGGGCGTCCTCCACGCGCGCGGCCTGGCGACGGCAGTGGGCGACGAGGGCGGCTTCGCCCCCAACCTACCGTCCAACGAGGAGGCCATCCGGGTCATCCTGGAAGCTGTGGACAAGGCCGGCTACAAGGCCGGCGAGCAGATCATGATCGCGATGGACCCCGCCGCGTCCGAGTTCTACCAGGATGGTCAGTACGTCCTGAAGGGCGAGGGCCGCAGCCTGTCGGGGGACCAGATCGTGGACTACTACGCCGATCTGGTGGAGAAGTACCCCATCATCTCCATCGAAGACGGCTTGGCCGAGGACGATTGGGCGACCTGGCGCAAGCTGACCGAGCGCATCGGCCACAAAGTCCAGCTTGTCGGCGACGACCTGTTCGTCACCAACACCAAGTTCCTGCAAAAAGGCATTGACACGCAGACGGCGAACTCCATTCTCGTGAAGGTCAACCAGATCGGGACGCTGACCGAGACACTGGCCTCCATCGAGCTGGCAAAGCGCGCGGGCTACACCGCCGTCGTCTCGCACCGGTCGGGCGAGACCGAGGACGCCACCATCGCGGACATCGTCGTGGCGACCAACGCGGGTCAGATCAAGACTGGCGCTCCTGCCCGGACGGACCGAGTCGCCAAATATAACCAGCTCCTTCGCATTGAGGAAGCGCTGGGCGATACGGCGACGTTCGCCGGGCTGAAGTCGTTCTACAACTTGAAGAAGTAATACCGGCACTGGAAGTGCCGGTCTACTCCCTGTGAAAGTCGCTCCGCGACTGAAGATTTGCTCTTTCAATCTTGTCCTCAGTGCCGGAGGCACTTTCATTCCACAGTAGCCCGGCCCTTCAGGGCCGGGTTCATACTCTCTCTATGCTCACCCGCGCCAATATTGCCGGCTTCCTGCAAGGCTTGTTCGTCCTGCCGCTCTGCGCCTTATTCGGCGGGCTGGTCGCCCTGCTGTTCCACGCGCACGGCGGGGCGATCTGGGCCTGCGTCATCGTCTGCGCCCTCTTTCCATTGGCGGGGGCCGTCAAGACCCGGCAGGGGGCGCTGCTGGCGGGACTGCTGGCGGGCATCTTCGTAAGCGTGTTAGTCTATCTCGGAGTACGTCCCCACGCATGAGACCTCTTTTCGTTTTGCTGATTCTTCTGTGCGTGCTGACGGCACCCGCGCGGGCTGACGCCGGTTCGCTGCGCGGGTTTGTCGTCTGCCTCGACCCCGGCCACACGTCCGAGACCAGCCAGGGCACGGCCAGCCGTGACGGCAGACTGACCGAGCGGCACGTCAACTGGGTCGTCGGACTGCGGCTCAAGGCGCTGCTGGAAGCGGCAGGAGTGACCGTCGTGCTCACCAAAACTGGTGAGGGTCAGGTGGTCGCAAACCGGCGACGGGCGGAGATCGCCAATGCCGCCCACGCTGACCTGCTCCTGCGCCTGCACTGCGACTCGGGCGAGCAGTCAGGGCTGGCGACGTATTACCCGGACCGGCAGGGGCGACGCTTCGGCATCACCGGGCCGGCCCCCGCCGTCATCGCTGCCAGCCGCCGCGCCGCGCTCATCTTCCATCCCGCCGTCATTGCCGCGCTGGGCGGTTCGGAACGTGATGCCGGCATCAAAGGCGACTCGCAGACCGCCATCGGCGGCAAGCAGGGAGCGCTGACCGGCTCCATCTTCTCGCATGTCCCCGCTCTCACCGTCGAGATGTGCGTTCTGACCAACGCCCACGACTACCGATTCATCCGCACACCTGCGGGCCAGGAGGCGATGGCCCATGCCCTCCTGGCCGGAGTGGAGGCGTATTCCCGAAGGGAGACGACGCCATGACGGATACCATCCAGACCGAAGTCGCCTGGGACCTGGGCGACCTGTTCGCCTCGCCCGACGACCCGAAGATCGAGGCGACATTGGACGAGGCGCGCGAACGCGCACTTCTCTTCGCGCATGATTATCAGGGGAAGATAGACAGCCCGGACCTGACGGCAGCCTGTCTGGCGTCGGCGATCCGCGAATACGAGGCGCTGTGGCAGGAGGCGGGTAAGCCGGGAACCTACGCCCGGCTGCGGTTCTCGGCGGATACGAGCGACCCGGCGCGCGGGGCGCTGATGTCCCGCGTGCAGGCAGAGACGACTCGGCTGGGGCTGCCGCTCGTGTTCTTCAAGCTGGAGATGGGGCGCGTGACCGATGAGATCATCACGCCGCTGCTCGACGACCCTGTTCTCGACCCGTACCGCTACTACATCCGCCTCGTCCGGGCGGGCCGCCCGCACCAACTGTCCGAGGTCGAGGAGACGCTGCTGGCGCGGTTCAACGACACGGGAACGCGCGCCTTTGTCCGGCTGTCCGGCGAGATTCGTTCGGCGACCGTGTTCCGGCCCAAACTGCCCGATGGGACGACGCCGGAACTGAACTTTTCAAATCTCGCCGCGCTCTACTCTTCCCCCGACCGAGCCGTGCGGCAGGCGGCGGCGGAGGCGTTCACCGAGGGGGCCAAGGCGAACCTAAAGACTCTGACGTTCATTCTGAACACACTGCTCCAGGACAAAGCGGTTTCGGATGAGATACGCCATTACGAGACGCCGGAAGCGACGGGGTTCCAGCGCGACGAGATGCCGCGCGAGACGGTGGAACTGGTCATGGGAATCACGGCGGAGCATTATCCGCTGGCGGCGCGCTATTACAGTCTGAAGCGGGACGTTTTAGGGCTGGACACGCTCAAGGATTGGGACCTATTTGCGCCGCTGTTCTCCCAAGACGAGACCGTTCCCTTCGACGAGGCGCGCGAGATCGTGCTGGATGCGTTCGACCGCTTCTCACCGACCCTGCGGGACCTGGCCTCGGAGTATTTCGAGAAGGCGTGGATTGACGCCGCGCCGCGTCCGGGGAAGCAGGCCGGGGCGTACTGCAACGGCGGGACGCCGGACGCGCACGGCTACGTTTTCCTGAACTACCTGGGCAAGATGGGCCATGTGATGACCCTGGCGCACGAACTCGGCCATGGCGTCCACGCCTCACTCGCCCGCGACCAGACTTACTTCAACATGTTCGGGACGCTGCCGATGGCCGAGGTCGCCAGCACCTTCGGCGAGATGCTGGTCTTCGACGCGCTGCAAGAGGGGGCATCGCCCCGGACGCGGCTGGCGATGATGGCAGACAAAATCGAGGGCGCTATCGGTACAGTCATGGGGACGACGGGGCGCTACCGCCTGGAAAAAATTATCCACCGGCAGCGGCGCACGGGCGGCGAGATGACGCCGGAGCAGATTTCAGACCACTGGCAGGCGGAAATGGCGGCCCTGTACGGCGATTCGGTGGAGATCACGGACCGCCTGCGGCTGTCCTGGAGCTACATCCCGCACTTTGTCAACGCGCCGTTTTATTCCTACCCCTACACCTTCGGCGAGCTTTTTGCACTGTCGCTCTACCAAAAATCCAAGACGGACGGCCCGGCCTTTGCCGCGCAATACTTGCGCCTACTGCGCGCGGGGGGCAGCGACTCGCCGCACGCTTTGGCCCGGACCGTGGGGGTGAACCTGGATGATCCTGAGTTCTGGCGCAGTGGCTTCCGCGTCGTTTCGGGTCTCCTTGACACGTTCGAGGCACTTTGGCAGGACCAGAAGCATTAATACTCAGGGCAGCATGGTATACTAAACACGCCCTCAATGCTGAGGAGTCCCATTCTCGAAGGAGAGAACCATGTCAACAAACGTCACCCAGGAGGCCATCGGTATGCCGACGGTCGAACAGCAGCGCCAGCACCTCAAAGAAGTGCATGAGCACCTGCGCCATGCGTCCACCTCGGACAACGCCGAGGAGATCCGTGAGCGTCTGCGCCGGGCCGAACTGGCCTTGCAGCGCCATGAGCAGCAGTCGGACGCAGCCCGCAGCTAGCCTTGAACAAGGAAGCCCCGCCGCCACAGTGAAGTGGCGGCGGGGCTTTTTTCGTTAAGTTTCGTCCGGCTTGACCGCGAAATAGAAGAGCCGGTCGGAGCGCTTTTTCGGCGGGTCCGTGGTGTAAGCATCGTAGACCCTCACCTCGCCGAAGCCGGCTCCGCGCAGCCACTGCGCCAGTTCATCCTTGCTGTAGGCGCGCTGCCGGTGGACCTCCAGGAAGCTTTCGCGCACCCCCGTGCCTGGGTCATAGGAGAAATCCATGCGGACGGTGCAGAGCCGCGTCTCGGCGTCATAGCGTGACCGCCAGCGGTAGCGGAGCGGCTCGTCCATCCGCATACAGCTTTGATTGAACATGCCCTCGGCCAGCGCGTACTCCGTATTGACGTCGAAGATGAACGTGCCGCCGGGACGGAGGTGCGCGCAGATGCGCGCGAAGGCCGATTGCAGGCGTTCCGGCTCCAGGATGTAATTCAGGCTGTCGAAGAGGCAAATGACGGCGTCAAAGCGCGCTGCGCCTAGATCGAGTTCGGCGGCGTCCTGCTGGTGGAAGACGATCAGCAGACCGGACTGGGCTGTCCGGCGGCGGGCGACGTCCAGCATCCCCGCCGACAGGTCAACGCCGGTGAGGGCATAGCCGCGTGGCACGAGCAGGCGCGAAACAGTCCCCGTGCCGCAGGCCAGGTCCAGGACCTTATTTGGCCTGCGGTGGTGAAGCCCCCACAGCCGCTCCAGATAGTCCCCCCAAAAGCGGTAAGGTACGCCTGCCATCAGCGCATCGTAGTAGGGAGCCACGGGGCCGAATGCGGCGTTGTCGGCGGGGGATGAAGGCATGGTCATGGCTCCGCGCGCGCGAGGGAGGCGGCTGGAGGCGGCTCGGGCGGCGGAGGTGCGGCGGAAGGATCGAATGCGGAGCGGTCCAGGCGGCTTAGGAGAAGCCAGGCCAGCAGGCCGCAGAGAACGTAAGCAATCCCAAACCCACTGAAGATCGGGCGCAGGGATGTGCTGGCGGGGAAGAAATGGGTCAGCGCGACGACGAGCGCGGCGCCGACCAAGATGGAAAGTTTATTGACCAGGCTGACAGTGGCGCTGACACGCCCCTGAAGGTGGTTTGGGGCGGTCGCTAGGAACAGAGTCATCTGGCCCAGGTTGGAAAATGTGTTTGCGACCGTCATCAGAAAAATCATTGCGCCGCCGAGGTAAATGTTCGTGGAGGCGGCAAACACCAGGCCCGTCAAGCCCATCACGGCGAATCCGGGCGCGACCAGGCGGACGGGGGGTGCGGAGCGGAACGGCCCGACCGTCGCCAAGCCGGTCAGCAGGGCCGCCAGGCCGCTCAAAGATTGGAGCAAACTGAACTGCTGCCCACTGCCGCCCCAGAGGTCGCGGACGAACGGGTATTCCAGCGTGTTGTAGACGGCCCCCCCGATGACCACGAGGGACAGCAGGATCAGCGCGGGCCGCAGGACCCGGCTGGCCCAGACGTAGCGCATCCCCTCGGCCGCGTCCCGCCACAGGCCGGCCACGCCGCGCGCCGCCTTCGCGCCCAGCGGTGTCGCGACATTTGCGACCAGCCGGACGAAGAGGGCGGAAGCAACGAATGTGGCGGCATCGAAGAGGAAGACGCCGCGCGGGCGGAACCACAACATCAGCAGGCCGCCCAGGGCGGGGCCGAGGAACATCGTCGCTTGACTCGCGGCCAGCATCAGCCCATTGGCCTGAAGCAGCCTGTCACGCGGCACCAGAACCGGCAGGAGGCCCTGCCGCGCCGGGGAGAAAAAGCAGGACAGCGATGCCACGAGGAAGGAAACGGCGTACACCAGGCCCTTGTCATGTGCGTCGAAGCGCGCACCAGGACCGAAGTGGGCCCTGGGGATCCCCAGCAGCAGCAGAACCGCCAGTGCGCGGCCCAGGTCGGCGGCGATCATGGTGCGGCGCCGGTTCGAGCGGTCCGCGAAGACGCCGCCGACCAGGCCGAACAGGAGAACGGGCAGCGTCCCGAAGACCATGGAGAGGCCCAGGGCGGTCTTGCTGTTCGTGCCATTGTAGACGGTGATGGAGAGCACAATGGCCAAGGCAGCATCGCCGAGGTTGGAGATGACGTAAGCAAGCCACAGCCAGAGGAAGTTCCGCTCGCGGAACAGGGACAGGCTCGAAGACGCTTTGGTTACCTCACTCTCACTTACCATGAAGATTCTCTTTATTATAACATGATTCTACCATGTCTCGACTTCTTAAACCACTTAGGACTTTCGCTTGCGCTTGCTTGCAGATTATTTATAGATGCTAATATCAGGCAACAATGTTCAAAAACCCTAGAATAGCTTAGAGTGAAGCGAAAGTCCTAACCACTAAATCTTTCCGAGGAGGGGGACGTGGTATAATGAGGGCATCGGAGGAACGTCATGTCGGAGTCATCCTTGCCCGAACTCAGTTATTCTCGGCGGTCTACCCGCGCGGTCCGCGTCGGCCCGGTCGTCATCGGCGGCGGCCATCCGGTTGCCGTGCAGAGCATGATCACCGAAGAGACGCGCAACGTCGCCGGCTGCGTCGGGCAGATCATCGCCATGCACGAGGCTGGCTGCGAAATCGTCCGCGTCACCACCCCCACCCTAGCCGAAGCGCACTGCCTGGGCGAGATCCAGGCCGAAGTCCGTCGGCGCGGCTACAACGTCCCGCTGGTCGCCGACGTCCACCATCAGGGCAGTGATATCGCTGTGGCCGTCGCGCGGTTCGTGGACAAGGTCCGCATCAACCCCGGCCTGTTCGTCTTCCGCAAGCCGCGCGGGCGGGCGGACGAATACACCGACGCGGAAGTCCGCGAGGAGCGGGCGGCCATCGAGGAGTCGCTGCGGCCCGTCATCATGGTCTGCAAGGAGCGGGACATCGCCATGCGGATCGGCGTCAACCACGGCAGCCTGGCCGAGCGGCTGACTGTGATGCACGGCGACACGCCCGAGGGCATGGTCGAGAGCGCTTTGGAATACATCCAGATCTGCGAGGCGCATGAGTATCGCAACCTTGTCATATCATTAAAAGCATCGCGTGTTCCCGTGATGCTGGCGGCCAACCGGCTGATGGCGCGGCGCATGGCCGCGCTGGGCATGGATTATCCGCTGCATCTGGGTGTCACCGAGGCCGGCGACGGCGAGTACGCCCGGATCAAGAGCACGGCGGGCATTGGCACCCTGCTGGCGGAGGGCATCGGCGACACCATCCGCGTCTCGCTGTCCGAAGACCCGATCCATGAGATTCCGGCCTGTTATGACATCTTGCAGGCGCTGGGGCTGCGTAAGACCAAGGTGGAGTTTATCGCCTGCCCGTCCTGCGGGCGGACCAAGTTCGAGCTGACATCGGTGCTGCGGCAGGTGAAAGCGGCGACTAATCATCTCGTCGGCCTGGACATCGCGGTGATGGGCTGCATCGTGAACGGGCCGGGCGAGATGGCCGACGCCGACTACGGCTATGTCGGCAAGGGCGGCGGCGTCATCACGCTCTACCGTGGCCGCACCCCGGTCAAGAACGTGCCGCAGGAGCAGGGCGTGTCCGAGCTAGTCGCCCTCATCAAGTCCGACGGCCGCTGGGCCGACCCGCCGGAGGGCCAGGCGGCTTTGGCGTCGCCCTTCGCCAAAGAGCTGGCGATGGTGGGGTGAGAGTTCCTACACCCGCCGTGCCAGCAGCAGGCAGGCATTATCGCTATCTAGGGCGTTGGGCCTTCGGGCGGCTGCCGTCTGCTGGAGACGCCGGCCTGGCTCCGCCCATCCAGCGTGATGACGATCTGGCTTGACTGCGTGCTGCTTCCCATCGTGATCTTGTACGGCTCTTCCAAGACCGGCGTGCTGCCGGGAGCGCCCTCGGCAGGCCTGGTATAACGCCAGGAGACGTGGCCGGGATTTGGGTTGTCGTCCAGGTCGTTGTGCAGCAGCTTGCCGTCAATGCGGTTCTCCTGCACGAGCTGCATCAACGTCTTGGGGTACTGCCCTTTTTCCTGATGGTAGGCCACGACCGCCTGACGCAAACGTACCCCATCCATCCCCGCCTTACCGGCAATGACCGTCAGCCCCACGACATCGTTCTTGGACGGATGGCTGATACGGTCTTTGACCGTGCGGGCTACTAGGACGATGGCGACGGCGGCCAGCAGGAACAGGCCGAGGCAGCCGAAGCCGGCGATCTTCCAGCCATTGACGCCGGATTTCCGTGGCGGGGCAGACCCATAGTTGGATGGGTAGCCGCCGGGCGGCGGGCTTGGGGGGATGCTCATGTCTTATTATATCATGCCCGCCGCCGACAAGCAAGCACAACCGCCGGTTTTTTACGAACCCAGCACCTCTCCCAGCCCGGTTGGCACGGATCATGCAGGGTGGTTCCGTTTGCCTCCGTCAAATCCCCCCTCTAGTTTTCCCTCTCTGCGCCAATAATCAGAAGCAGATAGTTTCTGACGGCGTTACGGTCGGATGGTGTTACGTTCGGACGGCGTTACGGGAGGGATGTTCACATGCTCGGACTCACACAGATCTTCGGCAAAGAGAAGGTCGTCGGCGTTGATGTCGGAAGCCGCTTCATCAAGGTAGTGCAGGCCGAAGCGGGCCGCGCGCCCGGCGCCTGGCAGATCGTCAAGGCCGCCGTCGGGGCGACGCCCGCCGATGCCGTCCGCGACGGGATCGTCGTGGACCAGGCCGCCGTCGCCCAGGCTCTCAAGGCGCTGATGCAGGGCGCGGGCGTCGAGGCGAACGCCGCCGTGGCCGCGATCAGCGGAGCCAGCGTGATTGTCCGCCACGTCAAGCTGCCCAGGATGGCCGAGAGCATCCTGCGCCGGTCGGTCCGCTTCGAGGCCGCCAAACACATTTCGTCGAATGTGGACGAAAGCATGATCGAGTTCGAGATCACCGGGGCGGTCCCCGGCGAGGACGACAAGATGAGCGTGATGCTGGTCGCCGCGCCCAATGACATGGTGGAAACGCGACTGGCCGCCCTGGCTCTCGCGGGCCTGGAGCCGGTCGGGGTGGACATCGAAGCGTTCGCCCTCCAGCGCGCGCTGGTGGACCTGTCACCGACACGCCCCGGCGAGGGCACGACCCTGGCCCTGCTGGACATCGGCGCGACGACTACGGATGTCAACATCGTCACGAACGGGCTGTTCGCTCTGACCCGCAACATCCCCATCGCCGGGGACAGCTTCACGCAGGCGCTGAAGACCGCCGCCCCCGGCGAGGGCTGGAACGCGTTGGAAGAACTCAAGGCGCAAGTGGAGATGACCGCCCTGCTTCAGCCCGACTCCGATCCCGAGGCCGCCGCCCTGGCGCGGGCGATGCAGCCTGCGCTGGACGAGCTGCTGCGCGAGGTGCGCCGCTCCACCAACTACTACCAGTCTCAGCTCGCTGACCCGGCCAACTCGATCCTGCCGGCGGGGACGACGTCGCAAAACAGCGGCCCCGTCTCGCGGATCGTCATTACGGGCGGCAGCACGAAGATGAAGGGGCTGGAAGCCTACATGGCTGCCCGCTTGGGCATCCCCGTGGAGATGTGGAACCCCTTCGCCAGCCCCGCCCTCGACTCCGCGCGCATCGCGCCGGGCTTTATCGAGGAGTATCACCCCTTCCTGGTGACAGGGATCGGGTTGGCGCTCAAGGAACTGACCCCGCCCTCCGCGCGCCGCGCTGAGAAAACGGCCGCCCCGCCCCGTTTCCGCAACCCGCTGGCGAAAGCGGCCTGATCCAAAGCGGCCTGATCCGCCTCACCCTTCACGCGAAAGAGACCCTCCTATGCCTTCGATCAACATGATTGCCGTGCGCCGCGAAGAAAAGCGGCGTCAGGAGCAGAACATCCGCAAGCTCCTTTACGCGATCCTCGGCGAGATCGGCCTGGTCGTCGCGGTCGCCTTCGTCCTGACGGCCCGCATCCTGGTGACTCAAAACGAGATCAACAAACTGAGTGACCGGGTCAAAGACTTGCAGCCGAGTGTCACCAAGATTCAGCAGCTACAGACCCAGACGGCGGCGCTGATGCCCAAAGTCCAGACGCTGGACGGGGCGAAGGCCGACACGCTCTTCTGGTACAAGAACTTTTATGCCGTCACCACAAGCCTGCCGCCCCGGACCTGGCTGACCTCGCTGGCGACCGGCACCCCGGTGGGGACGGGAGCGGCCACACCGGGCGCGGCCGGCGGCGGCGACCCGACCCTGAGCCTGGTCGGCGTCGCCATGAGCCAGGCGGTCGTCGGCGAAGCGATGCTGCGTATGAACCAGGCGCCCTCGCTCGACCATGTGGACCTGGCCTTCGTGCAGCAGCAGAAGGTCGGCACGACCGACGCCGTCGGCTTCCAAATGACGGTCCACCTCAAGCCGGAAGCCGGTGCGGCCAAAGATAATTCTAAACCTGCAACAAAGGGCGACACGAAAACAGCCGAGGCGAAAGGAGCCGTCAATGGCACAAAGTCTTAATCCCAAGGCCGCCCCTGCCGCCAAGAAGCTGATGATGGCGCTAATGGGCGGGGCGGGCCTGGTCCTGCTCGGCGGCGGCGGCGTGCTGGTGGGATTGAATTCCCATCTCTCGGGCCTCCAAACGACCGCCCGCCAGAAGCAGCAGGAGGTGGACGGCAGTGAGGGCATCGCCAAGCGTTACCTCAGCACGCAGGATGCCTACACGCAGACCCAGAGCCGTATGCAGTGCCTGGAAGCGTCTGTCTCGCCCAAGTCCTATGTGCCGACCTTGCTCGGGCAGCTCCAGGCGCTGGCGGCGACGACCCATCTGGACGTCCAGGCCGTCCGGCCCGCCGCGCCCGCGCCGCCTGTCCCTCCGGCGCCCTCTCACTCTGCGGCCGGGGGCGACGCGGCGGTCGCAAGCGCCGACACGAAAAAAGCGCCGCCCCCACCGCCTTACGATACGATGGAGATTGACGTAGATACCACCGGCACCTATGCCGACACCGCCACGTTCCTGTACAGCCTGACCCGGTTCCCGAAGATCATCTCCGTGACGGGCGTGCAGATGCACCCAAGCGCCTCGACAGACAAGGCTAACCCTCATGCCGCGCCGGCGGTGACGACGAATTTGAAGTTGATCGCCTTCATGTTCCACGACGACGGGGCGGCTGCGCCGGCCGTGCCCGGCGCAGCACTCGCCCAGGCCGTACCCTCCGCCGGGACGTCCCCCACGACTCAGGCCGCTGCCCTTCCGTCCGCCGTGATGCCGCCCACGGCGGTCGGCACGATCTCCGGGGCAGCCGGCCGCGCCGCAGCAGGCGCGGTCGGGGCGACGAAGGCCGCCAATGCGCGCGGCTCCGTTGGGGTCGGCACGCTCTAACGCGGGAGAACCACTATGAACAAGCTAGAAAAAAAACAGATCCCGCAGTTTGCCGCCCTGTGCATCCTTTCCGCAGGCGTCTTCGGCTACTTCGTCGTGAAGATCGTGACGCCGTCGGCCGCCGCCGCCGGAACCAGGCCCCACCCGCTCGCCGCAGCCCTTTCGACCGCGCCAGCGGCGTCCCGTCCCTCCGCCCAGAAGGCAGGGACAGCCCCAGACGCGGTCCCTGCCGAGAATGAGGCCGAAGCGCCCGCCCCGACACCGGGGATGCGTGACCCGTTCGTGGCCGGCTACTTGGACCCGAAAACGCAGCCTGCCGCGCCCGCTGCCCCCGTGACCGAGCCGGCCAAAGCCGCCAGGCCGCAGGTGGCAAGCATCCGCGAGGTCGGCCCCGCACCGGTCAGCATACCCGCCGCGCCCGCCCTACCTGCCGCGCCCGCCCTTCCGTTTGGCTTCAAGAGGCTTCCCGTTCCGAGTGCCGTGCCGACTCTGCCTCTCCCCTCTGTCAAGGCGGCGGCTCCCGAAGCGCCCGCCCCGCCGAAGTGGACCGTGACCGGCGTGCTGCAAAATGAGGCAGGGCAGGTCGCCGTCCTGCGTAGCGGCGAGGCGAGGCGCATAGTTCGCACCGGGGATGCCCTGGACAGCGTGTACCGGGTCGTGGCGGTAACGCGCAGCGCCGTCGTTCTGCGTCACGGCAAAACGTTTTACCGTCTGACGCTGGGTGAGTCAAAGACCGCCGCGCCGATTTCCGCCAAGGCAGCGTTCTCTTCCCGCTCTGCCTTCAGGCCAAGCGGCGCGCCGGAGGAAGCCCCCCTGGCCCCGACTGGGCGCCCGGATGCTCCCGAAGAGGCGCTCGCCCAAGTCATTCGGGCCGCGCTGCTCCTGGCTCAATCTTACATGGCTCCGGCCCAAGCTGAAGTGGAGGTCTGCCTCGCCGCGTTTCACGCCCGCACGGCACTGCCCCCCCGCGTCGCGATGCGCTTCCTGGACGGTTCGGCCCCCACGCTCGTCTCAAACGACGCCCGCGCCCGTTTGGAGCGGGGCCGTGACCTTTACCAGAGCGGACAGCGCACTGAGGGCCGCGCCGAGTGGCGGCAGGTGCTGGCGATGGACGATTTCGATGCGGCCGATGAGGCCGGGAAGCTGCTTGACCGCTACAATTAGTTGATAAATTCACGGAAGATCGCTCATGCTTCCCACCGGGGAGCCGCAGAGGAGAATGCAATGTCCACCCATACCATAGCACATACAAAAAAACTGGCCTGCAACGCGGCGGCGCTCGCCCTCGCGTCCGGGCTTTTGACCCCTCAAATGACTCAGGCCGCTCCGCGCCCCACCCTCCACGGCCCCACAGCTCAGACCGTCCGCGCCGCTGCCGCCGGCGCCGATGACGTCACGCTGGACTTCGTCGGGGCGGACATCAACGATGTCCTCAAAGCCCTAGCGATGCAGACGCGCACGAACATCGTTTCCGGCACGGACGTCAAGGGGCCGATCACGGTTTCGCTGGCGCACGTCTCGCTGGAAGAGGCGCTGAACCTGATCACCAAGCTGTCCGGCTATCAGTACGCCAAGGTCGGCCGCACCTACCTGGTGGGCACCCCCGCCGCCGTCGCCACGCTGACCGCGTCAGGCACGGCGCAGGCGCCCGCCGTCACGACTGTCCTCTCGTTCAGCTACTCGGACTCCACCGACCTGACGGGCGAAATCAAGCAGCTCTACCCGAACGTGAAAGCCTCGACCGGCAAAGCAGCGGGCGGGCAGGCCGGCGGCGGCGTCCTGGTGATCACCGGCACGGCGGACGACGTCGAAGGGGTCCGCCGCCTCGTCGCCGACTCGGAATCGGCGATCTCGCGCAACATCGGGACCTCGCACACCGAAGTCTACAACATCAAGTATGCATCGGCGGATGACCTGCAAACGGTCCTGGGCCGACTGGTCCCCGGCGTCATCATCACGCCCGGCCCGGCCCAGCGCACCTACGCCGCCGCGCCGACCACGGCAGACGCGGGCGGCGTCACCAGCAGCACGACCTCCTACGGCGCGGCGGCGGCAGCCACTGGCGGCACGACGACCTCTATAACCGGCAACATCCCGGTGAAGGCGACCACGACCTCGCTGCTGCTCACAGGGGCGGACGCGGACCTCGCTCGCGCTCGGCAGGTCTTGACGACCGTGGACGTGCGCCCGGCACAGATCAACTACGAGGCACGGATCATCGAAACGAGTCTGGCGGACGACAAACAGCTTGGCCTCTCTTACGACTTCGGCGGCGCGCAGAGCACCATTGGCGAGCTGCTCCAGCCGGGGGAAGCGCCCGGCAACAACCCCATCGCCGCCTACCCCGGCAAGATTTTGAAGGGGCTGACCGTAGGCCGCACCCCGATCACCAACCTCGTGACCGTCAAGCTGAATGCGCTGTTCACCAACCAGAACACCAAGATCCTCGCCGCCCCGAACATCTCCGCCGTGGACGGCCAGCCCGCCGCGACCTTCGTCGGCGACTCGGTCAGCTACATCTCGTCCGTCACGCAGTCGCCGACCGGGCAGAACATCACGACCAGCACGGTCAATGCCGGCATCAAGCTGTTCGTGACCGGCAAGGTCAACAACGACGGCTACATCACCATGAACCTGCACCCCGAAGTCTCCCTCGTGACGCTCACGGTGCCCGGCGCGGGCGGTGTCCAGGTTCCGAATGTGCGCGTCCGCGAGGCGACCACGACGGTACGGGTCAAGGACGGCGAGATGCTGGTCATCGGCGGCCTGATCAATGACCAGGAGATCAAGTCGGTCTCTAAAGTGCCGCTGCTGGGCGACATCCCGTTCTTCGGCGCGTTGTTCCGCAACAACCGCACGCAGCGCACCCATGACCAGGTGATGATCTTCATCAAGGTTTCGATCCAGAAGGACACCGTTTAATAGCCGTTTCCGTCTACAGAACGCGGCGCGATTCACCGATAATTCCGGCAGGGAGCCTACTCCCTGCCATTTTTCTTTTTCGACTCTCTTTCCACGTCTCACAGGAAGTCTCATGCAGTCAACAGCGATGGCGGATGTGTTCGTCAGCAGCGGCCTTGTCTCCGAAGAGCAGCTGGCGCAGGCCACGGAAAAACAGCGGCAGCTCAAAACGCAGGAGCCGATCGGCGACCTGCTGGTCTCGATGGGCCTGATTACCGAGCGCGACCGCGTCCGCTGCCTGGGTGAGCAGTGGGGCGTCCCGTATGTGGACCTGACCGAGATTCAGATCTCGGACGAGATCACCAGCGCCGTCACGCAGGAATTGGCCCGCAGGTTCAAGGTCATCCCCATCGAGCGCAGCCCCAAGCGGCTGACGCTGGCGATGAAGAACCCGCTGGACATCTTCGCCATTGACGAGATCCGGCTGATCACGGGCAAGGAGGTCGAGGCCGTCATCGCGACGGAAGAAGACATCATCAATGCCATCTCGGCCAACTACCGCACCGAGGTCAACGTCACCGAGGCCGTGACCAATGTAATGAAGGACCTGGACGAAGCCACCATTACACTGACCGGGGGAGGCGACGAGGACGGCATCACTATCGAGCAGCTCAAGGAGCTGTCCGGCGAAGCGCCGGTCGTCCGGCTCGCCAACATGATTATCTCGCGCGGCATCACGGACAAGGCCTCGGACATCCACATCGAGCCGGCCAAGGACGGCCTGCGTATCCGCTACCGCGTGGACGGCATATTAGCCGACGGTATGACCCTGCCCAAAAAGGCGCAGGCGTCCATCACGTCCCGCATCAAGATCATGGCGGACATGGACATCTCGGAGAAGCGCTCGCCCCAGGACGGACGCATCTCGGCGACCATCGAGGGCCGCCCCTATGATTTTCGCGTCTCGACCCTGCCCGCCGTCTTCGGCGAGAAGATCGTCATGCGCGTCCTGGACAAGTCCAACATTTCCGTCGGCCTGCACAAGCTCGGCCTGCTGCCCTACACGTTCGAGATGTTCGAGTCCATGATCCAGCGCACCTACGGCATCATCCTCGTCACCGGCCCGACGGGGTCCGGCAAGTCCACGACGCTGTATTCCGTGCTGGCGAAACTGAATTCGGGCGAGAAGAACATCCTGACCATCGAGGACCCGGTCGAGTATGAGCTGTCCGGCATCACGCAGTCCATGGTCAACAACCGCGCGGGCATGACGTTTGCGGCTGGTCTGCGCTCCATGTTGCGCCAGGACCCGAACATCATCATGGTGGGCGAGATGCGCGACCAGGAGACGGCCATGATCGCTATCGAGGCCGCCCTGACCGGCCACCTCGTCCTCTCCACCCTGCACACCAACGACGCCCCCGGCTCGGTCGCGCGTCTGTTGGACATGGGCGTCGAGAGTTTCCTGATCGCCTCATCCATCGCCGGCGTCCTCGCCCAGCGCCTTTTGAGGACAGTCTGCGTCAAGTGCAAGGAGCCGTACTCGCCCCCCAAAGACGCCATCAAGCGGCTGGGCATGAACCTGGACATTCTGGACAAGAGCGAAGTGACGTTCTTCCGGGGCCGGGGCTGCGACGGGTGCAAAGGGACAGGCTACAAGGGCCGCGTCGGCGTCTACGAATTGATGCCGGTCAACGACAAGGTGCGCGAGCTGATCCTGGCCCGCGCCTCTTCCTATGCCATCCGCGAGGCGGCTATCGAGGCGGGGATGCGGACCTTGAAAGATGATGCCATGGAGAAGATCCTGCTTGGCATCACCACGCTGGAAGAGTCGCTGCGCGTGATCTACGCTGGGTAACCACACAATGACCGTGCCGAACACTCTAGTTAATCCGATGGACACCCTGGACAAGATACTGGACGGCGCGGCCGATCTGGCCGCCTTGCCGCAGGTCGTGATGCGGGTCGTTGACCTGACCAATGACCCCAAGGCGACGGCTCAAGACCTGGAAAAGATCATCGCGCTGGACCAGGCGCTGGCCTCTAGAATCCTCACCCTCGCCAATTCGTCCTACTACGGACTGCCGCGCCGCGTCTCGACGCTGCGCGAGGCCGTTGTCTTCCTCGGCTTCAAGACGCTGCGGAACCTGGCGATGACCATCACCACCTTTAACCTGTTCCTGGGCCGCGCGGACACGCCCGCGCTGGCCCGGCGCGCGCTGTGGCGGCATTCGGTGGACACGGCGCAGTGCGCGCGCGTCATCGTGGGCCTGCTGCACCCGGCCGCGCAGGAGGCGGTCGGCGCGGACCAGGCGTACACCTGCGGCCTGCTGCATGACGTGGGCAAGATGGCGCTGGACCAGAGCCGCCACGCGCTGTTCGTCGCCATCACGCAGATGTCCAGCACGCACCACGTCCGCTATTCGCGGATCGAGTCCGAGGTCCTGCCCTTCAGTCACGGGCAGATCGGCGCGGCCCTGGCGACCCGATGGAACCTGCCGCCGATGCTGTGCGAGGCCATCGCGTTCCACCACACGCCGCGCGCCGCCGAGCTGAACCCGAAACTGACCGCGACTGTCTGCCTCGCCAATGAGGTGGCCCATTTTCTCGAAGACGCGCCTTCCTGCGATGAAGAAGGGGCGCAGGCCGCTCTGCACGAGTCCTGCCGGGAGGCCATGTTCCCCCTGCGCGTCAGCGAGGACAGCCTGCACGCGATGACGCGGGCCTGCCACGCGGAGATGGACAAGGGCCTGAGCGCGCTGGCATTTTGAATTCACCCCCCATTATCGGGGGCCGGGGGGCATGACAAAGGGAGCCATCGGATTTATGATCGTCAACAACGAAGACCTGCTGCCACTCGACAGCGGCACTAACGGGAAAAGCGCGCCATCGGCCTACACGCCGCCCGAGGACGACTTTGGGGACTACACCGCGCGCGTGGCCGAGACCTTCGACAGCGTTGACCTGCTGCTGGCGGCGCGGGCGGAGGCCGAGGAAGCCGAGGCCAAAGCGAAAGCGCAGGGCGAGACCTCGCTGCCGTTCGTCAAGGAAGACAAAAATCGGGAGCAGCAGGCCGCCAAGGCGGGCGGCGGCCTAGGCGGCAAGCCGGAAGGCCTGGTATTGAAGACCTTTACGCTGGCCGGCGCCGCGCTGGATGACGAGTCTCCCGCCGCCCTGAACATGCTGGGTAGTCTGGGCGCGTTGAGTGACGCTTCCGCCATGCAGACGACGCTTTCGACCAAAGACTTCATGAGCGGCGAGCTGGCGACGGCGGGCTTTGAGGAGACGGCCTCGCGCACCGTGGTCGGTGGGGAAAAGCAGGAACTGGCCGACGTCCACATTGACGAGCTGCTGAAGCTGACCGTGCAGTCGGGCGCCTCTGACCTTCATCTGTCGGTCGGCCTGCCGCCAATGGTCCGCAAGGACGGCAAGCTGGTCGGGCTGCCCTTCGAGAAGATGCAGGAGCGGGACACGCAGCGGATCGTGTTCGACGTGCTGAACAACTCGCAGATCGAGAAGTTCGAGCGCTCGCACGAGCTAGACTTCTCGTATGGCGTCAAGGGCATGGGCCGGTTCCGGTTCAACGTCTACCGCCAGCGGTCATCCGTCGGCTGCGCCATGCGCGTCATCCCCAACGTCGTGCCGAGCATGGAACAGCTCAAGCTGCCCGCCGTCATGCGCTCCTTCACCCAGAAGCACTCCGGCCTGGTGCTGGTGACCGGCCCAACGGGTTCGGGCAAGTCCACGACCATCGCGTCTCTGATCGACATCATCAATTCAGAGCGCGAGGCGCACATCCTGACCATCGAGGACCCCATTGAGTACCTGCACTCCCACAAGAAGAGCATGGTCAACCAGCGGGAACTCGGCACGGACACGGACTCGTTCACGAACGCCCTGCGTGCGTCCCTCCGCGAAGACCCCGACGTCATCCTCGTCGGCGAGATGCGTGACTTGGAGACGATCTCCGCCGCTATCACGCTGGCCGAGACCGGCCACCTCGTCTTCGCCACCCTGCACACGCGCTCGGCCCCGGCGACGATTGACCGCATCATTGACGTGTTCCCCGCCCACCAGCAGGAGCAGGTCCGCGTCCAACTCTCCACCAGCATCGAGGCCGTCGTCTCCCAGCAACTCCTCCCCCGCATTGGCGGCGGGCGCGTCTCGGCCATTGAGATCATGGTCGCCACCAGCGCCCTGCGGAACCTGATCCGCGAGGGCAAGTCCTACCAGATCTACTCGGTCATCGAGACCGGCCATCAGTATGGGATGCAGGCAATGGACCGCGTCCTCGCCGACCTCCACCGGGGCGGCCAGGTCTCGTTCGAGGAGGCGGCCACGCGCGCTGTTGACCGCGAGAACTTCAACCGGCTGGTGAAGGGGTACTGACACAGCGGCAGAGCCGCACTACTTCTGCATCCGTTCGGAAGCGCCTAGGATGACGGGGAGTTCCGTGGGCCGCGATCCGAGCCACAGCAGGTAAGAGGTGATGCGGATGTGGCCTTCCAGCACCACGAGTTCGTCCGTGCGGGGGTTGTGCAGCAGGATAAGTTCGGGGAACCGCGCGCCCTGTGCCAGCGCCTCGGCGAACACCCGGCAGCAGGCCGCTTCGCCGGGGTCAATCTCCCCACTGTGGATGCGCGCGATAGCGTCTTTGACTAGACGCGATCCGCCGGAGAAACCGATCCAGTAGTCATCGTCGATGTACTTGACCCGGTCCAGATCGGCTCGGTCCAGCCGGGCGCGGAACCAGCGCGTATCATCGGGGAGATCGGTAAAAACATCGGCGCTACGCCCATACCCCCGCCACTCACCGAGGAGGCGGGCGCGGTAAGCGTTTTCGTCTGTGCAGGCAAGGTCAGGCGTGTCCAAAATGCGCCGGTCCTGCCTGTCCCGCGTCAGGAGTCGCGCTATCTGTCCGCCAAAGCGCGGCGAGCCGACTTCCGCCTGCAAGAAGGCGGCGATCATCACGTTCACTGAAACTGGTTCCTGAAGCTGCACCGCGCCTTTATCCTCTTCAATCAGGTCTCATGTCATCCACGCGGCAGTTCGATGCGGCGCAGGGCTTCGCGGAACTCGGCCTTCTGACGCTCCTGGGTGCTGGAGGTGTGCAGTTCTTCTGTCCGGTGCGTCTCTTTGTTGGAGCGATCCACGATGAGAGCTAGGAACCGGAAAAAGCCTTGCAGCTCGCTGGCGTAGCGCGGCAGGAAGATGACGCGCAGGCTGTCCTCGTAAACGCGCACCGGCGGCTTCAGCGTGTAGGGGGTCTGCAAATACGCTTGGTCGAACTCCTGCACCCAGAAGTCACTGGGGCGGCTCGAAAGCCGCACGGTGAACTCGATGGCCTCGCGGTTCTCCTCGATGTTCTCCAAATGGTCCGCGTCAATCTCGCGCAGGTGAATGTTCGGCGACGCGACGTACTCCAGCTCGTCTTGTTGTGCGGCTTGTCTCATTCCAGTTTCCCCTCAATCAACAGGCAGCGGCAGGGGCTGCCCTCCAGGCCGGCGAACTTGGGCGGCAAGGCCAGCAGAGTGAACTCGCCCGCGTCCACGTCGTCCAGCACCAGAGTTTCGACGACCACGACGCCCGCGCCGAGCAGGATGCGGTGCGTCTCGACGTTGAGCGGGCCGTAGGGGCCGACCGAGAGGTAGTCCGCGCCGACCAGCCGGACGCCGCGCGTCACCAGCCACTGCGCGCCGCTCGGCGCGATGCCGACATAATCTTTGTGGAACACGCCGTCCCGGAGCCGCCCCAGCCGCGTGTTGTCCGTCTTGAGCAGGACGCGCACCGTGCCCGGCATGATGCCCGCGTGCTCCAAATCCGCTGCCGTAATCTGGTCCCGCCCGTAAACCTCGACCACCTGCGCCGGCCCCACCAGGACGTTCACATCCAGCGCCTCGACAGTTGCACCCCCCGGCACGAAATGCAGCGGAGCGTCCAGGTGCGTCCCCGTGTGCGTCCCGTCCGTGAACACCGACAGGTTGCAGGCCGATCCCTGCTCGCCCAGCCGCGCGGCCCACTGCACCGAGAAACCCTGATCCGTGCCCTCCCAGGTGAGCGTCCGGGGCGAAGTCGTCAGCGTGATGTCGTAAATCTTCATGGGGACCTTGTACCCGCATTGGCCGCTCTCATAGTTCCCATGCTCACAGGCCCAAGTCCAGCGTGTCATTGGGGGGTAGGGGCGGCTTGCCGATGACGCCCGCCTGATGCTTTGCCATGTCCACGCTGCCGTTCTCCTTGAACGCCACGCCCTCGGCTTCCAGCAGTTCCCGCTGCCGCTGCGCCAGATACGGCGACCGCTTGCCGATCCGCAGGTGCCCGTCGCTGCCCACCACGCGCTGCCAGGGCACATCCTGCTCGTCCGGGGCCTGGTTCATCGCCCACCCTGCCTCCCGCGCCGAACAGCCGACCTCATCCCCCACCTGCCCATAGGACATGACCTGACCAGGCGGGATGAGGCGGACGCGGGCGTGGACAAGTTCCAGCAAGGTTTCATCGTTCATAGTATCAAGCCCCGCTGTTGTAGTGCAAGCAAATACCTTTGACGGTCAGCCTTGGTCCAGCGTCCATACTCGCCCTCGGATGGCGTCAAGCCGCACTCCAAATCTTCGCAGCCATGCGCCTCGAAGCTCTGGTCAGATGCTTCTCCGCTCTTGCAGTCATAGACACGGATACCCATACGGTACTTCGCGACGCGGCACCCTTGCTGCACAAACCACGTTGCGATCTCTTCCAATAGACGCATCGCGGCGTCTCCACCCATGATCGTTTCCGGCTGTCGGACAACAGAGCCGCTACGGCCCTGTTTGTGGGTCAAGTGGTAGTGAGTGGCGCTACGCTCAGACATGGGCATTCTCAGCCTGATTAGTGGATGGGCTTTTTCAGTTCCGTCTCCAGCGCCGCCACTACGTCCGGCGAGAGGGGGTCGTGACCGGCTTGGAAGCGGGCGACGACCTGGCCCTTACGGTCCACGAGGAACTTGGCGAAGTTCCATTCGATGTCGCCGCCGAACTTGGGGTCGGTCTCCTTGCTGGTCAGGAAGGTGTAGAGCGGCGCCTGGTTCGGCATCTTGACGGAGATTTTGCTGAATAGGTCGAACGTGGCGTTGTACTTGGCCGTGCAGAACTGGCGGATCTCGCCGTTGGTGCCCGGCTCCTGCTGGCCGAAGTCGTTGGCAGGGAAGGCGAGGATGCGTAGCCCCTGTGCCTTGTATTTCTGGTTCAACTTCTCCAGCGAGGCGTATTGGGGCGTGTTGCCGCACAGGGAGGCGGTGTTGACAATCATCAAGACCTTGCCCTTATAGCGCGACAGAGGGACACTTTTGCCGTCAATGTCCTGGACGGTGTAGCTCAGGACGCCCGTCGGCTTCGCGGGCGCGGCCTCGGCGGCGGGCGGCAGGAGCGCGGCAAGGGTGAGCAGAGTCAGGCCGGCGGCAAGGCCGAAGGTGAGTGAGAAGGGCATAGTTGTTTTCCATTTCATCGCGGCATCAGGCCGCGCTCAGGACGCCGTTCTCGACGCCTAGTTTTTTCGCTTCGGCAGGGGTTAGGCCGAGGACGCTGCTGATCTTCAGCACGACATCCGTGCCGCGTACCTGCTGATACGCATCCATGATAACGCGGCCCCGGTCCTCGCCGGGAATGCCCAGCCAGCGATCCCAGATCACTTGGACATGCAGGAAATCACGGCGGGGCGTTAGTTCTTCAATGATGAGCGGTGCATCTGCCGGACCATCAGGCCGCTGCAAGCGCAGTTCTTCTGCGAGGGCTGTCACGAGGTCAGGATGTTCGCGCAGCGGTTCCGGTTCAATCAATTTGAAAGGCATAACTATCTCCATAGAAGCGCGTGATTATCACGCAGCCACTCGACACCGGCAAAGGTTTCGTCCAATTCGATCACCGTTGCGGCCTGGGGCGTATAACGCAAACTCTCTCGCCAGTGAGCATCAACCGCCAGCACACGCTGCCGAATTGCTCCTGCCGTCAGCGGGGACAACGGCTGGCCCTGGAGTTGGCGGATGTCAATCAGAAAGTCAATCCAGCTCCGCAGGTCGTGTAGGTTTCGGCCGGTCCAAAGCGAATGATTGCGGACAGCGCGCAGAACCGGCGCAATGTCCTGACCGACAGGGACGCCGATGAAACGGAAGTAGGCGGTCTTCAGAAGCATCTCCGCGACATAGCCGAACAAATAGATCGCGCCAGCCTCGTGTCCGGCCTCGCCGGTCGCCAACACCAGCGCGTCCCAGAACCGCTGCGCCGCCGCCCGCTCCATGCCGGTCCACGTCTCGAACGGCTCCGCCACGGCCAGCCGTGTTAGGAAAGGCAATTCTACCTCATTTCCTGGCCGCCGGTGACGTTGATGGCCTGGCCGGTCATATAGGAGGACTCGTCGGAGGCGAGGAAGACGACGGCGTTGGCGACGTCGTCGTAGGTGCAGCCGCGCCCCAGGGGGACCTGGGACTCGTACTTGGCGCGGACCTCGTCGGGCGTCAGGCCCTGCGTCTTGGCGTACTGCTCAAACAAAGAAGTCTGCCAGAGCGTACCGTCGAGCAGGTTGCCGGGGCAGACGGCGTTGACGCGGATCTTGTGTGGGGCGAGGTCGAGCGCGATGCTCTGGGTCAAGCCAATGCCGGCGAACTTGGAGGCGGCATAGGCGCTGTTGCGAAAGGAGCCTTTCTTGCCGGACTTAGAGTTGATCTGGACGATGGCGCCGCGCTTGTGGGGGATCATAGCCCTGGCGGCGGCCTGGGCGCAGAGGAAGTAGCCGGTCAGGTTGATGTCTAGGACCGCCTGCCACTCGCTCAGGGGCATCTCCACAATGTCGTGGGCGCGGACGATGCCTGCATTGGCGACCAGGATATCCAATTTGCCGAAGGCGCTGACGGCCTCGTCCACCATCGCCTGGACATCGGACTCGCTGGCGACGTTGGTCTGGGTCGCGCCCGTGCGCCGGCCCGTGTCGCGCTCGATGGCATCGGCGGCGGCGCGGGCTTTGTCCAGGTTGATGTCGGCCAGCAGGACGTCGCAGCCCTCGACGGCGAGACGCCGGGCCAGCGCTTCGCCCAAGCCCTGGGCCGCGCCGGTGACGATAGCGGATTTGTTTTGCAGACGCATGGTTTACCCCAGCTTTTCGCGCAATAGCTCGTCTTCGGCCTCCCGCGTCCAGAACGCGCCGTCCTGAAGCTTGGCGTAGACGTTCGGCATCTGCGTCTTCAACTCTTCCACCGAGAGCAGCGGCAGGTCTTCGATGTGCGGGAAGATCACGGTCTTGCCGGGGAACTTTCCGCTCTTGACCGCCGCCAGGCCGTCCCGGAAGGCCCCCAGCCCGCCGATGGCGGCGAGGCTGGCGTTGGTGGAAAGGTCGTCGGCCTCGACCAACGCCAGCGTGTGGCGCAGGTCTGCGATGCTCGACCCTGATGTCCCGATCAGCCGCTGGTTCTTCGCCAAGATCGTCCCCAAATCGAGGTCCGCCGTGACGCCTTTGGCGACGCCCGCGAAGATGTTGTAGACGCCGCTTTCGGCCAGGTGCGGGATGGACTGGGCGACCAGTTCCGCGCTGGGCACCATGCTGAGGATGTCGTCAAACGGGCCATACGCAGTTGGATCGCCGCCGGTGCTGGCGTTCAGCAGGACCAGCTCAATCGCGCGCTCCTGCATCAAAGTGCCGAAGCGCTCCCGAATCCGGTCCAGCCGGTCGTCATGCCGGTCGCTGACGACGATGAGGGCGGGCGGCGCGTCCAGCATGACGGCCCGCTGGAGGTGCATTTGCCCCATCGGGCCGCCCGCCCCGGCCAGCCAGACCTTGCCATTGGGCAGAAGGTCCCGGCGCGTATTGCGGGCATAGGCGTCGCCTACTTTGGCGGGGTCGTCCGTCGAGACGAACAAGTGCTGCTCATAATGCACCCTTCCGATGTCCACAGGCACGGTCCCCAGCAAAGGGCGGTCCCGCACGAGGTTGAGGACGCCGCGCGGCCCCAAGCAGCCCATGATCCGGGCGAGGTCTTCGGGGTGGGGCGTGCCGTAGACGACGATGTCGTCAAACCCGCGCCCGTCCGTCTCCTCCTGCCGCAGACGGGCAAAGTCCGTCCCGGCCACGTCGTCCACGGTGACGACCAATGCCGGCTGATGGCCGGGAATGCAGAGCGCCGCCGCGTCACCGTTCAGTGCAGGGTTGACGCGGACGGTGAGTAGGCGGCCTTTGTCCAATAGGCCGTCGCGATAGTTCGGATAGGCATACGCCGCCACGACGCAGGCCCACGGCTCCACCAGGGCCGCCTCCACATAGCCGGTCGTGTCTTTCAGGGGCAAAAGGTAACACCCCTCGTCGCCTTGCAGGACTTCCTTCGTCACCACCCCGTACTGCGCCATGCCGCCGTCGAGTTGATAGCCGTAGGCCGGATTGGCGCCCTTGTAATAGACATCCGCCTGCACGATGAACCGCTGGCCGACGTGAAACTGGCCCCCAAGGCTGTCCCCCACCCCGGCCACGGTCAAGGCGACCTCGTGCCCCATGACGACCGGATGTGCTGCCATGTCCCGCCCTTGCAAGCGCGGGTGCTGCGGGCCGAGGTTGATGATCTTGATGTCCGAAAAGCAGATGCCGCAGGCGTCGTGCCGCACCAGCAGCTCGTCCGGCCCATAGGCAGGCAGGTCCACCGTCGCCTCTTGCAGCGCCTCCAGCCCCGCCCCATGCAGGTGCCACCGCTTAATCGTCTCCGGCAGCGGCCCCTGCGCCGCCCGGTACTCTTCTAAGGTTTGCGTCATGGGGGAGGGTTCGCCGCGCAGAGCAGGCTTTCCTGCCGGACAGCAACAAAAAGCCGGGCGCGGGATGCGCCCGGCTGTTGGTCTTCGCCTACCCTTGCTCCTGCTCTTCCAGAAAGCGCTCGGCGTCCATGGCGGCCTGGCAGCCGGTGCCGGCGGCGGTGATGGCCTGCTTGTACTCGGTGTCCTGCACGTCGCCTGCGGCGAAGACGCCGGGGACGCTGGTCAGGGGGCGGCCCGGCGTGGTGATGATGTAGCCGTTCGGGTCCATCGCCAGGTGCCCCCCAAAGAGCTTCGTGTTGGGCGTGTGGCCGATGGCGATGAAGACACCGTCGGTCGGGAAAAAGCGGTCCTCGTCCGTCTTGAGGTTGTGCAACGTCAGGCCCGTCACCTTGCCCGCGTCGGGGTCGTGGATCGCCTTGACGGCCGTGTCCCAGACGAACTCGATCTTGGGGTTGTCCATCGCGCGCTTCTGCATGATGTGTGAGGCGCGCAGGGTGTCCCGGCGATGCACGACCGTGACTTTCGATGCCATACGGGCGAGGTAGTTCGCTTCTTCCAACGCCGTGTCGCCGCCGCCGACCACGACGACCTCGCGGTTTCGGAAAAAGAAGCCGTCGCAGGTCGCGCAGGCGGAGACGCCCTTGCCGTACAGGGCGGTCTCGGTCGGCAGCCCCAGCCACTTCGCTGAAGCGCCGGTCGTGACGATGGCGGTCTTGGCCCAGAACTCCTTGCCGTCGTCGGTCTGGATGTGGAACGGGCGCCGCGAGAAGTCCACGGCGCTGACGTTCTCCGTCAAGAACTCCGCGCCGACGCGGGCGGCCTGCCGACGCATCTGGTCCATCAGGTCCGGCCCCATGATGCCGTCCGCGAAGCCGGGGAAGTTCTCGACATCAGACGTAATCATCAACTGGCCGCCGGGCAGGTTCGGCGCCCCGCCCTCGATCACGAGCGGATTTAAATTCGCCCGCGCGGCGTAGATAGCCGCCGTCAGACCGGCGGGGCCGGAGCCGATAATGACCACGTTGCGCGGTTCGCTTGCATCAAAACTTGCGTTGGGAGTTGTCACCGAATAGCCTCTTGTCTATCTTCATCATCAAATTGCCATTAATTGTAGCATATGCTTTCTGATTCAACAGGTGGGCGGAGGGAGGGGTTCCCTTGACAGTCGCCCTTCCAAAATGCTATCGTATCGCCGTCATGCCGCCTCTGAATGCCCACCGCGACCGGCGCCGTCTGTCCCTCGTCGTTCTGCTCACCCTATTGCCCTGGCCGGCCGTCTGGCTGGGGATGTACCGGCTGGACAGCATCGTCTGGACGTTCTTCCTGTACCACGGCTGCTGCCTGTTGCCGGCGGCGGTGTGGGGCAGACGGCTGTGGCGCGGGGCTGTCCGCTGGCCGTCGGGTCGGCAGTGGGCGTGGCTGCTGGCCGCCCTCGTGTGTGTCGTGCCGCTGTCACTGTTTGGGTACAGCGAGATCGGCGGAAGGATTTTGGACACGCCCGACATCGGCTCCGTAGTCACCGGGCGCGGCTTCCACGCGGCCTGGATGCTGCCGTTCGGCGTCTACTTCGTGGCAGTGAACGCGACTCTGGAAGAACTGTTCTGGCGCGGCGTCGTCCTGAACGAGCTGCGCGGAACGAGCGAGGCGGTCTGGACGGCGGGCGCGGTCTGGACGGCGTTTACCTTCGCGGCCTGGCATTACCTCGTGCTGCGCCTGCTGCTGCGCCCCGGCTGGGCCGAGGCGACCGTGCTGGCGATCCTGGCGGCGGGCGTCTTTTTCTCCTGGCTGTACCGGCAGACACACTCGATCATCGTGCCGATTCTATGGCATGGGCTGGTCTTCGACCTGGGGCTGGTTGTGGTGTTTGGGGCGGTGCTGAGGACCTGAACCGGCACTGGAAGTGCCGGTCTACTCCCAGTGAAAGTCGCTCCGCGACTACGGAAAAACCACCCGTCACTCGTTTTCAGTCGCGGAGCGACTTCCATTCCATAGTAGGCCGGCACTTCCAGTGCCGGTTCCGAAAGCGCCTGTGGGCATGAAAGCGCCTTATGTGGATCGGCATCTTTTCCGCCTTGTTCTCCATTCCCGCTGTGCTGGGCCTGCTAGTCGGGCTGGCGGAAGCCGTGCGCGCCGCACGGGGCCGCCGCCTGGTCCGCTGGGAGCGGCTGGCACTGGCAGGGCTGGTCTTGACCGGGCGTTGGTGGATGCGATACCTGCGCCGGGCCGACCCCGACGAGCCGAAGCTGCTTACCCCCGACCGGCGCGGGACGACGCGTGGCCGCGGCGGCGTCCGGCTGGAATGGGAGCAGTTCGGACCGGACGACGCGCCCGCCCTGCTGCTCTCCCACGGTTGGTCGCTGACCCACGACACCTGGTACTACCAGAAGAAGGCACTGGCAGGCGAGTTCCGTGTCCTCGTGTGGGACATGCGCGGGACGGGCCGTTCGGATGCGCCCACCGAGTGGGATTACTCGATGGAGGCGATGACGGATGACCTGGCCGCCGTCTTTGACGCCACAGACGCGGGCCGACATCCGCTCGGCTGCATCCTCGCCGGGCATTCAGTCGGCGCAATGATCCTGCCCCTGTTCGCCGCGCGGTTTCCCCAGCGCATGATGCAGGTGCGCGGGCTGGCATTGCTGGGCGGGACGGATACTCCCCTGCTGGAAACGATGTGGGGCCGGCGGGGACTGGTTCCCCTGCGGTTGTGGTTTTGGGAGCCGCTGGCCCGGACGATGACCCGCTTCCCGCGCCCGTTCGAGGCGTTCGCGCGCCTGTGCCGGCAAATGGGGTCCGTCCACGCCGCCCTGATGTTCGGGACTCACGTCGGGCACGAGAGCCGGGGGCAGGACGACCTGCTGGCACATCGCTGCGCCCACTTCTCCATGCGCGCGGCGGGCGCAGGCGCCCTGTCCTGCTTCGCCTTCGACGCCCGCGCGGCGATGCGTCGGATTGAAGTCCCGACTCTGCTTCTGACGGGCGAGTCCGACCGTAACATGCCGCCCGACATCCAGCGGGCGATGGCCGCGCGCCTGCGTCAGCCCCACCTGGTCTTGATCGAGAAGTGCGGGCACCTGAGCCTGCTGGAATGCCACGCCGAAGTCAGCGCGCACCTGGGCGACTTCGCGCGGCGCTGCTTTCAGGTATCATAGATGCATGAAGCCTTCATCCTCCCCGCAGCGCTTGCGGCCCCTCGTCGTCGGCGCAGTGCTGATCGCCTTTGTCATCGTCCTTGTCATTTTCGGCGTCTGGCAGCACAGCCGCTCGGGCCGCGACAATTACCGCGACATGGTTTCGGCCTTCTATACGGGCGTCATCGCCCTTGAAGTGGGTGACGACGCGCACGCCTTTTCCGGCCTGACGCTGGCGACGCAGCTTGACGCCCAGGAGCCGGCGGCCTGGGCCGACCTGGGGCTGTACTACCTGCGCCACAACAACCCCAATGAGGCCCGGAAAGCATTGGGGAGAGCGCAGTACCTCGCGCCCAAGAACGCCCGGATACTAGCCATCATGGGGCTATTGGAAGCGCAGCAGTTTCATTTTCACGAAGCGATCACCGCTTATCAACAAGCCATCCAGAGTGATCCCAAAAATCTCCCCGCGCATTATGCTCTGGCGACCTTGCTGGATCAGCAGGCGGCGCCGGGGGCCGAGGCCCAGGTGCTGGATCAGTACCAGGCGATCTATGAGGCCGCCCCAGATAACCTGTTTGCGGCGTCCATGCTGGCGGTTGCCGCCGCGAAAGCGCGGAACGCGGACTCGACGCGGCGCGTGGTCACTTGGCTTTCCACCCGCTCCGCATCCTGGACCCCGGCGACACGGCAGTCCCTGACGGATGTGCAGAAAGCCATCGTCGGGCCGGACATACGCGCCGCCGCGTTCCCCCTGCAATCCCTGCAAAACCTGCTGAAAGAAACACCCCAATATAAGGAAGACGCGGCGGCAATTAGCGGTTTGCCGAACACGCTGGGTACTCCCCTCGACCGCTTCGTGACCCTGCCCTCGCCTTCGCCGACGCCCGCCGCGCCTGACACAGCCCTGAAGTTCAGGTCGCAGCCACTTGCTGTTCCCGCGCCGGGTCCGTGGGCCTGGGCGCGGACAGTTCTGCTCAGTGGGAACGGCGCCCCGACGCTCCTAGTAGCGAACGGAAAGGAAGTGCGGGTCGGCAATGTCTCCCTACCCTTCCCCGGCGGGCCAAAGGCCGTGCCGCCCGCGCCGGACGGCATTGCGGCCTTCGACGCTCGTAACACGGGCTTGATGGACCTCGCCTGCGCGGGCGCGGGCGGCCTGCGTCTGTATCAGCAGGGAACGGGCGGGACGTTTGCCGACGTAACTGGCAAGGCGAAGCTGCCGCCGAGCATCATCAACGGCGCATACATCGGTGTTTGGGCGGCGGACTTCATCACTGGCGGGCAGCTTGACCTAGTGCTTGGCACGGCGGGCGGGCCGCCGACGGTACTACGGAATAACGGCGACGGGACGTGGGCCGTCCTGCACCCGTTCGGGACAGCGAAATCAGGGCTGACGCAGTGGGCGTGGGCCGATCTCGACGGCGACGGGCTGCCCGACGCGGCGTTCGCAGATGGTCAGGGGCGGCTGGTCGTCCTGCAAAACAAGCGGACCGGCGCGTTCGCCCCCTGGCCGCTCCCCGCCGGCGTGGGCCAGGTCGCGGCTCTATCCGCTGCCGACCCCGACCGGGACGGGACGCAGGATGTAGTTGCTCTAACAAATAGCGGCGCAATCCGCCGCCTGTCCCGAAAAACGGACGGCAGCGGGTGGGACATGTCCGACCTGGGATATGTCTCCGCCCTCCCACCTGACGGCAGCGCGCGCCTCCAATGGGCCGACCTGGACAACAACGGCGCGCTGGACCTTGTCGTGGCAGATTCCCAAGCAAGCTTTGTTTGGCTTGGCGACGCGCAGGGGAAGCTCGTGCCGTTGGCCGCGCCTGCCGAGGCCCGGAACGCCAGTGTGGACGCACAGGCGGTCAAGGGCCGCTTGGACCTGATCAGCCTAGACGCGCAAGGGCAGCCGGTTCGCCTGGTCAACACGGGCAGCAAAAATTATGCCTGGCAGGAGATTGGGATGCGGGCTGAGGCTCAGGGTGACAGACGGAACAACACCTACGGCATCGGCGGCGAAATCGGCCTGCGGGCCGGGCTGCTGTATGAGACCCAGATCGTTACCGGCCCCGTGACCCATTTCGGCTTGGGGACCAACGACCGCGCGACGAGTGTTCGCATCGTGTGGCCCAACGGCGTTCCGCAGGGCGAGTTTGAACTGAAGGCGGACCGCCTGACCTTTCCCCCGGATCGGTCACTCAAAGGCTCCTGCCCGTGGCTGCTGGCCGACGACGGCACGGGGGAAAGTGCCGACGTGGGCATGAAGTTCGTCACCGACTTCATCTGGCGCTCGCCTCTCGGCCTGCGGATCAATGCCCAGGACACGGCGGGCGTGGTGCAGACACGCGACTGGGTGAAGGTCCGGGGCGACCAACTGAAGGCACGGGGCGGCTACTACAACCTGCGGATCACGGCGGACCTTTGGGAAACGCACTTCTTCGACGAGGTGAAGTTGATGACCGTGGACCATCCCGTCGGCACCGAGGTAAACGTGGACGAGCGGTTCTCTATCCCCCCGCCGCCGCTGGCCGTGGACGCGATGACCCCGCCGCTGCCCTTTGTTCGGGCCACGGACGACCGGGGGCAGGATGTGACGGACGTCGTGCGGGCGCGTGACGGGCGGTATCTGGACACGTTTGGCGTGGGCGAATACCAAGGCGTGACGCGCGACCATTGGGTGACGCTCGATCTCGGCCCGACTTTGCCTCTGGGAAAGACTTGGCTGGTCGGGGTGGGCTGGATTCACCCGACGGACAGCTCGATCAACGTCGCCTTGGGCCAGGGGCATCACATCCCGCCGCACGACCTGAGCCTGGAGATTCCCGACGGCAAGGGCGGCTGGAAAGTAGCCAAGCCGCATCTCGGCTTCCCGGAAGGCAAGAACAAGACGGTGCTCATCCCATTGGCGGGCTTGTTCGGGCCGGGGCAGCCGCACCAAGTCCGGCTGCGGACCAACATGGAGATCTACTGGGACTTCCTCGGCACGGCCCAGGCGCTGCCCCCCGCGACGATGAAGCATCAAATGCTGTCCCTCAGCGACGCGACCCTGCGCTACCGGGGCTTCTCGGCGACGCACCAGGCGAGCCATTCCTCGCCCGAAATCCCGGACTACGCGCATCTGGCCCAGACGGGGCCGCGCTGGCTGGACCTGGAAGGCTACTGCACGCGCTTCGGCGACGTGCGTGAACTGCTGACCAAGACTGACGACCGCTATGTGATCATGAATGCGGGCGATGAGATGGTCCTGCGCTTCGCCGCCTCGCCCCCGCCCCCGGCGGGCTGGACGCGCGATTATGTGGTGATTGGGGATGGATGGGAAAAGGACGGCGACTTCAACACGAGCTTTTCGCGGACGGTCCTGCCCCTGCCTTCGCATCTGCGTCCGGCCTATAACACGCCGCCGGGCCGGCTGGAAGATGACCCGGTCTACAAGGCGCACCGGCAGGATTGGGTGACGTATCAGACCCGCTGGGTGTCTCAGCGGCGTTTCCACGAGGCGCTGAGGCCCTGAACCCGGCGCTGCGCCCGGCCCTTTAGGGCCGGGCGCTATCGCCCGCCACCACCCGCAGCCACCGCTCATGGCGCGCGGCGAGGTCGTGCGCTTCGGCCAGGGTCACAGACTGGAAGCGGACGGGGTCGCCCGGCGCGAGCTGCGCGGCGCGGGGCAGGTCGGCCCAAATGACGACGCCGACCAGCGGGTAGCCGCCGGTCGTCTGACGGTCGGCCATCAGCAGGATCGGCTGGCCGTCCGGCGGGATTTGGATACCACCCAACGGCATGGCTTCGGAGAGGATGTCGGCCGCGTCCGCGCGGGCGACGGCGGGGCCATCTAAACGATACCCTTGCCGGTCGGACTGCGGCGAGACGGTGTAGGTTTGGGAAAAAAACGTGTCCCGGCCCACGTCGGTGAAGGCGGGCAGGTGTGGGCCGGGCAGGACGCGCAGGACAGCGGGCAGAGCATAAGTGGGGATGTCGGCGGGCCGCAGACCCCGCTCGGCGGAGCTAGGGCATTGGGGGATACCGTCCAGCACGTCGCCCACCCGCAGGGGACGGCCCTCGAAGCCGCCGAGACGCCCGCGCAGAAACGTCGCCCGACTCCCCAGGACGTCGGGCACCTGGAAGCCGACCGCCACAGCCAGATAGACGCGCGCGCCCGAGCAGCGGCGGCCAAACGTGAGCGTCTGGCCTTCGCGCAGGGTCAGGGTCTTCCACAGGGGTATGGGCAAGCCGTCCACGGCGGGCGACAGGTCGCCGCCGCATAGGGCGAGGCGTAAGTCGGTCAAGGCATGCAGGGCTGGCCCAAGCAGCGTGATCTCCAGCACGGCCGCGCTGCGGGGGCTGCCGACCAGCATATTCGCCACAGACGCGGCGAATGGGTCCATCGCGCCGGCCACGACCATGCCGTCCCGCTGATGCCCCCACCGGCCGAGGTCCTGCACCGTCGTCAGCAGGTCGGGCGATTCGGCTCGCAGGAGCGGCACCATTGTCATGGCGCTCCCAGCGGACGGACGGCGACGCCTTCGGATTCGAGCGCGCGCCGTACCGCGTCTGCGAGGAGAGCCGCGCCGGGCGAGTCGCCGTGCAGGCAGATCGTGTCTGCCGCTAATGTCAGGTCAGAGCCGTCGGTCGCCGTGACCCTGCCGCCCCGCGCCAGCCGGACGATCCGCCTAGAAACCTGCTCCGGGTCGTCCAGGACCGCGCCGGACTGCCCACGCGGCGTCAGCGTCCTGTCTGGCGCATAAGAGCGGTCGGCGAACACTTCATGGGCGACCCGCAGCCCCAGCCCCCGCCCCGCCGCCACCAGCCGCCCCTCCGAAAGTCCCATCAAGATCAATTCCGCGTCCACCTCGACCACGGCCTGGGCGATGGCCGCCGCGATGGCCGGGTCACGCTCCGCCATCGCGTAGAGCGCGCCGTGCGGCTTGACATGCTGGAGGCGCTGCCCGTGCCGCGCGGCGAAGGCAGCCAGCGCACCGACCTGATAGGTGATCAGGTCGCGAGCTTCGGTGGGCGTGACGGACATCGCGCGCCGCCCAAAACCGGCTAAATCCGGCAGACCAGGGTGTGCGCCCAGGGCAACGCCGCGCGCGAGGCACGACTCGACGGCGCGGGCCATTGTGCCGGGGTCGCCCGCGTGGAACCCACAGGCGATACTGGCCGACGTGACGAAGTGGAGCAGGGCTTGGTCGTCGCCCAGCGTGTAGACGCCGAAGCTTTCGCCCAGGTCGGCGTTCAGGTCAATGCGGTCCATTGGCGGTTTCCTCGAACTGTGTCGCCGTAATCGGAACGAACCGGACGTGGTCGCCTGCCGCCAGCAGAACGGGCGGCTGACGGTCCGGGTCGTACAGGCGCAGCGGCGTCCGCCCGATGATCTGCCAGCCACCCGGCGTTTCCAGAGGATAGACCCCCGTCTGCGCCCCGGCGATGCCGACTGCCCCGGCGGGGACGCGCAGGCGCGGCGTCGCCCGCCGGGGCGTCGCGAGGGATGGGTCCAGCCCGCCGAGGTACGGGAATCCGGGCAGGAAGCCGAGGAAATAGACAAGGTAGTCCCCGCCCACATGCCGCTCGATCACCTGTGCCCCAGTGAGGCCGTGCGCGGCGGCCACTTCGTCTATATCCGGCCCCCATTCTCCGGCGTAGCAGACAGGAATTTCAACCCGCCGTGGGGCGGGCAGGGGCGTGTTCCCAGCCGCACGGATGCATTGGGCCAGAACGGCGCACAGATCGTCATAGCCTACGATCCAGGGCTGGTAGTAGACGGCCACAGCCGCATACCCTGGGACCCATTCGATCACGCCCCGGATCGGCTCCGCTTGGAGACACTGGCAGAAGCGGTGAACCTGATCGTTGATACTCGGGCCGATCTCAACGCCGAAAGCGACGCGCACGGCAAGATCGCCCATCGGCAGGAACTCGGCTGTCATGCCATGCTGTACGACGTGGGGGACGGAAAATCCTGCCGGTTCCTGCTTGACACCTTGCCCTAGACGTGTCATTATAACGCTCTGAGACATTGTGCAGTACCCGACAGGTTCCGCGTGACAACCAGCACACCTTCTCCCGGAAGGAGATCACCATGACAACAAAAGCAGGGTATGTTTCCCTGCCCGGCAGCGAGCGCAGACCGCTGCCCCAGGCCAGTGTTATCGGCCCTACCGATCCCAGCGAGCGGCTGGAAGTGACGATCCGGGTGCGGGGCCGGCGTCTTATTCCGCCGCCGGAGGAGATGGCGACGATGGCGGCCCAGCTCCCCTTGGAGCGCCAGTACCTGACCGGGGAGGAGTACGAGCAGCAGTACGGCGCCGCTCCCCAGGACTTGGAGCGGGTGGCCGAGTTCGCCCGCAGCCACGGCCTCCAGGTCGTCGAACAAAGTGCCCCCCGCCGGTCGGTCATCCTTTCGGGGAATGTTCAGGCCGCCGAAGCAGCTTTCGGGGTGACGCTGGAAGACTACGAATACCCGCAGGGCACCTACCGGGGGCGGGTCGGCCCCGTTTCCATCCCCGCCGAGCTGGGTGACATCGTCGAAGGCGTCTTCGGCCTGGACAACCGGCCATTCGCCAAGCCGCACTTCTCCCGGCGCGCGGCCGGGGCGAGCGGGGCAACGACGTTCACCCCGCCCGCTCTGGCCCAGCTCTACAATTTCCCGGCGGGCGCGGACGGGACGGGGCAGACCATCGGCATCATCGAATTGGGCGGCGGCTATCGACCCGCCGATTTGCGATCCTACTTCAAAAGGCTGGGGCTGTCGGCTCCGCGCGTGACGTCCGTTTCTGTAGATCACGCCCGCAACCACGCGGTCGGCTCACCCGACAGCGCCGACGGGGAAGTAGTCCTGGACATCGAGGTCGCGGGCGCCGTCGCGCCGGGGGCAAGCCTCGTGGTCTACTTCGCCCCGAACAGGACCGACCAGAACTTCCTGGACGCCCTGACGGCGGCGATCCACGACGCCAAGCACAAGCCGTCCGTGATCTCGATCAGTTGGGGCGGCCCCGAGTCGGCAGCCAGCCAGGCGTTCATGCAGCAATTCGACGCCGCACTCCAGTCAGCGGCTCTGCTCGGCATCACGGTCTGCGCCGCGGCTGGCGACGATGGGGCCGCCGACGAGCGCGCCGACACCTGGGACGGCCAGCCGCATGTAGACTTTCCTTCCGCCAGCCCCTGGATATTGGCCTGCGGCGGAACGTCCCTGACGGCATCAGGCAGCGTGATCGCGTCGGAGATCGTCTGGAACCAGCACAGTGCGGACCCGCAAAACCACAGTTTCGGTGCGACCGGCGGCGGCATCAGCCAGTTCTTCCCGATCCCCGCTTATCAGCAGGGGATCGCCCTCCCGGTCCCGGCCGGGACCGGAAGCAAGCCAGGCCGGGGCGTCCCGGATGTGGCCGGCGATGCCGACCCCGCCACGGGCTACGACGTGCTGGTAGACGGGCAGTTCATCCAGGGCTTCGGCGGAACCAGCGCTGTGGCGCCGCTGTGGGCGGGCCTGATTGCCCTGATCAGCCAGAGCCTGGGAACACGGGCCGGCTTTGTCAACACGCTGCTCTACAGCCGGGCGCAGGCAGCGGGGGCGTTTCGCGACATCACGCAGGGCGACAACAAGGTCGGCCCGAATGGCGTCGGCTACTCCGCGACAGTGGGGTGGGATGCGTGTACCGGGCTGGGCACTCCGAATGGCCAGAAGATACTGGCGGCACTCAAAGGGCTGTAGGAGGCGACCTTCATGGCGGACATACAATGCGACGTGCTCATCATCGGCGCCAGCCTGGGCGGCGTGGCCGCCGCGCTGCGCGCGGGGGCAATCGGAGCCGCCGTCTATCTGGTCGAGCCGAGCGACTGGATCGGCGGGCAGATGACCGGGCAGGGCGTTTGTACGCCCGATGAAAACCAGTACGTCGAGACCGTCGGCAGCACGGCGGCGTACCGGGACTTCCGGCAGCGGGTCCGCGAATTCTACCGGACGACCTACCGGCTGTCAGGGAAGGGTGCGTCCATGCCCCGCTTCAACATGGGGCGCTGCTGGGTCAACGAGGGTTTCTCCGTCGAGCCGCTGGTCGCAGTGCGGATTTTAGGGGAGATGCTGGCCGAATTCCCCGGCATTTCCCTTGTCCTCAACACGTCTGCTGTCAGCGTCGAGACGGACGGCGACGTAGTCGCCGCCGTCAACGCCGTGGCCCAAGACGGGGCGGCGACGCGCTTCGTGGCTCCCTTTGTCCTGGACGCGACGGACACGGGCGACCTGCTGCCGCTGGCCGGCGCCGAGTGGACTATTGGGGCCGAGAGTCGGCGCGAGACCGGCGAGCCGGACGCGCCCGCAAACGCCCACCCGGAGTGGGTGCAGCCGTTCACCTTCCCCTTCGCGCTGGAACATCGCCCGGCCGGCGAGAACCACACGATCAGTCCACCCCCGAATTATCCGCAGCTCAAGGCGGTCCAGCGCTACAGCATCCAGGACGGGCCGATCCGGCAAGTCTTCGGCGGCGCGTTTCCCTGGTGGACTTATCGCCGCGTCATCGCGGCGGAGAACTTCGCCGACCCCGCCTTCCCGCACGACATCGCCACCATCAACACCGGCTCCAACGACTACGAGGGCGGCATCTTCCCCTCCGGCTCGCCGGACGCCGACGCGCAGGCGCTGGCGGCGGGGCGGCTGGCCTCTTTGGGCTACCTCTACTGGCTTCAGACCGAGTGCCCGCGCGACGACAATCCCGCACGACGGGGCTACCCGGAGCTGAGGCCGCGCCCGGATTTTTTCAACGCGCCCGATGGCCTGGCGTCCCTGCCCTACATCCGCGAGTCCCGGCGCATCCGGGCGCAAAAGACCGTCCGCGAGACCGACATCGCTGCCAAATACAACCCCGGCCCGCGCGCCACGTTGTTCCCCGATACCTGCGGGGTGGGCAGCTACGGCATTGACATCCACCGGAGCAGTGGGGGCGATCCGGGCCTGTGGGAGCCGACCAAGCCGTTCCAGATCCCGCTTGGCGCACTGCTGCCGGTTCGGCTCACGAACCTCATCGCCGCCTGCAAGAACATCGGCGTCACCCACATCACAAACGGCGCGTACCGCGTTCATCCTTCGGAATGGGCCGTTGGCGAAGCGGCGGGCGCGCTGGCAGGCTTCTGCGCCGGCCAGGGCGTCACCACGGCGGCAGTCGCGACCGATGTCGGCCTCCGTCGTTCCTACCAAAAGCTGCTGCTGGGCGTTGGCGCTCCCCTGTTTTGGTGGTCGGACGTGCCCTTCGGCCACCCCGCCTTCGAGGCGACCCAGCTTTTGGGGGTGGCCCAGATCTTCCACGGCAACGGACGGGACCTTGCCTTCGACGTGGACATGATGCTGACGGCGGGGGAAGCGCAAGCCTTAGCCGCCCGCGCCGGCCTGATGACGAGTTTCCCCCAACCAAACATGACGCGCGGCCAGGCGGCGATCTGGCTGGCAGGGCAACTGGGTTTGTGACTGTTGTACGCAGAAGCGTCACCGCGACGTTTTGCGAATAGGGTATAATCCGGTAACGCGAGTGCCTTTAGCGTCGCAGACGAAAGACGTCACACATGAGTAAGCAAGCAATCACTCCGAGCCACCCTTTAGAGGAAGTGCAGTATAATCACATTGTCTTTGTGGATGGTCTCCGCAAAGCCACTGATGCGCCGTCTCCTCATTCCGCTGACAAAGAGGATGGCACGGAGGCAACATTCAGTCAATTCTGCCAGCTACCTTATTAGGACTTTCGCTTCACTCTAAGCTATTCTAGGGTTTTTGAACATTGTTGCCCGATATTAGCATCTATAAATAATCTGCAAGCAAGCGCAAGCGAAAGTCCTACTTATGTAGAAGATGATGAGGATTCCACACGGCCTACCCCTCATGCCTTTGAAGCAGCACTGAGCTTGTTGCTGTCGGCGCGAGACGTACTGTACCAAAGTGGGTCCAGTTTTCCGCGCGCCTCTTTCGGAACGACTGATAAAGGCAGTATCTTGATCTATTGGCGGAAACGGGGCTGGTCGGTGCAAGCCGTCGTCCCTTCCCAACCTCACGGCGATGGCTATATCCATGTTCTAGAAGATTCCACGCCGACCATCTATGATGACCTGAAAGCCCAAACACTGGTAAAGGCGTTGCGTGAGTTCCTCGGGTAACATCTATGCCCGACTACGGCCCCTTTCTTGATGACACGGCGGTATACATCGCCCTCCGCAACACCTCGTACATGGATATGGAAACCGGCGACATCAAGCCTAATGCTTTCCTGCTCCGGGAAAGGGATTTAGGGCCGGCAAATGGGATTTCTCTTATCGTCTGTGACGATCCTCCCAAAATTGAGGACCTTCCCGCACTCGCGCCTGGCTTGAAGTCGAAGGTGTGCGGCATAGATGCCATCATTGTTGGGGACATCCGCAGCCTGGGGCCTGGGCTTGATGTGGTCGAGGATGCCGAACACCACGCTTACATCAAGGGACTGCCTCACATCGAAGCGGAAGACAAGGCGGAGGCTCGAAAGGCGACAACCTTGTCCGAACTGCTGGCGCGGCGTTGTCGGCATATGGATCGTCTTTAGACACCATGACATAATAGACCCTCACTTCCGATGCCGTCGGCGGATGGCGCGTTACGCCACACATTGAGCCTATAACCCTATGCCATCCGAGCGCCCACATGAGACGACGCTGCGGTTCCTGGCGGAGCCGACGGACATGAACTTTGGGGGCAAGGTACATGGCGGGGCGGTGATGAAGTGGATTGATCAGGCAGGGTATGCCTGCGCGGTCGGATGGAGCGGGCGCTACTGCGTGACGCTGTATGTCGGCGGCATCCGGTTCTACAAGCCGAGCTTGATCGGGAACATGGTGGAAGTGCGGGCGCGGGTCATCTACACGGGCAAAACCAGCATGCACATCGCCGTGGATGAGGACGGGAAGCCGGTCGGGGTGACGCCATGGGAGCCTCAAACGGAGGAAGAGGCGGCGATGGAGCGGTATGCGATCCGGCTGATGGAGCTGCGGCGCAGCATCGAGGACGAGATGCAGTCGCACCGGGGTTCGTGACGACGAAAAGGCCCGCGCCAATGGCGCGGGCCTCTTTGCTTCCCCTGCATGTCATCGCACCGGAAGTGGATTACCAGCCGGATGTGTCTGGCTCGCCCTTGAAGGGGCCGATGATGTCCGGGGTGATCCAGCCGCCGTAGAAGTCGCCGGGCTGGGGCGTCACACGCTCGCCGCCTACGGTGCAGGCGTCCATGCGGCCGGGGTAGAGGGCGATGTAGTTTTGGAGCGAGGCGAAAACGGGCGTCGGATTTGGGTAATACCAAGCGGCAGACGCGGCCTGTTTGTCACCCACTTCAATCGTGTAGTAACTCGCCACGCCTTTCCACTCACAGTAAGATTGACCGGGGGCAGGGATAAAATACTCCAAGTGGACATCTTCGGGCGGCAGGTAATAGACGGGCGGGTGACTGGTTTCGAGGACGCGCTTGGCGCGGCGCGTGTCGGCGATGACCACGCCGCCGAAGGTGACCTGGATGTGTTTGTCGGTATCTTCCAGGCGCGGCGGGCGCGGGTAGTCCCAGACAGATTCTTGTCCGGGAGCAGGTTCGATGCGGCGGCTGTTCATGCCGCCCATAACACAGAGGGCGCCGGCAGGGTTCCGCTCAGGACCGGGGACAGGAGAGATACGATGGCTAACCAATGCACGTACCTGGACCAGATCCGGGATGTTGAGCCGTACACGCCGCAGGGCTGTGAGGAATGCTTGAAGAGGGCGACGTCTGGGTGCGTCTGAGGCTTTGCTTGGAATGCAGCCATGTCGGGTGCTGCGACTCGTCGAAGAACACGCACGCGACGAAGCACTTCCACGCAACGCCGCACCCGATCATGCAGTCGTTCCAGCCCGACGAAGACTGGCGCTGATGCTACATAGACGAGAGGGAGGTTTAAGACATGAAAGCCATTCGCGTCCACGAGTTCGGCGGGCCGGAGGCATTGCGCCTGGAAGAGATCGCCGACCCGCAGCCGGGGCCTGGACAGGTGCTGGTAACAGTGAAGGCTATCGGCGTCAACCCCGTGGACACCTACATCCGGTCGGGCGGCTACGGTAAGCGTCCCCTGCCCTACACACCCGGCTCGGACGCGGCGGGGACGGTGGAGGCGGTCGGCGAGGCCGTTACCACTCTCAAGCCTGGAGACCGCGTGTACCTGGCGGGAACGATGACGGGGGCGTATGCCGAGAAAGCCTTGTGCAAGGCATCCCAGGTGCGGCCCCTGCCCCCTCGGCTGTCCTTCGCGCAGGGCGCGGGGGTGCATGTGCCCTATTACACCGCCTACTACGGGCTGTACGACCGGGCGAAGGCGCTGCCGGGCGAATGCCTGCTGGTGCATGGCGCGAGCGGCGGCGTCGGTCTGGCCGCCGTGCAAATCGCGCGGGCGGCGGGGCTGACGGTCTTCGGCACGGCGGGCAGTGAGGCGGGCCGGCGGCTCGTCGCCGGTCTGGGGGCGCACCATGTCCTGGACCACACGCAGGAGGGCTACTTGGACGAGATCAAGGCGCTGACCGGCGGCAAGGGCGTAGATGTGATTTTAGAGATGCTGGCGAACGTCAACCTCGCCAAGGACCTGGGCGTGGTGGCGCAGAACGGGCGGGTCGTGGTCATCGGCAGCCGGGGTCCGATTGAGGTTGACCCGCGCCTCACGATGGTGAAGAACTCGGCCATCCTGGGCATGAGCCTGGCGAACGCAACGGAGGGCGAAACGGCCCGGCTCCATGCCGCTGTCGGGGCGGGGCTGGCAAACGGAACGCTGACGCCGATCATCGCGCAGGAAATCCCGCTGGCGGACGCGCCCCGCGCGCACCAAGCTATTATGACGCCGGGGGCGCACGGCAAGATCGTCCTGGTCTCTTAGAGCAAAATGAGAGCAAAAACGGCAGGGCTGCTTATGCCAGAACTTTACACCATCGGCTACGAGGGCGTTTCCCAAGCCGCTCTGCTCCAGACCCTCGTGTTTCACGATGTCCAGACCCTGCTGGACATCCGCGAGCTGCCGCAGAGCCGCAAGCCGGGACTGTCGAAAACGGCGCTGGGACAGGCGGCAGCGGGATGGGGACTCCAATACGCGCACATCCGCGCGCTAGGCACGCCGCGCGACATCCGCTACCGGCGCAAGGTGGACCACGACGCAGCGGCATTCCGGGAAGGGTTCCTGGCGTACCTGGCGACGCAGGACGAGGCGATGGCCGCCCTGGTCGCGCGGGCGGAGGGGGAGCGCTGCTGCCTGCTGTGTTACGAGGCGGACCCGCACGAATGCCACCGCTGGTTCGTCGCCGAGCGCGCGGTCGCCATGAGCGGCGGCGCATTGACGACCGTGCATCTGGCGGTGACGGGACAGTGACCCGTCGGCACTCTCCCTTTCCTCCCTTGACCCCGTCTTGGTTTGGGGCGCGAAGCGGCGGGGGATAGCCTCCTCGATCAGCCGTGTCAGCGAGCCGCCGCCTGGACCTGCTTGGCCGCGTGGGCCTGGCGGTAGAGTGCGTTGAGCTGGGAGGGGGTGACGGCGACGTAGCCGGGTCCCAGCGCGTCCAGCATGGCTTTCAGATCGGCCATTTTGGACCCCCAGTTCCAGACGAAGGCGTTGACGAAGGCGGGGCGGACTGTGCCGACGCTGCCGCGCACCTGATCGGCCAGCTTTTGCGCCCCCGGCCCGAAGGAAACGGCGCGGAAGACGGGCTGGCCGGTCGGCAGGGTGTAGGTGAAGTGGGCGTAGGAGTCGCCGCCCTGGGTGCCGTAATCGGGCATCAGGAAGGCGACGCCGGGCAGGTCCGCGCCGACGCCCGCGATGTCCTCGGTGCGGACATTCATCAGCCGGACCGTCTTCATGCCCATCCGTTCCATGTACGTCTGGGTCAGGCCGTAGAAACTCCGCGTGGCGGCGGGACGGTCTTTGAGGGCGGTGGCCCAGTCGGGCGGGTACATGTAGCCCACCCCGGACACGTCGCACAGGAACTCGTCGGTGGGCGCGGCGTGGTCGTAGTACCACCGGGCCAGTGTCGGGGACACGTCAATGAGCGACGGGGCCATGCCCCAGCCGACAGGGAACGTCCCGTGCAGCGGGTCGGTGAAGTAGTGCCGGAAGTACCCGCGCCAGGTGCAGAGGTTGTCGCCGTCGGACATGGTCAGGGCGAGGTAGACTTTCGTCGGGTCGAAGACGGGTGCAGGCGGCTGCGCCTTCTGATTCAGCGTGCGGGCAGGGACGCCGCTCAGGACGGAGTAGTTGGCGACGTAGTCGCTGACCGTCGTGATCTTGCCGAAGCGCGAGCCGAGCGAGACGCCCGGCGTCTCGTCCACGCCCACGCCGTCGCCGTGCCACCAGAAGCCGCGCACGACCGCCCCCAGTGGCATCCGGGCGAAGGTTTCCTCGATCTCCGCCCGCTCCCCCGCCTCATCCGCGCCGGGCCGGTCCTGCGCCTTCGGGCCGGTGATCCAGAAGGCCATACCCCGCGCCGCGATGACGTCGTCCACCTGGCTGCCCAGGAGCGGCGGGTCAAGGCACAGGCACAGGTATGGGTTCAGGCGCGGCAGAAGGGTCGTGCGGGCGTAGCGCAAGGCGGCGGCATCATCCTTGAACTTGCCGCGCAGGTCGCTCTTGATGGGCAGATTCCACTTGGACGCAAGTTCGGGCGTGGCAATGAGCAGGTCGTCGGCCCCGGCGATGTCTACGGCAATGCAGGGGGAAACGTAGACGTTCGGGTCGGGCACCACCGCGCCCTTGTAGGCGCTGGCGAACGTCTTCAGCAGCGAGAACGGGTCGGCGACCGGGATGGGCTTGCCGGTCTGCCCCTGGTCCTGCATGGCCTGGAGCCAGAACGGGTCGTCCTCATCGTGAATGAGGTAGATGCGCGGCTGCGTCCGGTTGACCAGCCCTTGCAGGGACGTGAGCAACAACTGCTCGTCTTGGGTCAGGTGGCGCACATCGGCCACAGAGAGGTGCTGCGCGGGCGGCGGCGTCTTCGGCTGCAATGTCGGGTAGGGCCGGGGCGGGATCGGAAGCGTCAGGCCCGCGTAGATGCGCGGGTGCGGCAGAGTGTCCAGCGCGGCCAGAGCCTTCGTCTTGCGGGCCGGGGGCAGCAATCCTTTCTGCGCCAGCGCGGCGACCGTGCCGCGCGTCAAAAGCTGCTCCATGGCATAGGTCTTGAGCGACTCGTCGCGAAACGCCGTCGCCGTCCACACGTCTACAGCCCCGGCAAAGGCGTCACTCTTGTGGACCAAAAGCGCCGCCGTTGGCTGGCCACCCGCCGTCAGGATCGGAAGGACCTGCACCCCGGCGGGCAGCGTGGCGGGGTCCAGCGCCTGCGCGTCCTCGCCATAGCCCCAGTCCAATTTCAGTCTGGTCAGGGCCAGCAGGTCGGCCTGTGAAATAAGATGGTCGTCTTGCGGGATGACGGCTCTCCCGGACGGGCCGCCCCGGAAGCCCCCCACCCCGATCCCTTCCGGCCCGAACAGGGCGGGCGCGGAGTCGTGGCCCAGGTCCTTCCAGTCCCCTGTGGCGTCCTGCGCGACGGCGTGGGTGAAGGGGATACCGGACAGGATCAGGCACCCGCCCGCCTGATGGAAAGCCTTCAAGCTGGCAAACGCGATCTGCGGATAGGTGTTGCCGTAGGGCAAAATCACGGCGGCATAGGTCTTCGCGTTCAGCCGCGCGGGGTCGGCCAGCGCCTTCGCGTCCAGCGGGTCGGCGGGGACGCCTGCCCTTTGCAGGTCAGCGGCGATCTGCTTGGGTGAGAGGTCGGAAGGCGTGCCGTAGTAGGGGAAGCTGGGCTGGGCAAAGACGGCGACGCGGGGGGCCGGGTCAGGGGCGGCGAAGACGACCGACGCCATTATCAGCGACAGCAGCGCGGTGAGTATCAGCGACAGTTTCATCACAAAACCTTTCGTGTTGGCGGGCATGGAGACCCCCTCCCCCGCAAGCGGGAGAGGGGGGCATGAGCGGAAAGGACACAAGCCGTTGCCTTCATCCTACTCTGACTCCCCTCCCCCGCAAGCGGGAGAGGGGCCGGGGGTGGGGGCCGGACCCATTTGACTTATTTCGCCCGGAACACGGCGATCTCGGCCAGGCCCGCATTCTGCGTTCCCGCTTTGACGCCGGTGACGCGGAACGTCAGCGACGTGACCGTCTTGGCGGGAAAGCGCAGCGTAAGCGGCGTTTTGGCATCATCCGGCAGCGCGCCGACGGGGAGGGTCGTCTCGTCGCTGAAAGCAACCTCGCCGGACGTGATCTGGTCTGTGGTGTTGGGCCGGTCGTACAGCCGGATGCGGTCTATCGTCTGCGGGGTCGCCCAGGTCAGCGTCAGGGTCGCCCCGACGGTGCTTCCCGCCGACCATTCCTGGCTCTTGTCACCCGGATAGCCGCCGACGACGCCATCAACCGCGCCCTCAGCGGAGTAGCCGCCTTCCGCGCCGCTGGCCGTGACTTTAGCCGTGCCCGCCACGTTGTTCTCGGTCGTCAATTCGTTGTTCGGCGACGGGGCGGAGGGCAGGTGATAGGCGATGCCGCCGATCTTGAATGAGACCTGCGCGGGCGCGAAGACTGTCCTGCCGCGCCAGGTGTGTGGCGGGCCGGTGACTTCCAGTGGGGCACCGGACAGCGGCAGGGCAACGGTCGCGCCGCCGACCTGGACCTGGTTGCCGTCCAGCAGCCCGCGCGGGGCGTAGAAGAGGTCGCGCATTTTCCCGTGATAGAGGTACACACCCTCGTTCTTGGCGACTAGGCCAACACCAGCGGCGGCCAGCATCATGTCCTGCTGGGCGGGCGTAAGTGCCGGGGAAGGAGTGTTCCCACCGGAGAGGGCCAGGGTGACACGGGCCACCGAAGCGGCGTCAGGCGTCAGGACAAGCCAGGCGGGCAACAGGACGACCGATGACGACCCCGTTACCTCACGAGCACGGCGGAAAGCGGCCCGTTCGTGCAAAACATCCCAGCCGCCCGCCTGGGCCTGCACACTCACGGCGACCATCTGGCCGATGGGGCGGGCAGGGAGCGTGATGCGGTTGGTGTAAGTGCCAGCATCGTAGGTGACGACGAGCAACTTGCTACCCATCGTGGCTTTTGTCGCCCGCGCCATATCCGGGAGTTCTATGATGATGGAGCGCCGGGCGGGCTGCCCGGCGTAATGGCCGCGCGTTGCGCCGACAGTGATGGTCACGGCGCTGCCGTGCCGGGCATAGGAGAGCGGCGTCGTGGCGGACTGGCCGCGCTCATAGGCGGTGGTCACGCCGTCATCTTCGTACAAAGTAGACCGGCCCGTCTGACCGTCCGCGCCGGGGTAGCAGCGAACCCGGAGCGTGGTCAAGGGCGCGGTGCCCATGCGCGGCGTGTACGGCTGCATCGGGATGGGGACGCCGCCCCGGACGTACAGAGGGAACTCGTCCATGTCGGCGGCGACCAGGGCATCCGTGCTGCCAACATAGCGCTCGCCGGTGAAATAATTGAACCACGTCCCCGACGGGAACCAGACTGTCTGCGAGGCGACGCGGCCCGGCCCTACCCCCGCCGTCACAATGGGTGCGACCAATAGATTATCGCCGAATTGGTACTCTTGGGCGTTGTGGTAGGATTTTTCTTCGCGCGGATGATCTATGTACAGAGGCCGGTCGAGTGGGACGGTCTCGCGCGCGGACTGGGCGGCGCTGGTGTAAATGTACGGGAACAACTCGGAGCGCAGGTGGGACGAGACGCGCATCGAGTCCTCGGCCCATTTGGGGTAGTTCCAGGGGCGGCGGTCGGTCTGGGCGTCGCGCGTCGAGTGGGAGCGCAGGACGGGCGAGATCGCGCCGAACTGGCACCAGCGCGCATAGGACTCTTCGTTGCGCCCGCCCATATGACCGCCGATGTCGTGCGACCAGAAGAAGCAGCCGACATTACCCGCCGTGGACGTGAACGGCACTTCAAAGGCCAGCATCGGGAAGCCCGTGTTGGCATCCCCGGAAAAGTGGATCGGATGCCGGTGGTCGCCCCACCCTGCCCAGCGGGAGAATGACAGCCCGCGCTGGCCGTTTTGGGCTGTCCGGTCGTACAGCAGCGTGTTCAGCCAGAACAGGTTGGTCAGGTCCGGCAGGGAGCGCGTATTGGGACCCTGCTGCCAGTCGAGCCACCAGAAGTCTACACCCTCTTTTTCCAGGGGCGCGAAGACGGTCGAAAACAGCGCGTCCATGTACTTTTTGGAACCGGCATCGAAGGGGAGCGTCTGCTTCGCGGCGGAATCCGCGCCCATGTCCTGCATGAAGGCGGCGTACTGGTCCTCGTGCGGCGCGACGCCGTCGGCGGGGTGCAGGTTTAGAGTGGCGTGCAGGCCATGCGAATGGAGCCAGGGCAGGAGGGCCTCGGCGTCGGGCAGCAGTTTGCGGTTCCAGGACCAGCCCGTCCACCCGTCGCGGTGCCAGTCCATGTCCAGCACCATGTTGTCCAGCGGGAAGCCGTGCTGCCCGTACTCACGGACAATCTGGCGGTAATCGTCCGAGGAGAAGGGCCAGTAGCGGGAGTACCACGTCCCTAGGGCATACTTGCGCGGCAGGGGAACCGGGCCGCCCACGGCGCTCAGTGACTTCAAGGCAGCGCGGTAATCGTCGCCGTAGCCAAACAAGTACCAGTCCGTGCCGTCCACCTGGGGCCGCGACTGCACCCAGTCCGCCGTCAGGAGCGGGGAGCGCGAGTCGTCCAGCAGATACCAGCCGTCGCGGGACAGGACGCCCTGGCCCAGATCAAATGGGCCGACCGCCCCGTCCAGCGTCCGGCTCGTGCCGCCGAGGTTGCCCGGATTGGACGCGCCCGGCGCCCAAACAATGGTCTCGCCGCCCCTCTTGATCGCGGCCCGCAGGTTCGAGCCGGAGAACGACAGGCCGTTGGGCGTGTAGGTCAGCCGGATCGCGCCCGTGTCAATCGTCGTTGACTTTTCGGTCTGAGTCAGCCGGAAGCCGCCGAAGCGCGCGGCACGGTTGGCAGCGAACAGCGAGGGGGCATCCACGAACGCGCCATCGGGCGCATATTCCAGACGGACACATTGGGGCGTGACCACTGTGAAGCGGGCCTGGCCGACAACGACGGGGTTGGGCGCGGCCTGGGAGGGCTGAGGGCAGACCAGGAGCAAGAGCGCCAGCGCGGGCAGGAGGACGGACAAGCGGCGCATCAATGCGCCGTCTCGAAAGTTGTGGTGGATCACGGGCAGCCTCGGACGGTGTAAAGTATTGCTACCGTCGCTATTCGCCGCCAGGCGGGGGTTTTCCTGCTGTTTATAATCTCGACTTTGCCAATCTCACAAGTGATTTCAACACTTCGGGAAAGTCAGAAGAGACGGCCAGCCCAATGTCACCGCAGCCGGGGCCAATCGCTTCTACAGCATATGTCACCCGAGTGCGGGTTGAAGTCACACGCTCAAGCCGATGAGCGACAATGACGACTAACTCACCCAGGCGCGTCTCGTCCACAAACGACTCATTCTCCCGCACCTCGATCAACCGTGTCAATAACGGCTCCTGACCGGGCGGTGTCATAGTAAACTCGGTTCCGACCGCAAACGCCCCTCTTATTTCGATTTGTTCGATCCCGGCGTTCCATTGCTTCCATCCCGGCACATCGCTGAAAATGCGCCAAATCACTTCCGGCGACGCCGAAGTCTCAGCACTGTATTCCGAACACCACCTATCCTCTTGGTTATGCTTCATCTTTAGCCCTTTTTACGGGCGGCGGGGCGCGTCAAACGGCGGCGGACTGCCAGCACGGCCACGTCGTCATGGAACTGACCCCGGCAGAAGTCGGAGACGCGGCGCAGGAGGGCGGTGACGAGCCGGCGGGGCGCGAGGGGCGCGACGCGGGCCAGGAGGGCCTTGAGCCGGTCTAGTCCCAGCCATTCCAGCCGGGACTGAGGCGGGCGGGCATCGGAAACGCCGTCCGTGTAGAGGAGCAGAGTGCCGCCGGGGGGCAGGGTCGCCTCGTGCTGCTCGAAACGGGCCAAGCCGGGCGGGAACGCGCCGACCGGTGGGCCGGTCCCGATCAATTCCTGCACGGCCTCCGGGTCGCGCACCCCGGCAGGGGCGATCAAGGCCGGCTCGTGACCGCCGCTGGCGTAGATCAGCCGGCCTGTCTCGGCTTCGAGCGTGCCGACGAAGACCGTGCCGAAGCCCTCGAAGTGGGGGTCCGGTTCGATCATGGCGTTGACGGCGGACAGAGTCTCGGCGGGGGTCAGGCCCACCGTGATGCAGTTGGAAAGGAGTTCGCGCATGTGCTCGGCCTGGAGCGCCTGCTCCGGCCCGTGCCCCGCCACATCGCCGATGACGACAGCGACATCGCCCGTCCCGTCCCCAAGCGCAAAGGCGCTGTAAAAATCGCCCCCCGAGGGCGGCGTCGCAGGCAGGTCGGCGTGGGCGGCGATGTACTCCGGCGAGAGCGTTTCCTGGTCCTGCCTGAGCGTAGGCGCGAGTGTATTTTCTTGTGGCAATTGCTTGGTTATCCTAGTTACAGTATATCACAGGTTGGGGATTTTTGCCAGGCCGCCACGCCGTTTCCGTATCCAAATCCCCGCAAGCAGGGTTCCCAATGCACCACCTAAATACGCTCCGTTGTGCCACCACCCCACAGCAAACGCCGCGCGTACCGCGTGGATGCCTGTCAGAAACGGCCACCCCTCCACAGTCGGCTTGATGGCCGGTTCCATGATGAATGACACCATGCCGCAGAAGAAAGACAGGCAGAGGGTGAAGAGCATGATGGCTACGACAGCTCGGAGATAGTCGCGCGTCGGCAGGGGGCGACGGCGACCGGCGACGCCGATGACACTGAGAGCGATCCCCAGGAAGCCGCCGAACCACCATGTCGCCAGGCTGCCGACCAAGACCGCCTGAACGCGGGTCGGCGCCTGAGATAAGCCCGCCGCATCCAGAGCCGGCCCGAACTGGGCGCGCTTGAAAACGGAGAAATACTCAGGCGATAGCGTCACGGTGATCTGGTCGTTGGCGATTCCGTAGAGGACGGCTAGAAACGTTCCCAGTCCAATCCAGATGGGCGCCGTTCCCAGGCGCATCCCGGCGGCCCTCACAGGCGGGCTGCACTTCCCAACAAGGCCGCCTGGCCCGCCAGGACTTGTGCATAAAAGTCTTCCAACTGGGCGGTGATCGCCGCCCAGCCGTATTCACGCTCGACCAGGGCGCGGCCCTGACGGGCAAGGGAGGCGGCCAGGGGGGCGTCGGACAGGACGCGCAGAACGGCGTCGGCCAGCGCCTGGGGGTCGTCGGCGATCAGCAAGTGCTCGCCGTCCTTGACGTGAATGCCTTCGCAGCCTATGGAGGTCGAGACCAGAGGCTTGCCCATCGCCAGCCCTTCCAGGACCTTGAGGCGCGTCCCGCTGCCCATGCGGAGCGGGACAACGGCGGCGGCAGCGCGCGCGAAGTAGTCGCGCATGTCCGGCACGGCTCCGGTCACGACAACGCGCGGGCCGGCCAGACGCATCACCTCCTCGCCCGCACCCGCCCCGACGATTGTCAGCGAGACGCCGGGGCGGACCTGGTGGATGCGCGGCAAGACCTCCTCCACGAAATAGATAACCCCGTCAATGTTGGGCCGGTAGCTCATCAGGCCGGTGAAAACCAGGGTGTCCGGCTCGACCACACTGTCCGAGGGCCGGTAGAACTCGATGTCCACGCCGTTCGGGACCACGACGGCGGGCTTGTCCGGCAGCAGACCGCGCAGGAGTTCGCGCTCACGCCCGGATGTCAGCAGGCAGGCATCCGCCCGCCGCCAGCACGCCTGCTCTTCGCGGCGGAACTTGACGTATTCGGCCCAGTTGTAGAGCCGCCGCCCCGGCGCGCGCTCCCCCTGGTACAGCCGGTACAACAGCTCGTATTCCAGGTTGTGCTCGTCCAGAACCAGCGGAACCCGGCCACCGAAGTCGAAGCCCGCCATCTGGCTGGACTCGACCTGGATCAGATCGAACGCCTGACCGGCCAGGAGCCGCGTGACGGCGTCCTGCATGGCCGGGGACCGGAGGGCGGCCGTTTGGTAGGAGCACGGCGACAGCAGCGAAAGCGCCTGTGCGCCCCGCTTGCCGCCCAGGGGTCGGGGCGGCGGGACGACGTGGACCTCGGCCCCGACCGCGCGCAGGGCGGCGACGTTCTCCGCCTCGGCCTCGCGCGCCTCGTCCTCGCGCCCGTAGGTCAGCAGCGTCACCTGATGGCGTCGCGACAACTCGCGGACGAGCTGATACACGCGGATGCCGAACCCCCAGATCGGCGGAAACGGCAGCGAGGGAGTCAGCAGGAGGATACGCAGGGCGCGGGCGGGCGGGGCCGACAGCTTGGTGTCAGATTTGTGAAGTGTCGTTTCTATGGCTTCGGCTCCAATTGGCGGATGAACTTGGCGGGAATGCCGCCGACCAGCGTGCGGGGCGGCACGTCTTTGGTGACGACTGCACCCGTCGCCACGACCGCGCCCCGACCGATGGTGACGCCCTTGAGGACGGTGACACGGGCGGCGAGCCAGACGTCGTCCTCGATGACCACAGGCTTCGGTTCCGGGGCGACGGTGTGGTCGTGGACCGAGTGGAAGTCCGTGTCCATGATCAAGGTCATGTTGCCGATGGCGCAGCGCGCGCCGATGCGAACCAGAAGGGCGGCGCACAGCGACGTGCCGCTATTGATAGAAGTGCGGTCGCCGATCTCCAGCGTCCCTCCCGGCAGCGACCCCAGCTCCACCGGCAAGTGCGTCGCGCGGATGCGGACGCGCTCGCCCAGCCGGATCTGCCCGCCATTGTTGACGATCAGACGCCCCCAGACGCGCCCCCAGCGGCCCACGGAGGTGCAGCCGCGCGTCTTCCAGCGGCTCGACAGCAGCAACGGAACCATCCCCAAAATCTGGACGACAGACATCTTGCTCATGGCGCATCCAATCGGCGAATGAACCTGGCGGGGACGCCGCCGACCAGCGTGTGGGGCGGCACGTCTTTAGTGACGACCGCCCCCGCCGCCACGACCGCGCCCCGACCGATGGTGACGCCCTTGAGGACGGTGACGCGGGCGGCGAGCCAGACGTCGTCCTCGATGACCACAGGCTTCGGTTCCGGGGCGACGGTGTGGTCGTGGACCGAGTGGAAGTCCGTGTCCATGATCAAGGTCATGTTGCCGATGGCGCAGCGCGTGCCGATGCGGACCAGCTTGGCGGCACAAATGGAGGACCCGCTGTTGATGTAGGTGCGGTCGCCGATCTCCAGCGTCCCTCCCGGCAGCGACCCCAGCTCCACCGGCAAGTGCGTCGCCATAATGCGGATGCGCTCGCCCAAATGGATCTGCCCACCGTTGTTGACGATCAGGCGGCCCTCGATGCGCCCCAATCGGCCCACGGAGGTGCAGCCGCGCGTCTTCCAGCGGCTCGACAGCAGCAGCGGGGCCAGCTTCAGAATGGAGACTAGAGACATCATGCCGGGGGCATATCCAGTTGGCGGATGAATTTGGCGGGGACGCCGCCGACCAGCGTGTGGGGTGGCACGTCCCTGGTCACGACGGCCCCCGCCGCTACGACCGCTCCCGTACCCACCGTCACGCCCGGCAGCAGCGTCACATTGGCCGCGATCCAGGCGCCGTTTTCGACGGTGATGGGCGCGATCCGAATTTCTCCCGCCCGGAAGTCCGCCGTGCCCACGGCATGATCCGTCGTCACGAGGACGCTGTGATGGCCGACCGAAACGCCGTCGCCGATTGTGACGGGCGCGGCGGCGTCCACGAACAGCGGGCTGTTGAGGAAGCAGCGCGCGCCGACGCGCAGGTTCCGGCGCGGGTCGCCGGTCATCCCGAACTGGAGCGGGCCGGCGATGAGCGTCCCCGGCCCGACCGCGATCCCCGCCGCCCGATACAGCCGCGTTCGCAGACGACCGCCCGCGCCGAGCGGCCAGGCCGACGTCAACCGTTCCACCAGCCAGAGGCCCAGTGGAAGCGCCCCACGCTCGTCCCGGACCACCTGCGCCATCTTACTTGCAGTCGCGCTCATGTGCCGGTGCGCCCCTTCCACATCCGGCGCACCATCTGCGTATCTTGCGGATGCAGGCAGCGCAGCAGCAGACACAAGGGGACGTACAGGAGCAGGCCGGGGACAAGAAAGAGCAGGCCATTCCGGTCATGGACGAAATAAAACAGGCCGACGAGCGGCAGAGCGGCGGCGGCAGCCCGGCCCAGGGTCGCAAGGCTCTTCCAGTCGAAGAAGCCCGGCGGCAGGGCGCGCACATAGGCCGTGACCATGTACGCTTCGATCAGTGCGTCCCCTAGAACCGCGCCGATGGCCCCGTTGTGCAGCGCGTGGTGGGTCACGAAGATCAGCGTTCCGGTGACCGGGACGCAGATCAAGGCGGAAACGGCCGTGATGCGGCTCAGGGCCGCCTGCCTGTCACAGGCGATCAGGGCGGTCCCGATCGCCTGGGACAAGAACCACAGGATGATCGTCGCCCCCAGGATCATCAGGACGGGCGCAGCGGGCGCGAAGCCAGGCGCGTTATTGGTGACTAGGGCGATGATCTGGCCGGGGGCCATGACCAGCACGGCCGCGAAGGGCACGGCGCAGATCAGGACGAAGTTGAACATGCGCCGGACCGCGCCCTCGAAGGCCGGGCGGTCTTCCTGAAAGACGCGCGACAGGGCGGGCAGCATCGCGCCGGTCAGGGCGACCGGGATGAAGAGCGTCGTCCCGCCGAGCCGTTTCGCTAGGCCGTACCAGCCGATGGCATCCAAGCTGCTCAGTTTGGACATCAGCACGGCATCGCAGTTGCCATAGACGGCGACGAAGACCGCTGTGGTCAGAAACGGCATCCCCTGCCGGGCCAGGGCGCGGATTGTCCCCCATGACGGCCAGACCGCACCTCTCCAATAAGACCCGAAGGCGGAAGCATTAATGAGCAGGGCGACGAGCGCGCTGACACCGCCCGCACCGCCAACGGCCCACAGCGGTGCGTGGCGACTGATCAGGAAGAAGACAAGCGCGCACATGACGGCCTTGTCGGCCAGCGCGGCGGCATTTTGGCGCGGGATCTCCTGCAAGCCGCGCAGGGCGGACCCCAGGGCCTCGTTCAGCATCCCGGCCAGCATCGCCGCGACTGCGACGGTCACGAGCAGGCGCAGGGAAGGTGAGTAGCCCAGCGCCCCGGCGACCAGCCAGCCGGCCCCGACAGCCAGCAGGCCCAGCGGCAGGCGCATCGCCAGCGCGGCCAGCGTCAGCTCCGCTGTCCGCCCCGTGTCCCGCGCGATGTCCCGCGTCAGGACGGTCGAGGTGCCCAGCGCCATGGCGATGGAGAAGACGCCCGCGATCGAACCGGCCAGCGTCAGCGCGCCCAAGCCGCCCGCGCCGAGGTAGCGCGTCAGGTACACAGTCAGGCCGAAGCTCATGCTCCAGGAGAGGAGCTGCGAGGCCAGGGTCGCCAGGACGTTGCGGGCGACCAGCCGGGAGCGGCTCAGGGGCGGCCCTGCCTGGCTGCTCTCCGGCGCGGGGCCATCCGGCGCAGGCAGGGTTGGCGGACGGCGTGTGTGCGACAGGCGTTTCCGCAGGCGGGCGGCGGGCTTCTCGACGCCGTAAAGGATCAGGGTGGACAGGGCCAGGCATAGGGCGAGCGAGGCCAGCCCTACCAGTGCCTTCGGCCAGTGTGTCCAGCGCTCGACGCCATACAAGACCGTCGTGTGGAGCAGGTACAGCGAGTACGACAGCAAACCCACGAACTGCGCCGGGCGGGCGTTCAGCCAGCGGAAGATGCCCCAGGCGGGGAAGCGGACGGCGGCAAGGAAGACCGGAATCAGCGCCAGCCCCTGGACCGTGTAGCGGAAGGTCTGGTCGAACGCGGGCCACCACCGGGAAAGGACGAAGCTGACGAGGATGACGAGGGCGGCCAGCGGCAGCCAGACGGTCTTCAGGCGGCCCTCCCAGGCGCGGGCGGCGTCGAGCGCGGGGTTGCCCCACACGGCCAGGAGGCAGCCGAACAGAATCGAGTCCACGCGCGTGTCGGTCGCCACATAGACGCGGTCCTTCGGAGCATCCAGCCCGAACACGAGCAGGCAGCGCCAGGCCAGCACGGCGGCGCACAGGCCGAGCAAGACTCCCGCTTGCCCTCGCGCCGTCAGCCCGCGCCGGCGCATCAAGAGGTAGACCAGCGGAAAAACGAGATAGAAATGCTCCTCGACGGCCAGCGACCAGAGAATCCAAGTTCCCGGCGCCGTCCCGGTCCACCAGCCGTGCGCGACGATGTAATAGTTTGTCAGGTGGAACACCTGGAACGGGATCGCCCCCGTCCAATGCGGGTTATCCAGCGCGCCGGTCGCGGACAGAAGGTAGGCCGCGCCCAGCACGAGGTAGAACGGCGGGAAGATCCGCAGAACGCGGCGCAGGTAGAAATCGCGGAAGTTGATCCCGCCCGTCTGGTCGAACTCCATCCGCAGCAGAGTCGTGATGAGGTAGCCGCTTAGGAAGAAGAAAACGGCCAGGCCAAAGTAGCCGGGGAAGACTTTGGTAGCGGCGTGGCCCAGGAACACAAGCAGGAACGAGACGGCGCGCAGGCCATCCAAAGAGGGAATCTGGAACGGCTTACGGCCGGCTTCGGGGGAGGAGGGCTGCGTCATCGGGCTGCCCCCTGGGGATTCTTATTCTGGGGACTCCTGACCTGGGACTCTTTGAGCGTCGGCAGGACGGCCAGTGTGCCGGCCCAGATTCCGGCGAAGAGGACGTCGCGGAAATTGGACAACTGCAAGTCCAGCAAGCCGAAGATGATCAGCATCGCGGTCACGAGCAGGGCAAAGATGCCGATGGCTTTGGTCAGCTCGTCGGCCTGGGGCGCGCGAATGGTCTGGCCCGCGAAGATGAGGATGGCCGAGATCATCATCCAGAATGCCACGAACCCAAAGGTGCCGACACGCTCCCAAATCCAAAGGATCTGGTTGTGCGGAATAAACGGCTCCAGCTCATAGATGGCCGTTATCTCGGGCAGCGGAATGATCTGAAGATAAGGCCGGCCATAACCGTAGCCCTGGACCGGCGTGGACCGGATCGTCGCCATCAGGTCAACGTTTTCCGAATCGCGCGAGGCGTTCGAGGAGGCGTCGCGGGCGTCCGGCTCGAAGTTGGACTTGATCGCGCGGGCGGGCTGGCCGAGGAGGCTGTCGCTGTTCTTGAAGAGCGGGTAGTAGACCGCGAACCCGATGGTCAGCGCCAGCCCCAAGGCGGCGACCAGGCGGCGGCGCTCGGGCAGCGCCTGGTAGGCGGCCAGCAGCACCAGGGGCACGACGAAGACCATCGCCGCTGTCGCCGCCCGGCGGTTCAGGACGAGGTTGCCCAGCAGGACGAACGGGACCAGGCTCCACATCAGCCAGCGCAGGCGCGGCAGGGCGCGGCACAGCGTCAGCGCGAGCAGGAGCAGCAGGAAAGCGTCCAGGAAAAACGCCTCCTCGTGCGCCCCCACCCCCTGGTCCGGGATAGGCAGCCCGTGCAGCGTCCCGTAGCGCCGCAGCGTCAGCAGGACTGCCTTCAGGCCGACGCACGCCGCTGTGATCCAGAGCAAAGTCAGCAGGTGGCGGCGCTCGCGTACCATGTTGACCGCCATGAGGTAGGCCAGGCCGAAGTAGAGCTGGGGCCGGACCTCCTGGAGCGAGATCTTGAAGTCGCCGCCGGTCAGCACGCCGTTGACCCAGCCCATCAGGACAAATGCCAGATAAATGCCGATTGGCAGGAGCAGCGGGCCGACGCGCAGGCTGGTGTTCTGCGTGTAGACCGCGCGCAGGCAGGAGCAGACGCCGGCGACGAGGATGAAGACTTCGAACAGGTTGAGGGGGACGCCCTTGAAGTTGGAATGCGCGTAAACCTGGAAAATGGTGTTGACGTTCCAGAAGAAAGGGACGCGGTCGGTCAGGGCGTCCGCGAACTGCCGCCCATCCGGCCCTGTCACCTGCCCCAGCTCGAACAGGCACGCGGCGATAAGTGTCCAATACAGCGACAGGCGTGGGAAGCGCCAGAGCAGGATGGGGGTCAGGACGGCAATCAGAAGGACGATCGGCAGAAATATGTTGTCCAGGCCGAAGGCAACGAACGAGGCGGCGACCGTTCCTGCCAGCAGGCCGCCGCCGAGCAGGAACCAGCGGGCGCGGGCGCGGGCCTGAGCGGCGTACTCCTCGGCGGTGGGCATGGCGCTGAGAGCTGGCAGTTCCTCCGCCTCGCCCGGCGCGGCATCCAGGGCGGCAAGTTTTTGCAGCAAAGCGTTCATGTTGATGGCAAGAATTCCCGGCACTTCCAGTGCCGGGGATTTATTTCTTCACCGGCAGGCGCAGCAGGGTCATGGACTGCGGCGGCAGGGTCAGCGCGGATCTCAGCGGGACCGGCGGGTAGGTGGCGATCCCTTTGGGATTATCGGCACCGCAGCGCCACATCTTCACGGTCCCGACGGGCGAAATGCCGCGAATGGTCAGCGGGGCGGTGATTGTGGCTTTGGACATCTTGTTGACAGCCACCAGGGTCAGCTCGCCCGTGCGGCTGTCCGTGGCCGCATAGACAGATAGCCGGCCCTGGTCGGCGCTGGTCGCCGTGCAGGAGATGTCGCCGAAGCCGTTCCCATGCCCGTCCGGGTTACGGTATAACTTGAAAGCAAGATAACCCGGCGAGTCCTTGTTCGGGTAGGCCCAGTAGTTCGCCAGGTAGACATTCTCGCGCCCGTAGATGCCCAGCACGTCGGCGATCGCCAGGCCGCCGTTGATGTGAAAGTCCGCGCCGAAGTTCCACTCGGTGATGCCCAGCCGCGTGCCGGGGTAACTCTGGGAAATCCACGCGTCCAGCCGGGGAATCAGATGTAGCGGCACCCCCACCCAGGACTCGTCGCCATACGCCGGGTCCCACAGGCTGCGCGTAGCCCGCAGGCGCAGCGCCTGGGCCGCTTTGTCGGTCTGCTGCCCTACATACACCCCACTGGCCTGGGGGTAGAAATGGACGTCCAGCACGTCCAGAGTCCGCCGGCCCGTTTTCGTGTCATGGGCGCGGACTTGCTTGAGGAACCAGGGCAGGAACGGTTCGCCGCCGTGATGGGCCGTGTCCGCGCTCGTCTTGAAGTTGTCATCGCCACGGTCCAGGGCGGAGTGATTGTACCCGACCCATCCCCAGGAGACGGGGCCGGTGACCAGGGCTGTCGGGTCCACGGCCTTGACGGCGGCGGCGTAGTCCAGAAAGTTGTGCAGCACGTCGTCGTAGCCCATGCGGGCCGGGTGGACATCGGTGTGCGTGTAGTCCCACAGATCAGGCTCGTTGTCCATCGCATAGAACCGCACCCCGCCGGAGTCGGCGTTGCCGAAGGTCTTGGTCAGGTGGTGAATCCACTCGTCCTGATAGACCACGCCGCCTGCCAGAGTCGGGTGGTCCACGAACGGTGCCCCCTTGCGCGCAACCGACCGGATGCTGGTACGGCTGCGGTTCCCCGCCGGGTCGTAGCCCGCGACCGGGCCGTCCACTCCCGACAGACCCGGCCCGCCGCTGTTGGGAACATTGGCCGAGGCGTTGACGTTATCCGTGTCGCGCGCCACCCAGCCGATGGTCGGCACGGTCAGCAGAGTCGCCGCCCCGTGCGCCCGGTCGGCCTGCACGAAGGCATCGGCAGCGGACGACGGGACGGGCGGGAAGGGAGCATTGGTCGCCACCCGGTTGCGGAACCCCCAGTCCCGCGCGGCGTTCTCGGCATTGCCCAGCACCCAGTCGTAACGGGTCTTGTCGTTGCCGCCCCAGCGGTTGAGGGGCAGATGCAGGTCGGCCACATAATCCTCCGGCGCCATTCCCATACCGTAGATGAAGGGGGAGATCGGATGCCGCCCCGCCTGGGCATTGACCGTGATGGCGACAGTAGCCGACGTCGGCGCGGGCGGCAGGGACAGGTCGGGCAGGAGCGAGACATCGTCCACGATCAGGGCTGTTTGCGCGCTGATCTCGGGTTGGAAGACGACACCGCTGACGGTCTGGCCGCTCCGGGGAACACCCAGAGCGCCCAGCGGGATGCGGGCGAGATGCCAGCCGCTCCGCCCCGCCGGGTCGGGGTGCAGAAAGGGCGTCAGGGTCGTGTAGGGGAGGAACTTGGCCCCATCGTCCACCAGGCAGACGCGCGTGGTCGTGTCGCCGTAAACGAACGCTTGCAAAGTCCCGTAGCCGCCGGTGCCGAAAGCGTCGTGGTGGAGGTAGATGCCCCGATTGCTGGTGGGCAGGAGGAAAATGGCCGTCTTACCCGCATGGACGGGGCCGGGGTGGCCCAGATCGTGTGTCCCCCACGACCAGTCCTGCCAGCCGTCACCGAGCTTGTCGTCGTAGAGGAGCATCGCGTCGTCTGCTCGCTCCGCCGGCAGAGAGGCGGCCCGCGCCTGACTGCCCTTAACGGCTTTGTAAAGGCTCTTGGCGAACTGGTGCCAGTGCCCATGCCCATCTTTCGCCCGGTGGGCGATGTCCGCCCCCGCCAGCAGGGCAGCGGCCAGCACGGCGAGAATAAGCAGGGGCTTGACGCGCGGTTTCATGGGGAACACCTTTCGCGCCGGACGACGCAGAACACGATATGAGCATGATACCTTACTCTCTTGCAAAAGTTATGCCAAAAGTCGTGTTAGCCGTGTTGCAGACGCTTCGCCAGCCCCAGCGCGAAAGAAAGCGGCTTGAACTCTGCTGGGAGGTCAAGCCCCTTCCTCGCATTTCCCCACCGCCCACTAGGCACTCTGGGGCTTCGCTGCGTAAACCACACTATGCCATTTATCGCATGGTTTATAGGGCGAAAGCAGTGAGGCGGCAACGCCCTATCCCTACTCCCGGTACTCCCGCCGGTCGAGGGAACGCGGTTTTCCCGCTTCGCCCCCGCCGTCACGCTGCGCCGCAATCAGCTCCTCGTACACCGCCGCTATGCGCCCGCCAACGTTTTCGGACGTCCGCGACTGGGCGCCACGTTTGGCTTCTTCCGACAGTCGCTGGCGGCGGGCCGAGTCCGCAAGCAGGACGAGTGTCCGCTCGGCCATCGCTTTCGCATCGTCCGCAACCAAAAAACCGTCCACGCCGTCCCGGACCGACTCGGGGGCGCCACCGGCGTTGACCACGATGCACGGCAGGCCCGCTGCCAGGGCCTCGCCCACCGCCAGGCCCTGCGTCTCGGTCCTGGAGGGGAACAGGAACAGGTCGGACGCCTGGTACAGCGGGTCCAGCTTAGTCCGGCCCAAAAACCCGACGAAGCGCGTCCGGCGGTGGATGCCCAGAGCGCGGGCGCGGGCCTCCAAGACGCCCCGGCTCTTGCCGCTGCCGGCGAGGATCAAATAGGTGTCGTTGGTTTTCGCCGCGATGAGGGCGAACGCGCGCAGCAGCAGGTCCAGGTTCTTTTCCGGGGCCAGCCGGCCGACGTAGAGCAGAAGGCGGGCGTCAGGCGGCAGGCCGAACTCGTGCTTGGTTTCGGGCGGGCGCTGAAGCACATAGGGCGGGGCGGGGATGGCGGTCGGGACGACCGAAACGGGTGTCCGAACGCCATAGCCTTCCAGCACATGCTGGGTCAGGTGGGACGGGGCCAGCACACGGTCGCAGGAGTTGTAAAAATCGTGCATCCAGCGGACCAGCAGCCAGCGCGTGGCCCCGACCGTCGGCAAGGGCAGGTAATGAGCGTACTCGGTGTAAAGCGTGTGGTTGGTGGCGACGTGCGGCAGGCCGAAGGACCGGGCGACGCGGCGGGCGAGCAGGCCCAGAAAGAACGGAGAATGGGAGTGGACGATGTCCAGCTTCAGCGTCGGGATGATCCGGGCGATGCGCGGCGAGAAGGTGATGGGGAGCACATAGTCCGGCTCGACGATGGCGTTGACGGAGGGATACCGGAAGACGCCTTTGCGCTCGTCCCGGTAGTGAGGGTAGCGGGACGTGAAGACGAAGACGTCATGCCCGGCCTGCTCCAGATGGGCGCTGAGGGTCTGGATGGACGTGCTGACCCCGTTGATGAGGGGTGGGTAGCTTTCGGTGAAGATCCCGACGCGCATGGTGCGGCCTCATTCTTCCTGGGCTTGCTCTTCCTGGGCTTGCTCTTCCTGAAAGGGATCGCTTTGGGAGAGATCGCCAGTCTCTTTACGCTGCTGCTTGTCTTCTTTGAACGCCAGGACGCTGGAGAGCTTGAAGCGGCGCTGGTTCCCCGGCGAGCGCTCATGGGGCAGGATGCCCCGGTTGGTGTAGCGGCGGACAGTGGTCGGGCAGACTTCCAGGATGCAGGCGGTCTCTTCCAGCGTCAAGGTCGGGTCCACCAACCGCCTCAGCAGTTCCTCGCGCGTCTCCTCCTTGCGCGATCCGCGCGCCTTGTGCAGCGGGACGTCGACGACGGGACCGGAGTGCATTTCCCGCGCCGGACCGACACCGGGGGGCGGGTTGACGCCGTTCAGGGGCGCTACCGGAGCGGGCTGCTTTTTGACGACGGCCTTTCCCAGCATGTCCACATACTTGTTCCAGTCCTGAACATTACGCAAGAACGAGATCCTCCTCGGTAAGAACCCACCCCGGCTCGTTTCTCTGCACTGGCGCCCCGAAAGGTCCCGCAACGGGAAGGGGAAGGGGGCGCTGCATTCCACCCTCCTCGTCCTCCCGAAGCGGGAAAACCCCCAGCGCAGCGGGGAGAGGGGTTCAGATGATCAGCATGGCGTCGCCGAACGACAAAAAGCGGTAGCCTGTGTCCAGCGCTTCCTGGTAAGCGCGGCGGATCGGAGCCGTGCCCGCCAGCGCGCTGACCAGCAAAAGCAGCGTGCTGCGCGGCATGTGGAAGTTGGTCACAAGAGCGTCCACGACCTCGAACCTGTAGCCCGGCGTCACATACAGAGACGTCTCGCCGTCCAGCGGCCCGATGCGGCGCGGGGCGAGGGCAGCGCTTTCCAGTGTCCGGGCGGACGTCGTGCCGACCGCAACCACCCGGCCCCGCGCGCCGTTGACGGTCTCGGCGGCTTGGGCGCTGACCGTGACGCGCTCGGCGTGCATCCGGTGGGCCAGCACGTCCTCGGTCTCGATGGGCCGGAACGTCCCCAGGCCGACGTGGAGAGTGACGCGGGCGATCTCGACACCGCGCGCCTCGATCCGGGCAAGCAGTTCGGGCGTGAAGTGCAGACCCGCCGTGGGCGCGGCGGCCGACCCGCCCACGGCGGCATAGACCGTCTGATACCGCTCGCGCCGTCCGGGCGGTAGCAGCGTCCCGATGTACGGCGGCAGCGGCGCCAGCGCCTGGGCCGCAACCATGCCTTCCACGAAGAAGCCGGGCGGCGCATGGAACCGGAGAAGACGCCCGCCTCGCTCGTCGGTCCGCTCGACCACTTCGGCTGTCAAACCATCGCCGAACTCCACCTGAGTGCCCGGCAGCATCTTTTTACCCGGTCGCACCAGAGCGCGCCAAAGGCCATCGGCAACGCGGTGGGTCAGGAACGCCTCCAAGCGCTCGGCGGGGTGGCCGGGCCGCGCGCCGAACAAGCGTTGAGCCGTCACGCGGGTGTCATTAAGTACCAGCACGTCGCCGGGGTCGAGATAATTGGGCAGATCAGAAAAACGCCGGTGCGTGATCGTGCCGCCGCTCCGATCCAGAACCAGCAGGCGCGAGCCGTCACGCGGCTCCAGCGGCGTCTGCGCGATACGGTCGGCAGGAAGATGATAATCAAACTCGGATAGTCGCAGGGCTGACGAGGGTTGTTCTTCCATAGGGCGCAGGCACGGCAGGCCGCACCGCTATTGTAGCGGAAGGGAGGCCGCCTGTCAAGGGGGCGCGAAAAGGAGGCGTCAAGCGATGCGCTTGGAAAGGCGCGCGATCATGCCCACCCCATTGTGATGCAAATCTACCTGGTCCATCAGGGCGCGCATGAGGCGGATGCCGCGTCCGCCGAGCGCATCAGGGTTGTCTTCCTCGTGAAGCGCGGCGGGATCGAAACCGTGCCCCTGGTCCCGGACCTCGACGAAAAACGCGTCGTCACCGCGCCCGCTGACAATCACGATGGGGCTGGTCGCGGCCGGCGAGCCGTACAGGATGGCGTTGGTGACGGCCTCGCCGACGGCGATTTCGACGTCGGCGAGGTCCAGACCACTCAAGCCGGCCCGCGCCGCCAGTCTCCGAACACGCTCCCGCGCTTCGCCAGCATTCTGTGGATGGGCTGTGATTTCAAATTGCTCCAGAAAATCGTCCAAGGAAAGCCTCACTGCTAAAGTCCCGCTGCACACCCACGATAAGCCGATGGCCCGCTTGGTCTCAGAGTTACCCGAAAAATTGACGCCACCAAACGCTGCCCGAATGTTTCATAAGAAAGCAGGACGGATCTAGGCACTTTTTTGGTTTTCAAGCAGTTACAATAATAACTGTGTTGACAGCGGTGTCGCCGCCCAAGTATAATGGGACATTGGCAACCAGTTTACTAGGAAATAGCAAACAGCAGGATTTACACAACATGAGCGACGTCAAGATAACCAAAGAAGAGCGGCTGAAAAAGGAGAAGGCGGGCCTGGACGTGCTGGCCGACATCTATAGGTACGCCGAGACCGGCTTCGGCAGCATTGATCCCGGCGACTTCATGCGCTTCAAATGGTACGGCGTGTACCAGCAGCGGCCCAACGAGGGCCACTTCATGATGCGGATCAAGGTTCCCGGCGGGCGGCTGACCGCAGCGCAGCTTCGGACCCTAGCCGACCTGACCAAAACCTACGCGCGCGGCATCGCGGACATCACCACACGCCAGACCCTCCAGCTCCACTGGCTGACCATCGAGAACATGCCGGGCATCTTCGCCCAGCTTGACGCCGTGGGCCTGACCACGGCAGGGGCGTGCGGCGACATCACGCGCAACCTGACATCGTCTCCGGCGGCGGGCTTCGACCCGCAGGAGCTGACTGACCCACGCCCGGTCGTGGACGCCCTGCAAAAGTTCTTCCACCTCAACAAAGACTTCGGCGACCTGCCGCGCAAGTACAAGATCGCGGTGGAAGGCTCGACCGTCCAGAGCACCGTCCCGCAGATCAACGACGCTTCGCTGATCGCGCACCGGCGCCCGTCGGACGGCGTAGTCGGCTATCACTTCTTTGTCGGCGGCGGCCTGTCCCTCCAGCCCTTCTTCGGGCAGCAGCTCGACATCTTTGTCCCCGCCGACCAGATCGAGAAGATCGTGGACGTCCAGCGGGCCATCTCGGAGTGCTACCGCGACGCCGACCAGCTCAGGCTGAAGCGCACCCGCGCCCGCCTGAAGTATCTGATGGCCGAGTGGGGACCGGAAAAGTTCACCGCCGAGGTCCGCAAAAAGCTGGACTGGTCGCCCGACCCGACCGCGCCCGGCTTTGCATTCTCCGATGACACCTACCGCGACCACCTCGGCGTCAACGCCCAGCAGCAGCCCGGCCTCCATTGGATCGGCCTGTGCGTCCTATCCGGGCGTATCACCGATGCCCAGATGTCGGCGGCCGCCGATGTCGCCGATACGTTCGGCGGCGGGGAAGTGCGGCTGACCAATCTCCAGAACATGCTGATCCCGCACATCACTACCGAGAACCTGCCGGGCGCGCAAGCCGCCCTGGCGGCGGCGGGGTTCGCCTGGGACGTCCCCAGCATCCGGCGCGGGGCGATCACCTGCACCGGCATCGAGTTCTGCAACCTGGCGATCACCGAAACCAAGCTGCGGATCAAGGAAGTCGTCGGCCATCTCGAAGAGGTCGCCCCGAACCCCTACGAGCGCGGGCTGAAGATCAACATGAACGGCTGCCCGAATTCCTGCGCCCAGCACCACGTCGGCGACATCGGCCTCCAGGGCTGCCTTGCCCGGCGTGACGACGGCTCACAGGTGGAAGCCTATGACGTCCACCTCGGCGGCGACTTGGGCGCGCACCCCTCGTTCACCCGCGCTATCCACCGCAAAGTTCCCGCCGAGAAGGTCAAGTACGCGCTGGGCAACGTCATCGCCCGCTTCCAGGAGACCCGCGAGAACGGCGAACGGTTCGCCCAGTGGGCACACCGGCACACCAACGAGGAATTGGATACCTTCCTAGGCGTCGAGACCATCATCGGCGCTCCCGACCTCCCCGCTTCCGCCCAGGGCGCCGGCGCGACGACATGGCGCTGAGATAAGGTAATGAAAGCCCTTCCGCAGTTGCGGAAGGGCTTTTTATTTCATGCCTCCCCCGGTGTCCCTGTTGACAATCTGCTCCGGCTTTGATACACTGGCCCTAGACAACGGCGTCATCGCCTTTCAGGAGACAGCCATGAATTTCTTTTTCCGCAAATCCCTCGGGTGGGCCACTGGGGCGGTCCTGCTGACGCTGGCCGGGGCGGCTGGAGCGCAGGAGACCCGCAAGCCGTTCCAAATCAAGGACGGGGATCGCGTCGTCTTTTATGGGGACAGCATCACCGAGCAGCGCCTTTACACGACCCTGGTGGAGAACTATGTCGTCACCCGGTTCCCGCACCTCCACGTCACATATGTCCACTCCGGCTGGGGCGGGGACCGCGTGAGCGGCGGCGGCGGGGGGCCGATTGACGTGCGGCTCCAGCGCGACGTGATCGCCTACAAGCCGACCGTGATGACGGTCATGCTCGGCATGAACGACGGCGGCTACCGGGTCTTCGACCAGGGGACATTCGACACTTTCACCCAGGGCTATACGCATATCCTCGACACCGTGCAGACGGCGCTGCCTGGCGTCCGGCTGACGCTGATTCAGCCGTCGCCTTACGACGACGTCACGCACGCGCCGAACTTCCCCGGCGGGTACAATGCCACCCTGGTGCGCTACGGCCAGTGGGCGCAGGAGACGGCGGCGAAGGGACACCAGACCGTCGCCGACCTGAATACGCCGGTGACGGCCATGCTGCAAAAGGCGAACGAGACGGACCCTGCGCTGGCGCAGAAGATCATCCCGGACCGCGTTCATCCCAGCCCGGCGGGACACCTGATCATGGCCGAGGCGCTGCTGAAAGCCTGGAACGCGCCCGCCCTGGTGACAAGTGTTGGAATTGATGCCGCCCGCAGGCGCGTGGTCCGTGTGGCGAACACCGAAGTCAGCGAGGTGAAGTCCGGCCCCATAATTTCCTGGACACAAAAGGACAACGCCCTGCCGCTGCCGGTCGAGTGGAACGACCCGATGGTCGCCCTCGTGCTTAAATCCTCGGACTTCACGGACGCGCTCGATCAAGAACCGCTCCAGGTGACCCGCCTGAAGCCTGCCACCCACTACACGCTGAAGATTGACGGTCACGAGGTCGGCGATTTCACCTCGGAGCAGCTTTCGCAGGGCATCAACCTGGCCCTGCTGCCGACGCCGATGGCGCGGCAGGCGCGGCGAGTGCTGGCGCTGACATCGCAGCACAACGACCAGCATTCCCTGCGCTGGCGCACGATCCAGGTGCCGCTGCAAGGGCATAAATCGCCCGCCGTCCAGCAGGCCCTCCCGCCGCTGCTGGCCGCGCTCGACGCCGAGGAGGAGGAGACCGTCGTTCAGCAGCGCGCCGCCGCGCAGCCCGTTCCGCACCACTATGAACTGACCGTCGCCCTGCCCGCCCCGACGGGGCCTAATCTGGCACTCGCCAAGAAGTACGTCACCAGCAGCCCCAACACCTATGGCTACGGCATCGGCGGCCTGACCGACGGGTCCTGGGAAGCCAGCGGGCAGCACACGTTCGCCACGGATGACAAAGACATGTTCCCCAAGACGGCGACCATTGACCTGGAGCAGCCATCTCGGTTGAGTGCTGTTCTCGTGGGAATGCCGCCCTTCGGGTCCACCAAGACGGTCACGGTCTCGGTGAGCGCCGACGGATTGAAGTACACGGACGTGGGGAATTACGTTTTCTCACAGCACGAGGAGGAAAAGCACTCGTTCAGGTTTGCACCGATCGCGGCGCGATTTATCCGCCTGACTTATCCCGACCATTACGCGGAAGAGGCTGGCTTCAACGCGAACTTCGTGTTTACCTCCGAAGTCGAGGCGTATGCGCCCGCCGGGGCGCGGTAGCTTTTCATAGAAAAGGCGGCTCCTCGAAAAGAAGAGCCGCTTTTTCTGTGTACCGCTACTTCGGCGTAAACGAGGTGCCACAGCCGCAACTTTTTTGGACGTTGGGGTTGAGGTACTTCCAGCCGCCTTCCAGCAGGTTGGCGGTGCTGTAGTCCAGGGTCATGCCCATAATGAACTGGGCGCTCTTGGGGTCTACCAAGACGGTCACGCCTTCCACGTCGTAGACAGTGTCGGTAGCACGCGGGGCATCTTCCAGGGCCAGGACGTAGGACAGGCCGGAGCAGCCGCCGCCTTTGACGCCGACGCGCAGTTTGAGGGCGTCGTTGCCCTTCTTGGCCCGCAGGCGCTTGACCTGGGCAACGGCGGCGGGCGTCAGGATGACGGGGTGAGAAGATGTCTCAGTGATAGGTTCCAGAACGGCGGTGTCGCTCATAATGTGTGTTCCTTTAGAAGAAGCCGAGTTCCAGTTTGGCTTCTTCGCTCATGCGATCCATGCTCCAAGCGGGTTCCCAGACCAGCTCGACGCTGACATCGGCGACGCCGGGGACGCCGCGCACCTTCTGCTCGACTTCGCCGGGCAACGAGCCGGCGACGGGGCAGGCGGGCGAGGTGAGGGTCATCTCGATGTCCACGACGCCGTACTCGTCCACATGGACGTCGTAGATCAGGCCGAGGTCGTAGATGTTGACGGGGATTTCAGGGTCATAAACGTCCCGCAGGGCCTCCATGACTTCGGCCTCGATGACGAGCGGGTGGACTTTGGTGTCTGCAACGGGCATGTTGGTTACTCCGTGACGGCGGGTTCGGCTTTGCCTTGCAGGGCATTATGGACGGTGTGCCAGGCCAGCGAGGCGCACTTGACGCGGGCGGGGTAGTCGCGGACGCCCGAAAAGACGGCCAGCTTGCCCATGTCTTCCAGGACTTCCTCGGAGGCTTCCGGCCCGGTGACTAATTCATGGAAGGACTGGAACAGCGTTTCGGCCTCGGCCAGCGTCTTTCCCTTGAGTTCGCCCGTCATCAGCGATGCGGAGGCTTTGGAGATGGCGCAGCCGGAACCATTGAAACGGATGTCCTGGATCGTATCGCCCTCGACATGCAGGTACACAGTCACGTTGTCGCCGCACAGGGGATTGTGGCCCTGCGCGACCTGTGTGGCGTCTTCGAGAACGCCGAAGTTGCGCGGCTTCTTGTTGTGGTCCAGAATGACTTCCTGGTAGAGTTCTCGTAAGTCAGACATCATTCAACACTTTCATCAGCCGAATACCTCAATGACGGTGTGCAGGCCCTTGACCAAGACGTCTATCTCGTCCCGCGTGTTGTAAAGGGCGAGCGATGCGCGGGCCGTGGCGGGGACGCCGAACCGCTGCATGACCGGGTGGGCGCAGTGCTGACCGGTGCGGATGGCGATGCCCTCGCCGTCTAGGATCGTCCCGATGTCGTGTGGGTGGATGTCGCCCAGAGTGAACGAAAAGACGCTGGCCTTGTCGCGCGCTGTCCCAATCATCCGCAGGCCGGGCACTCCGGCCAATGCTCGTTCGCCGTACTGCGTCAGATCGCGCTCATGGGCGGCGAGGTTGTCCATACCCAAGGCGTTCAAGTAATCAACCGCCGCGCCCAGGCCGATGGCGCCGGCGATATGCGGCGTGCCGGCCTCAAACTTGTAAGGGATCTCGTTGAAAGTCGTCTTTTCGAACGAAACCGTCAGGATCATGTCTCCCCCACCCTGCCAGGGCGGCATGGCTTCCAGGAAAGACCGCTTGCCGTACAGAATGCCGATGCCGGTGGGGCCGTAGAGCTTATGTCCTGAGAACACCAGGAAGTCGCAGTTCAGTTCCTGAACGTCTATCGGGATATGGTAGGCCGATTGGGCCGCATCCACCAGAACGGGAACGCCCTGCGCGTGGGCCATTTCGATGACCTGCTTGACCGGGTTGATCGTGCCCAACGCATTGGACATGTGGACGATCCCGACGAACTTTGTTCTGGCATTGAGCAGCTTCGCATACTCGTCCAGCAGCAGCTCACCGTCGTCGTTGATCGGGATGACGCGCAGCTTCGCGCCCTTCTCTTCGCACAGCATCTGCCACGGGACGATGTTGCAATGGTGCTCCATCTCCGAAACGATGATTTCGTCGCCTTCCTTGATGTTTTTTCGCCCCCACGTCTGCGCGACGAGATTCACGCCCTCGGTCGCATTGCGAACGTAGATGATCTCGTGGGCATCGCGGGCGTTCAGGAAATCCTTGACCTTGACCCGCGCACCCTCGTAGCCGCGCGTCGCTTCCTCGCTCAGAAGGTGGGTCGCCCGGTGAATGTTGGCGTTATAGTCGGCGTAGTAATCCGAAATGGCGTCTAAAACCAACCTCGGTTTCTGAGTCGTGTTGGCATTATCCAGGTAAACCAGCGGCTTGCCGCGAACTTCGCGGCCTAAGATCGGGAAGTCCCGGCGCACCTTCCAGACATCATAAGGCGCGGCTTCCAAGGTCCCACTCATGATGGGCCGTTCGGCGAGGGCGCTGCTCATAAAACGATCCCTTCCAAGCCACGGTCGGCCAGCAGGACTTGGTCAAGCTGGGCGCGGATGGCGTCCACCTTGATCCGGCTGACGATGTCGCCGGCAAAGGCATAGGTTAGCAGAGCGCGGGCCTGATCCTTCGGGATGCCCCGCGCGCGCAGGTAGAACAGGGCCTCGTCGGACAACTGCCCGATGGTCGCGCCGTGCGTACACTTCACATCGTCGGCGAAGATCTCCAATTGGGGCTTAGTGTCTATCTGCGCCGTGGGCGACAGCAGCAAAGTCTGGTTGGTCTGCTTGGCGTCGGTCTTCTGCGCGTCTTGGCGGACGAAAATCTTGCCGTTGAAGACGCCGCGCGAATGGCCGTCCAGGATGCCCTTGTAGATCTCATGGCTATTGCAATGCGGCATCGCATGGTCAATGGCCGTGTGGTTGTCAATGACCTGTTTGTCACTGCCGAGATAGACGCCGTTCAGCGTACACTCGATTCCCTCGCCGCCCAGGTAGGCATTCGCATCGTTTCGGACGAGCAGGCCGCCCAGGGCGATAGAATGGCTGGAGAAATTCGCGCTGCGGGCAAGCTGAAGCTGCATCGTGGCGACATGGTACGCCTTGACGCTCTCGCGCTGGACTTTGTAGTGGTCCAGAACGGCGTTCTCGGCGGCCACCACTTCGGTGACAGCATTGGTGAAGTAAACCTGATCAGCGGTCCCTGAATAGCTCTCAACAATTGTGGCCTGGCAGTGTTCGTCGGCGATGATCAGTGTGCGCGGGTGCGAAACCATCGGGCCGGCGCTGGGAGCCGAGACGAACAGCAGGTGGATCGGCTCGTCTACCACCACGCCGCGCTTGATCTGCACAAACGCGCCGTCTTCCAGGGCGGCGGTGTTCAGGGCGACGAACGCTTGCGTGTCGAACTGGGCATGGCGGCCCAGATTAGCCTCCACCAGTTCAGGAAAGGCCGCCATCGCCGACGCGAGGCTGCTCACAACAACGCCTTGTGGGAAAGTGGGGCTGGACAGGTCGGCGTGGAAGTGGCCGTTGACAAAGACAAGCTGCGTCCCACCCATGCCCTCGTAGGTGAACGGGCGCAAGCCCTCAGCGGTCAATTGGCTCTGCGCCTCGCTCGCCAGCGTGAACGGCGTCTCGACGATGGGTGAGACGTTGGTGAAGCGCCACTCCTCATCGCGCCGGGTCGGGAAGCCGACGGCAGCGAAGCGTTCGGCGGCCTCAGAGCGCAGGCCGCGCAGCCAGATTGGGCAGGGCGCGTCGCTGCCGCCGTCCGTGCCGGTAAAGTCACGCAGGTAGCTGTTGGTGGCGGTGATGGTGTCTGTGGTCATAGGTGCTATTCTCTATCTAAGCCGCGACAAGCTCAGGCTGAGTCGCAATGCTGCCGTCGAGCCAGCCGTAGCCCTGGGCTTCCAGTTCCAGCGCCAGTTCCTTGCCGCCGGACTTGACGATGCGACCGCCGGACAGGACATGCACAAAATCCGGGACGATGAAGTTCAGGAGCCGCTGATAATGGGTCACGACGATGATAGCCCGGTCGGGGCTTCGCAGGGCGTTGACGCCCTCGGCGACGGCCTTCAGGGCATCAATATCCAGGCCCGAATCGGTCTCGTCCAGGATCGCCAGCTTGGGGTCCAGCACGGCCATTTGAAAAATCTCGTTGCGCTTCTTTTCGCCGCCCGAGAAGCCCTCGTTGACGGGCCGGTTCAGCAGGCTCTGGTCAATGTGCAGGACTTTGAGCTTCTCGCGGACCAGCTTCAGGAACTCCATCGCGTCCAGCTCTTCCTGCCCCCGATGCTTGCGGATCGAGTTCAGCGCGGCCTTCAGGAAGTAGGTGTTGTTGACGCCCGGAATCTCGACCGGGTATTGGAAGGCCAAAAACAGCCCTTCCTGCGCCCGTTCCTCGGGGTCCAGTTCCAGCAGGTCCCGGCCCTCGAACGTCACCTCGCCGCCGGTCACTTCGTAAGCATCGCGGCCAGCCAGGACGCCCGCCAGGGTGCTCTTGCCTGACCCGTTCGGCCCCATGATGGCGTGAATCTCGCCTGGATTGACCGTCAGGCTGATGCCCTTGAGAATCTCTTTCTCGTCCACCCGCGCGCGCAGGTCCGTGATCTCTAACAATGCCATAGTGTCTGATTCCCTCTAAGAGACTTTGCCTTCGCCCACGACGATCTTGATCTCGCGCGGGTGGCCGTTCTCGTTCGTGCCCTGCCAATGGTGGTCCTTGCCGTCATGCCGCCCGCCGTGCGCCTTCAAGGCGACGCCCTCGGCATTGGACTTCTTGACTAGTTCCTGGGCCTTGACCTGGGCCTCCTGCTCGGTATGCGTCACGACCTCGTGCGCGTGCTCCGGCCAGCCGCTGATTTGAATGATGTACTTGCTTGCCATCGTGTGCTCTCCTAAATGACTCGCCACGGGTCTCAACCCGTGGCGATTATTCTTTCGTGCCTACCCTACGCTGCCTTCGAGGCTGACGCCGAGGAGCTTCTGGGCTTCGACGGCGAACTCCATCGGCAATTCGCGGAAGACTTCCTTGCAGAAGCCGTTGACGATCATCGAGACGGCGTCCTCCGTCGAGATGCCGCGCTGGTTGCAGTAGAAGATCTGGTCCTCGCCGATCTTGGACGTGGACGCCTCGTGCTCCACCGTCGCCGTCGGGTTCTTCACCTCGATGTACGGGAACGTGTGCGCGCCGCAGCGGTCACCGAGCAGCAGCGAGTCGCACTGCGAGTAGTTGCGGGCGTTCTCGGCGCCGGGGTTGATCTTGACCAGACCGCGATAAGTATTCTGGCCCTTGCCCGCCGAGATGCCCTTGGAGACGATGGTGCTCTTGGTGTTCTTGCCCAGGTGGATCATCTTGGTGCCGGTGTCGGCCTGCTGCATATTGTTGGTCAGCGCGACCGAGTAGAACTCGCCGATGGAGTTGTCGCCCTGCAAGATGCAACTGGGGTACTTCCAGGTGATCGCCGAGCCGGTCTCGACCTGAGTCCAACTGATCTTGGCGTTGTCGCCCTTGCAGATGCCGCGCTTGGTGACGAAGTTGTAGATGCCGCCCTTGCCCTCTTTGTCGCCGGGATACCAGTTCTGGACGGTCGAATACTTGATCGTGGCGTCCTTCATGGCGACGAGTTCCACGCAGGCCGCGTGGAGCTGGTTCTCGTCGCGCATCGGCGCGGTGCAGCCTTCGAGGTAGGAGACATACGCGCCCTCGTCGGCAATGATCAGCGTCCGCTCGAACTGGCCGGTGTTGGCGGCGTTGATGCGGAAATAGGTGGAAAGCTCCATCGGGCAGCGAACGCCCTTCGGGATGTAGCAGAACGAGCCGTCGGTGAACACGGCGGAGTTCAGCGTGGCGTAGAAGTTATCCGAATAGGGGATGACCGAGCCGAGGTACTGGCGGACCAGCTCAGGGTGGTCATGGACGGCCTCGGAGAACGAGCAGAAGATGACGCCCATCTCGGCCAGCTTGCCCTTGAAGGTGGTCGCGACCGAGACGCTGTCGAAGACGGCGTCCACGGCGACATTCGAGAGTCGCTTCTGTTCTTGTAGCGAGATGCCCAGCTTGTTGAAGGTCTCCAGTAGTTCGGGGTCCACTTCGTCCAGGCTGTTCAGCACCTTCTTGGGCTTGGGGGCGGAGAAGTAGGCGATCTTCTGGTAGTCCACGGGCGTGACCCGGACGTTGTGCCAGAGCGGGTCTTCCATCGTCAGCCAGTGCCGATACGCCTTCAGCCGCCACTCCAGCAGCCACTCCGGCTCGGTCTTTTTGGCCGAGATCATGCGGATGACGTCTTCGCTCAGGCCGACGGGGACGGTATCGCTCTCGATCTCGCTCACGAACCCATACTTGTATTCTTTGCTCGCGAATTCTTCAATGGTATCGGTCGCCGTACTCATGGTCGCTCCTCGCACTTCTAAAAGGCACAGTTCTGATTGCCGGCTAATACCGACTAATCTTGTCGGATATAGTGTACCCAGAAAGGGAGGCCATTGTCAATGTCCAGAGCGGCTTATTCCGACGATTCCGAGACGGGTTTGACAGGAGACGCGGGGGGAACGGCGAGCGCGGGGTAACAAACTTTAAGGGTGTTGAGGTCGCGGGGCGTGAGGGTGTGAGAGGGAAGCGGCAAGTCATCGGCGGCGGAGCGGGTCAGGACGACATACATGAGGTCGGCAGGATCGTCGCTGTGGCCGTCAATGCCGAGTGCATGGCCGAACTCATGGGCGGCCGTGGCCTGAAGGTCAACGGGCGAAACGTCCGTCGTCGCCAGCACGATGTTCGCCGACTTCAGCGTCAGCGTGAGGAAGGTCACGGTTGTATGGCCGCACGAGCCATCCTGAGCGGGGACACTCTCGTGGGGCAGGAACGTCACCGTGACTTCGGCCAGCGCCGGCTTGGCCACGACCCGGTAGTGGACGAAGTTTTTGGTCGCGTGTACCCATTGGTCGAATCCGGCCTGCACGGCGTCGGTCCGCTCTTTCGTCGTGAGGTCGCCCGGCGTGAAGTAAATGTGAAGCGGGAAATGCTCCCAGTGCAGCAAGCGGCGCATCTCCGGGGCATCGGCATAGTTCGGACTGGGCGCCGCAGGCGTCGCAGGAGCGGCCTCGGCTCGCGGCGTTATGGGGGCGCACAGAGCCAGGAGAAGGAGGCCAAGGCAGAGAAGGCCGGGACAGAAAGGATGCGTCAGTCTGTTCACGGCCTCATTATAACGTATTTTTGCTTACTCGTAAAGCCTTTCCCACTCCAAAACGCACTGAGTTAGTCTGCCGAGCAGGAAATTCCCTTGCGTCTCGCCAATCACTCAGGCAATATCTCTCAAGGAGTCCCATCCATGCCACTCCCACCGCTGGGCGCGCAGCTTATGGTCTTCGGCGGCCACCCGACCATCAAATACGACATCCAGACGCAGGCCGACCTGATTCTGGACAGCGTCACCGAGGCCGGCTATGCCGCCGTCGAAGGCGGGCCGCGCGATGCCGCCGCCTACAAACGCGCTCTGGACGCGCGCGGCCTGCGCTACGGCGGCTCGCACGTCCTCCTGCCTGCCCTGCAAGACGTGGCGCCCCTAGTCGCCTATCTGAAGGCAGTAGACAGCCGCGACATTTGCAACTCGGGCATGCGGGTCTGGAACAACCGCAGTGCGGACGACTACCGGGACGCCGTTTCCGTTCTCAACGAGGCGGGCCGCACCCTGCGGCGCGAGGGCATCCACCTGCACTACCACCACCACGACTTCGAATTTGAGGCCGTCGAGGGCGCAAAGACCGGCATGGACCTCCTGCTGGAAGGGCTGGACCCCGAAGCCGTAGACCTGTGCGTGGACATCGCCTGGGTGACAAAGGGCGGCTCGGACCCGGCGGCGTACCTGACGCAGCACCGTGACCGGATCGGCTACCTGCACTTCAAAGACTTCGACGCCGACGGCTGGACCGAGCTGGGCCGGGGGCAGGTGGACATCGGCGCGGTCATGCAGGTGCTGCCCGACCTGCCCGGCGTCCGCTGGGTGATGGTGGAACAGGACACGACCCGCAACGACCCGCGCGAGAGCATCGCCATCAGCCGTCGCTACTTGCGCGACACCTTCGGCTACTGACGCCGTCCTAGGTGGCTTGGGCGCGGAGGGTGCTGGACACCTAGCCTCCTCCGCGCCGCTCTGTCAGAGGAGATGTAAAAAGCGACGGAGGTAAGCCACCGTCTCAGTAAGGCGCTGGTGTTCGAGTGTGTCCAGCAGTTCCTCAGCCGTTTTCGGTGGATTACGAAGTGACTGACGCTGCCGTCGCACCGCCATGAAAACCAGTTCGGGTGACGATTCCAGTTGACGCCGGATGAAATCGTCTGGATGCTGGGCCTCAATCCCATAAATCTGCAAGGCTGATTTTGGGAAGTCGCTGAGATTGAATGTTACAATGACATCAGCCCGCGCGACAATCGCCGCCGCCAGCACATGCCGGTCGTTCGGGTCTGGCAGGGCAAGGGCGGAAGCCATGCTTTCATAGCCTGTCACCAGGCAGTCAAGCACGTTTTCGTTCATCAAGTCCCGCGTACGCTCAAGCGGCCCTCGTTTCAGGTCAGGGCGATTTACAAGCAGACTGCCAATCCACTCTTCATGGATGTCTTCGGTCCACTTGGCACGAAACAGATCAGCCGTTGCCAGTTGCATCAGAAGGTCACGAAGCGGTGCGGGGTAAAGGACACAAGCATCGTAGACGGCAGTAAGCTTAGGCATGAACTAATATCCCATGTTCAGCTCTTGCGCCTGGGCGGTCAACTCTTCCAGCGTCTTCAGCCGGGCTTCATTGTTCTGCCTTTTGTAGCTCATCAGGTCATGGAAAAGGATTCGGCGGTGAGTCCCGACCATGCGGAATGGTATTTGCCCCTCTGTAAGCAGACCGATGAGATAAGGCCGAGACACGCTGAGTAGGTCTGCCGCCTGCTGCGTCGTTAGTTCCGCGCTCACGGGAGTGATTGTGACGGCGTTCCCCTCCCCCATCTGCGTGAGGACATCCACCAACAGCCGGGAGGCAGCGGCGGGAAGTTCAATGGCCTCGTTCGGCTCATTGTCTCCAGTGATTTGAACGCGGAAGTTGCGATGCGCCTGCAAGTGCGCCGCCAGCCGACGGCTGGACTCCTTAGCCAGTCGGCTCTCGTCTTCAGTTAGCGTCGGTAAGGGTGCAATCAGGGTAGTCATGTTTTACCTCCTGCCATACACTCCCATTATGGCACATGAACTCGCTAAACGCAATATCCGAAACATAAAGAGTGCTACTCTCACGATCTTTTTCGTTGTCTGTCTACGCCGTAATTTGTTACCGGGCCACCAGGAAAACGGTCGAAACGACGGGGGAAATCGCGGTTCGGTCGCGGGAGCCTGACCCAGATCAGGTTATGACAGCGGATGGTGAAGGCGCGGCCTGGGTGGAACAACATGCTGTGTTCAATGCGTCCATCCTCGGTCACGTCTAACTCGTGGCGGACAAGGTCGGACTCGTGCCGCCAGGCGTGCAGCGTGGTGCGTGCCACGAGTGCCAATGTCTGCTCATCTTCGGGCGTGATCTCGGCTCCCTGATAGGTCAGAATGAGGTCATAGTATCCGATGCCGATGTAGCCCGCCCGCAAGGTGAGTGACAGAATCTGCCGGGCGCGGTCGTGGCGAGCCTTGACGACTAGTGCATCTTCCACGCCGAGCAGCCGCGCCAGCGCCAGGGTGTCCGCAGGAAGAACGCCTTGCATTTCCTCTAGGTGTCGGGCGTACTGGTCATGGGCCGCTTTGTCTCTATCAAAGTCATCGTCTGCGGCATGATACCAATCAAGCGTGAAGTATTTCACCGATCCCCACCCTAACCTTCAAGGCATATTCCGCGCCCGCCTGCCATTCTCCTGCCGGATGCTCTTCCCGCAGATGACACTTCAAAAAGCAGGACTCCGATGCGGGGAAGGCCAATAAACACCCACGTTCTTTGTTGGGAGGTACTCTGTGGAGAAGTTGATCAAAGCCAAAGTCGAAGCGGGCCGCGTGGCGATCCAGTGGCTCGGCCAGGGCGGGTTCGCCTTCAAGAACCATGCGGGCGATGTCCTCGTCGTGGACCCCTATCTGTCCGACAGCGCCAATGCGGACGGCAGCGCGGCGCGGCTCGTGGACATCCCCGTCCGGCCCAAAGAGGTGAAGCTGGACTACCTGTTCCTGACGCACGACCACCTGGACCACACGGACCCGCATTCCGCCCCCGCCATCGCGCAGGCCAACCCCGACGCCCCCGTCATCTGCCCGCCCTCCTCGTGCCACCATCTGACCAAGCTGGGCGTGCCGTCCACGCAGATCACCACGGCCATGCCGGGCCAGTCGCTGGCCTTCCCCAACTTCGTCGCCCATGTGGTCGCCGCCGAGCATTCCGAGGACAGCGTGGGATTCGTCTTCGAGTTCGGCAGCGAGGGCAGCAGCACGGACACGGTCTCGGTCTATATCACGGGGGATACGGAGTATAACGACGGCCTGGCCGCCGCCGTCGAGGAGTATGGCCCGGAAGTGCTGCTGGTGCCCATAAACGGGCGCTGGGGCAACATGGACGCCGCCCACGCCGCCAAGCTGGCCGCCCAGATCGCGCCGCGCGAGGTGATCCCGATGCACTACGGAATGTTCGCCGAAAACACCGCCGACCCGAACGAGTTCGTGTCCGCCCTGGCGTCGGCGACCGATTCCAGCCCGGACATCCTGCCGGTCGTGATGAAGCACAACGCCTGCCACATCTACTGCCCCGCCGAGGCCGTCCAGGGCAAACACGCCAAGGCGGAAGCGCGGGCCGCGCGGGCGAAGGCCGCCCGCGTCAGCCACCAGCACCAGGACGGCCTGCGCGGGCCGAATGGCGGCAGCGGGGTCAACCGGGGCGGCGGACGAGCGCGTTAGGAAAGAGGAGGCCCCCCTGCCCCCAATCTTGGGGGAGTCAGAGACGAGCAAGCGCCAGGGCTTTGCGTTCTTTATCTGGTTCCCCCAGGATTGGGGGCTAGGGGGCATTTCTCTTGCGCCCCGCCCCCACTGTATCTTAACCCATGCTATAATAACCCCATGCTCATCTCGCCCGCGTCCAAAGACTTCGACTCCTATTACACCGATCTTGCCTCCTATGCCGGCCAGAACGTGACCCACGAGCAGGCCACGCGCTTTGCGTTCAGCAAACTGCTGGACACCTTTGCCAAGCCGCACGGGTGGACGGTGATCCTGGAGCAAAAACTGGCCGACAGCCGGAAGCGGCCCGACGGCACCCTGCTGGACGACTACCGCATCCCGCGCGGCTATTGGGAGGCCAAATTGCGCCGCGATAAGCGGTCAGTATCCCTGGCATAGCCAGGATAGGACTCGGAAGGAAGTCCTTTAGGTCACCCAACTAACCTTGAACTGAAAGGAACAGGGGACAACAGCATGTTGGGAAAGCGCG